>CAJIAM010000893.1_pt1 | contig 14809 bp, 9 predicted proteins | sample 9199151 | NCBI WGS metagenome assembly CAJIAM01 (sample SAMEA7708259, study PRJEB35096) | sediment metagenome | biome: marine neritic benthic zone biome [ENVO:01000025]; feature: sediment [ENVO:00002007]; material: shallow marine sediment [ENVO:03000034] sea grass bed [ENVO_01000059] ...
CGCTCGGATTGTGATGGGCGAGGAAATACTCGCGCAGCTGATTTGTCTCCTCGTCGCTTCGTTGATTGCGGGCCTTGCTTGCGATTCGACGAAGTTCCTCGGGAATGCCTTGTAACCGCAGAGTTTCAGGGACATCAGCGGTAACAGAAAACCTCGGCCGACCGATACCGTGCGTCGCAAAACCCGCCTCGTGTCGTAGTCGAAAATGCAATTCCGTTCCGCCTTCGAACCCGAAGGGCGTAGCCGCGACAAACATGGCGATTGCGGGCTCGTCGCGCGTGGGGCCATCGACGGCCCACCCATTGTTGCTGGCGACGGTGCCGTCGATTGTTTTTTGAATTTCGTATTTGGCTTGGGAGTAATCCGCGATCGCACGAGCGAACTTGATTGCTTTCCTTTTCGACGGGTCTTTCATCGAAATCGCCGTCACTTCAAATTCGCTAAGCACAAAATTCGAGTTGGTGTGCCGGCCCGGCCCGCCGCCGGGAAGCGACTCGTGCATGAGCGCCTCCAGACGAATCGCCGTCAGCTTTGTTAAGTCCGTCCTCGCTGCTATTTCGTAAACGTCCTTTTGCGGATTCGCGCCACTCGCGAGGACGGAGTTATCAGCGAGTTTCGTCAACGTCGTTCCGCCAGAAGACTTCATCGACAGCGGCGTGAGCAACCGCCAGCCGCCGGCGGGCGAATTTGCGATTTGCCCTGCCCATTTTTCAAGGTGTTGATTGATGTGTGCCGTTTCTTTTAGTTCGGCGTTCAGCCGCGCCAGTTCGGCGTCAAGCGCTTGCTGCTGGGAAACGGCCAGCGGAGACGGAATGCGTTCTTGTGGCGCGAATCCGCGCATGCCACGTTCGGGTACTTGATTGAAAAAGGCATACAGCTGGTAAAACTCGCGCTGAGATATCGGATCGAACTTGTGCTCGTGGCAGCGGGCGCAACCGATCGTCAATCCCAGCCACACTTCGCCCGTTGTCACCAGCCGATCCATGACGTACTCAGTGCGATATTCTTCGTCGATGATCCCGCCTTCGATCGTGATGCCGTGATTGCGATTAAAACCTGTGGCTAACCGCTGCTGCGGTGTCGCGCCGGGCAGCAGATCGCCCGCGAGCTGTTCAATCGTGAACTGATCGAACGGCATGTTGCGGTTGTAAGCGTCGATGACCCAATCGCGCCACACCCACTGTTGGCGTTCGGTGTCGTACTGGTAGCCGTTGCTGTCTGCATAGCGAGCCAAGTCAAGCCAGTGCCGCGCCATGTGTTCGCCGTAAGCAGGCGAATCAAGGAAGCGATCGACCATGCGCTCGTAGGCTTTTGGTTCTTGATCGGCGAGAAACGCATCGATTTCTTTCAGCGTCGGCGGCAGTCCCGTCAAATCGAAAGCAACACGGCGAATCAACGTCTCGCGCCTCGCTTCGCGGGCGGGCTTTAACCCTTCGTTCTCGAGTCTCGACAGCACAAAACGGTCGATATCGTTTCGGGGCCAGCCGGTGACTAATACCTTTGGAATTGCAAGCTCTTGCGGTGCAACGAATGCCCAATGCGGCTCGTACTCGGAGCCTTGAGCGATCCACGCTCTTAAGGTTGCGATTTGCTCGGCAGTGAGCCGCTTGGGACCGTCCCCCGGAGGCATCCGCTCGTCGTCATCTGTGGACGTCACGCGACGGATGAGTTCGCTTGCCTCCGCGTCACCAGGAACAATGGCTCGAAGGCCGGATTCCGCCTCGCCGGTGGCGACTTCGCGTCGATCTAATCGTAAATCGGCTTCGCGCGTTGCCGAATCGGGTCCGTGGCAGGTGAAGCAATGATTGGAAAGAATCGGACGCACGTCGCGATTGAATTCAATCTTGTCGGCGGTCAGTGACGCACGTGGCCAAAGAATTATGAGAAAAATGAGCGATGTTGTCTTCTTTCTATACAGCATGTCGTTCATTATATCCAAATATCCAACGCGTAATTCTTCCCGATGCTCGACCGTCGGATTTTCTCTCTAAACAAGAACGCAGTCTAGGGTTGGAACTTGCGTACGATCTAAGGATTCCGTTTCGTGCTCAAATTGCAAATCTCATCGGTGTTGATTGCCATTCCGCTATTGACGCTCGCGGCGGGCGGCGAAGAGGTCGAAAAGGCTGACCCAAAGCCCCCAACGGTCAGGACGAGCCGCCTTGTCTACAAGCAAGAGCCGCGTCGTACCCTGACGGTTTACTATCCGGACGACTGGAAGCCGTCGGATAAGCGACCGGTGCTGGTGATCTTTCGCTGTCGCATTGAAGCGCAGCGGGAACACTTTCGCAAACGGGGCATGGTTGTCATCAAACCGCAGTTGGCCGCCGTGAACTCTGGCAAGTTGCCCGGCATGAGCCTAGAAGAAATCTCTAAGGCACCCAAGCCGCGGCACCAAGTCGAAGATACCAAGAGCGCCATTCGGTATCTGCGGGCCAACGCTGATAAGCTCGGTATCCATCCGCAGCGAATCGTGGCCACTGGTACTTCTGGCGGCGGAGATCTGGCATTGCAGTCGTATCTAAACAAGGCATTTGAAGATCCGCAGGATGACCAGTCGGTTGCTAACAAACCAAACGCCTTAGTACTCTATTGTCCGGCGTTTGATGGAATCGATATCTGGTTCGTCAAAACCGAAACACTCACGGCAAGAACTAAAGCGGACGCTCCGTCGTTCTTGCCTCTCTTGTCGAGATTCGTCAAAAACACCGAGGACGAATACGCGACGCCATTGGATCACCGCGCCGAACTTCTTCATCTTGCCGCCGAGTTGGGTGAGGAAAAAGGGATCGACGGCGACGAAGTCCGGCGCTTTCAAAGCGTCTTGGAGCTTTTCAACGAACGCGATTGGCAACTACTCCATCCGGCCGAAGACGCGCTGCAGATGTCGGCTTCCCGAATTCTGACCAAGGAGCCGCTGCCACCGACGTTAATCATGTTCGGTCGACGAGATCACCTATATAAATACCAAATGGCATTCGTCGATCGGGCAAAGTCACTCGGTCAAAACATAGAAGTTGAAATATACGACCACGCCGGCCACAGTTTCATGCTACAGCCAGCATTCCTCGCGCCCAGTACGCAGAGAGTCGACACTTTTCTACGCGGCATCGGATTTCTTCCATAGTGGAGCGTTTGGGTAGAATGATTTGATGTTTATCGGTCTTGTGCCAAGTTGGCTTTGCCGACGATCTCTCAGAAAACGTCGAGTTCAGCGATCTTTCTAGACAGAATGTTGCTGAGCATCTGTGACAGGGCTTGTGAAAACGCGTAGACTGGCGAGAGAAAGCCGTCGCTGGAGACAAACTTCCGCGCTGTTTGCAAACGACGGTTAGTGCAGACGCGGGAATCTGTATTTAGAATAGCCCCCAGGACGGATACCGATGAATTGAAAATCAGAAGTAACTGCTCGCTCTTCTGTAGCCGCCGCTTGAGCGTTACGGTCGCGGGCAAATCCAAACCAACAAGCGTGCACTCGGAAAATTTTCAGGAGGACGAAACATGCAAAAGCTAACTAGCCAAATCCATCGCCGTCGATTTTTGCAAGCGGGATTGGCCGCCGGGACTGCGGCGATGGCTCCGCAAGTCATCCCTAGTTCGGCTTTAGGTCGAGATGGTGCTGTAGCACCGAGCGAGCGAATTACCGTCGGTGGCATCGGCATCGGGAGACGCGGAACATACGACTTGGGGTGTTTTCTGCAACAACCCGACGTGCAGTTTGTTGCCGTCTGTGACATCAAGGCGGACCGTCGCAAAGCGGTCAAGCAGATCGCTGACAAGCATCACGGCAACTCCGACTGCGCGACGTATCGTGACTTTCGCGAGCTACTTGATCGCGACGACATCGACTCTGTACTGATCGCGACGGGACCGAACTGGCACTGCACAGCCTCGATCTACGCGGCCCGCGCCGGCAAAGACATGTACTGCGAGAAGCCGTGCACAAAGAACATCGAACAGAGTTTGATCTTGCGAGACACCATGCGTCGTACCGGGCGCGTCTTTCAAGCAGGTACGCAGCGACGGAACTTGCCGCATTTCGCTTTTGCCTGTGAACTGGCAAGGACCGGAAAACTCGGCAAGCTCAAACGAGTTCATGCGCACCCTGCGGGCATGAAAGCCAAAATGAGTGGCTGGAACAAAGCCGAACCGGAACCGGACAAAGAAGTCGTGGACTGGGACATGTATTTGGGACCGGCCGCCTGGCGGCCTTACAATCGCCCCGACATGAATGGCTTTAATTTCGAGAAAGGCGGCGGGTTAGTTGGCGGCGGCGTCTTGGAATGGGGGTCTCACTGCATCGATCTTTGCCAGTGGGCCGTTGGTGATAGCTTGCCTCCAGTCGAATACAACCCGCCTGAGAACGACCAGATCGTCTGCCGCTACGAAAACGGTGTCGAGTTGGTGATCCGCGAAAAAGGTTGGATCGGACTCGGCTCGTGCCCCGTACGTTTCGAAGGCGAAGACGGTTGGGTTGAAGCCGGCGATAGCGGCAAGCTTGTCCTAAGCTCGCCCGACCTTTTGGCCGGTCGCAAGGTTGCCGAGATCGGCGGCTATCCGGCGACGTTCCACGTCCGCGACTTCCTGGATTGCGTCAAGTCGCGTAACCAGCCGAAGACCAACGCGCAGGCCGCTTGTTACGCGCACATCGCGTGCCACGGCGCCAATAACGCGTTGTTCCTCGGTCGTCAACTGAAATACGACCTCGTCAAGCACGAGTATATCAACGACCCGGAGGCAAATCGCTTGCGAAACGAGTCGCTCCGCGCTCCTTGGAGAATCTGAGCGTCTCGTAATTTGGGTTAACTCTGCTTTCAACGAAAAAACAACGATTTAAGGAACCAACCATGCGTCTGATTCAAAATCTCGCCGGTCGTGTCGCTGTAGTAGCAGTGATCCTTGCCATGGCGACGGTTTCAGTGCTAGCCGCCGACAACGGTGTATCGAACGAAAAGGCCCTGATAGCCATTCTCGAATCGCCGGATTCCTCCAAGCCTGAGAAAGCAATTACTTGCAAGAAGCTAGCGGTTTTTGGCTCCGCAGACGCCGTGCCCGTGTTGGCCACGCTCCTGAACGACGAAGAGTTAATCTCGTGGGCCCGTATCGCACTTGAAGCAATTCCCGGCCCCGAGGCAGACGAAGCGCTTCGCAAAGGTATGCAAACACTCAAGGGCCGATCGCTCCTCGGAGTGATCAACTCGATTGGCGTCCGTCGCGATGCGGTCGCCGTGCCTGAACTAACCGAACGACTTAAAGACAAAGACGATCAAGTCGCCTCGGCCGCGGCCGTCGCCTTAGGAAAAATAGGAAACGGACCGGCGATCGGTTCGCTTCGGCAAGCGCTGGCGACCGCGCCGAAGGCAGTTCGCTCGGCCGTAGCCGAAGGCTGCATCTTGGCGGCCGAACGTTTGCTGGCCGACGGCAGTGCGTCCGACGCGGCCCAGCTTTACGCGCAAGTCCGCGAAGCCGAAGTTCCCAAACAGCGGATTGTCGAAGCGACCCGCGGCGCGATCTTGGCTCAAGGATCGCAAGGCATACCTTTGCTGGTCCAGCATCTCCGCTCGGACGATAAGCATTTGTTTCAAATCGCGCTGATGACGGCCCGCGAACTTCCTGGCAAAGCAGCGGCGGACGCTGTTGCAGCCGAGATGGCCAAGGCGACTCCACAGCGCGCGGCGCTGCTATTGAATGTTCTCGCCGACCGCGGAGACGCGAGCGCTTCGCCCACGATGCTGCGACTTGCCAAAGGCGGCGCTAAGCCGACGCGGATCGCGGCGATCAGCGTGCTCCGCAATTCGGGCGACACTTCGGCCTTGCCAACTTTGTTGGAGATTGCCGTAGACGATGATGTCGAAATCGCCGCCGCCGCCAAGTCGGCGATTGTCGCGATGCCCGACAAACAGGTCGACAGCCAAATTACCGAGCGCCTGAACAACGCCGACGGCAAAATCCGTTTGATGCTGATCGAACTCGTCGGGCAACGGCGCATCGAAGCTACCAAACCCCTAGTTAAAGCGCTCGACAGTTCTGATGCGGCGATTCGCGCGGCGGCACTCACGGCGCTGGGAGAAACGATCGCCCAAGACGATCTCTCGATCTTGATCGCCCAGGTCACTTCGCCCAAGAAAGCAGAAGATGCGGCGGCGGCAGAAAAAGCCCTGGAAACTGCCTGCGTTCGCATGCCCGATGGTAAAGCGTGCGCTGCGGAACTGAGATCGGCGATGGGCCGCGTACCAGTCGCGACTCAATGCAAATTGCTTGAGATTCTGGGTGTCATGAATAACGCCGAGGCACTCGCGGCGCTTTCAGCAGCCGCCAAGAGCGGCGAAACGGAACTTCAAGACATCGCAACGCGCCTGTTGGGTCAAACGATCACTCTGGACGCGGCACCGGTATTGTTGGACTTGGCAAAGGTCCTGCCCGAGGGCAAATTCAAGATTCGCGCGATCCGCGGGTACATTCGACTCGTGCGGCAGTTCAACATGCCCGCCAGTCAGCGAGTTGTCATGTGTGCCAATGCACTTGCAGCGGCCGAACGACCCGACGAGCAGAAAATGGTTTTGGAGGTCGCCGAGCGATATCCAAGTCTGGAAATGTTCAAGATTGCCGCCAACGCGACTCAGAAACCGGCGATCAAGGCTGAAGCAACACGCGCCGCGGCAGCGATCGCTCAGAAAATCACGGGCAACAAGTCCGAAGCGCAAGAGTTACTCAAAAAGGTCGGCCAGCAGTTGATGAAGATTGAGATCGTTAAAGCCGAGTACGGCGCTGGCGACCAATTGCGCGACGTAACCAAACAACTGAACGATGCCGCCGGCGGCCTGCCCACGATCGGACTAAAATCGTCAAAGTATAACGACGTGTTCGGAGATCCGGCTCCCGGAACAGTCAAGGTACTCAAGATTCAATACCGAATTGATGGAAAGTCCGGTGAAGTCACACTTCCCGAAAACGCGCCAATCGTGTTACCACTCCCAAAATAACGTTGGGTGTCTGCGGTAATCCGGCAATTCGATATCAGTTCGCGAGAGTTTAAGGAGGATCCTTTTCCCACGCTTGCCGCGATGCGCGAGGCGGGTCCGGTCGTGCGAACCAAGTTGCCGATCATTGGCAAGACTTGGATGGCAACGACTTACGAAGCAGTGAATGACCTGCTTCGCGATCAAGAACGGTTTGTTCGCGACGGAAGGAACGCAGGCAAGAGCAAGTTCACCGATCTGCAATGGTGGATTTCGCAGATCTTTCGCGCGCCTGCTGATAATATGCTTTCCAAAGACGAACCGGATCACCGGCGACTCCGTGGAATTGTCGACGAAGCGTTTCTACGCCGCAGCGTCGAAGTCATGCGTGGTCGCATCGAAGCGCTGGCCGACGAAATTCTCGACGAAACGATTCTAAAGACCGGCAACGAAGGAACGATTGAGTTTGTTGAGTTCGCGCGACAATTTCCGCTGGCCGTGATTTGCGAATTGCTCGGTTTCACGGCCGAAGATCGCGCGAAGTTCACCTACTGGGCTCGCGGCATCTCGAACGTCAATTCGCTGATGGGCTTGATTTGGCTGATGCCCAACATGTTCAAGATTAGCCGGCACTTTCGCGAGCAGTTTCGGCAATGCCGCGAGCGGCCGCGCGAAGGTCTGATTTCGCTTCTCGTGCAAGTCGAGAAAGGCGGCGAATCGCTCAACGAAAGCGAGTTGCTCGCAATGGCTTTCTTATTGTTGTTTGCCGGCCATGAAACGACGACGCATCTGATCGGCACAGGCCTTTTGACTCTCCTAGATCATCCACGACAGAAGACCGAATGGATGGCAGAATGGAAACTCGGTCCGACCGCCGTGAACGAGATCTTACGGTACGTGACGCCGGTCCAATTCACCAAGCCGCGGATCGCGACGCACGATATGGAGTTCTATGGTCAGGCGATTCGCCGCGGTCAGTATCTATTCGCGATGCTCGCCGCAGCCAACACCGATCCGGCGGTTTTCGAAGATCCCGAGCAGTTCGATATACATCGCGCGCCAAATCCGCATTTGAGTTTTGGCAGCGGCGTTCACGTTTGTCTCGGTTTGAAGCTCGCGCGGATGGAAGCCGAAATTGCGTTCGAGCGTCTGCTGACTCGTTATCCGCGGCTCGAGTTGGCCGTGCCCCGCGGCGAAGTTGTTTGGAATAGGCGGATCGGCATGCGGGCACTTCGGTCTTTGCCGGTGAGGTTGAACGGTTGATACTCGGTAGGCGACGATGAACATGAGCCGGCTCGGCAGGCGCTTCGCATCCTCAAGTTTTTTTGCTGACGCCGTGACGCGGGCACGGCGGCGGATGCTGTGTTAAATTTATTCTTCTAACTTACGATTTCGCAACGCACTGATCGGGCATACCTATGAATTTGATGACTTTCATCGCGGCAGTTCTTTTGCTGTTGATTGGCAATGTGGCACACGCGGCGGAGATGCCGAATATTGTTTTCATTCTGGCGGACGATTTGGGATACGGCGACGTTGGTTCTTACAACGCCGAGTCCAAAGTGCCGACACCGCATTTGGATCGGCTTGCCGAGCAAGGGATGCGGTTCACGGACGCGCACAGTCCTTCGACGGTTTGCACGCCGAGCCGCTACAGCCTTTTGACTGGGCGGATGGCGTTTCGCAACGGCATGCGCGGCGTTTTTACTGGAGCGGGTGGGCCGTGTTTAATCGAGGAAGGCCGCCTGACGCTGCCGGCGATGCTTAAACAAAAAGGTTATGCGACCGCGTGCGTCGGCAAGTGGCACGTGGGTTTGACGTTTTTTGATCGCGATGGCAAAGCGATTCATCGCAACGGGCTAGAAGCCGTCAAACGGATCGACTACAGCCGGCCGATTCCCGATGGGCCAGTGGATCGCGGGTTTGATTACTTTTTTGGTACGGCGTGTTGTCCAACGACGGATTGGCTTTATGCGTGGATCGACGGCGATCGCATTCCTGTGCCACCGACGGAATTGCTCGACCGCTCGACGTTGCCCAAGCACCCGTATAGCTTCGACAATCGCCGCGGCCTGGTTGCCCCCGATTTTGATCTGGAAGAAGTCGATCTGGTTTTTCTCGAAAAGAGTAAAACGTTTCTAAGCGATCACGTCAAAAGCAAGCCCGACCAGCCATTTTTTCTATTTCACTCGGCGCAGGCCGTGCATTTGCCGTCGTTCCCAGCCGATCGTTTCAAGGGAAGAACAAAAGCCGGTCCGCACGGCGATTTTATCTTCGAGTTGGACTGGATCGTCGGCGAGCTAATGGCGACGCTCGACAAGCTCGGCGTTGCAGAAAACACGATTGTCATGTTTTCGAGCGACAACGGCCCGGAGGTCAGCACGGCTTATCACATGCGTACGCAATACAAGCACGACGGCGCGCGGCCTTGGCGCGGTTTGAAGCGAGATCAATGGGAGGGCGGCCACCGCGTGCCGCTGATCGTCCGCTGGCCAGGAAAAGTCGAGCCTGCTTCGTTATCTGACCAGACCTTGTGTCTGACCGATGTCATGGCGACCTGCGCGGCGATTGTTGATGCCGATTTGCCGAACGGTGCCGCCGAGGACAGTTTTGATTTTCTGCCGGTATTACTCGGCGAAGACGACGAGCCGGTTCGAGAATATACGATTCATCAAACAATTTCGCTCGCGCTGGCAATCCGGCACGGACCTTGGAAGTATTTGGACCACCCCGGTTCGGGCGGAAATAATTACAGTTCGCAGTACTTGCGAGACTTTGCACTGCCCAAAACGGCCCCCGACGCGCCTGGGCAGCTCTACCATCTCGCAGACGATCCGGACGAATCGAAAAATCTTTATTTCGAACGGCCTGAGATTGTGAAGCAGTTACAGGCGAAGCTTCGGAAGTTCAAAGAGAGCGGCCGCAGCACACCGCCGCGAGGATAGCGACGCGGACCAAGGATCAGTTGTTTGCAAAACGCTCCACCGAGCCACCCGGAGGTAATTTCCGGCCACGCAGAGACTAGCGGAGCAGGGCGGCAGTCGGTTTAGTTTCTAGCAGATCGTCGACCTCGTCCGGGTCGCCAACGCCTATCATGATCCAATTGCCGACGGCTTCGATGCCCATCGGAATTTCGGCTTTGGTGACGCGAACCGTCAGCGGGTGCGAATTGACGTGCAAAGCCGGCTGGTTTTGATCGGGTTTGAGTAGTGGACGTAGCTCGGCGAGCCGTTCATTGACTTTGTCCAGCCGCGTAGACAGTTCCTGTTCAAAACTGGACGCATCAGAGCGTCTGTTAAGAAAAAGAAATGCACCATCGTCAGGGGGCGGGCTGCATCTTATATCGCGGAGTTGAAGGTCGAAGCATGTCGGGATTTGTAGCACGTAATTCGCAAATATAAAAACTGCCAGAAGCTTGGCACGCGAACCGCAGCTTTGGCCGGCGATTTTGTCCAAGCAGATGGTCGGCTCTACGCGCCATCTAACGAGGGGCGCCGTACGGTCATGCGACCGTCCTTTGATGCTTCGCAATACGAAGATATTCGCCGCGACATCGATTCGCTGCGTCAGCAAGTCGACGATCAACGTCGCGAAATCGGCGATCTGCGATCACAACTCGAAGCGTCCGGCACGTTGAAGGCTGGCGCATCGACGCGTTCGTCGCAGCAGCCGGCCGCACAACCGCGAGCCAAATCTGACGCTCGCGGCCAAGCCGACCTTAATTTAAACGCCGACACGCAAGTCGATCCTGACGAAGCGATCGACGGCGCTTCGGAACCGGACGATGCCGTGCCTGGCGCTGCGGCACAAGACTAGGCGCAAGGTCGGCACATAGCTTTTTAAGCGAGCGGGGCCGGGTGGCTCTCACCCGAGCCCCGTTTTTTCTTTCCGCTTACTTCAAAACGTAAACGCTCGGATCGTCGACGATCCATTCGGTCGACCAAGTCCGCCCGTCGTCGCCGCTCAATACATTGAAAAAGAATGTGCGGAAATAGCGGCCTCGCAGCCCGTAAGGATACTGGCTAGCAATATGATGCTCGGCCCGAAGGTCTTCGACACCCGGCGCGGCGTAATAATGAACGCGGCCGTCGGGAGTGACTGACATTCCAAAAGTCCACCAGCCCGTCTCGGTGATCTGCGGTCCTCGGTAATCGCGGCCGTAGCGGTTCGAGCGGATGCGGATGAACGCGGCGTCATCTTCGTAACGCTTGTCGGTCTTGCTTTGGAAATCGATCATCATTCCCGGCCAGTAAGTGTCGGGCTCATCCGGTTCGGTCTTGGGCCGCGGATGGGTCGGGTCGATTGCCAATCGCATGGCGAACGTTGGGCCCGTGCGATCTTCCCAAGTTTCGAACGGCGGGACGTAGACTCGGGCAACGGCGCTAGGCGATCGCGACACGTGAATTCGTCCGCCGAGCCGGTACATCACGTTGCAAATGAAATCGTCTTGCTGAGTTCGGTAGCTCGGACGGTTTGGAATGCCGGTCATCAGCGAGCGGAGCAACAACGCGCCTTCGCTGCCTTCGATGCCGCCTTCGGGCGTTTGAACGCGGACGATGTAATCGGGATGGCCGCGTTTCATGCCCTCATACCAGCGGCCGTTGGTCGACTTGCCCGTCGGGTAGCGGCGGTTTTCGTCAATGTCTTTGGTGCTCTTGGGCCAGTTGTGGATCCACTTCCACTTGGGATCTTCAAAGTCGTCGCCAACTTTCTCAAGTTTCATGCCCGTGCCGGGCACGAGTTGGGCCGACGCAGAATTACTGAAGGAGGCGCTGATAAATATGGCGGAGAAGAGCAAAGTGAAAACGCGGACTGTCATTCTCGTGATCCTCATTCGGCTGGGCAGCATAAAACCGGTAGGTCGGAATTACACTAAGTTCTGGAGGCGTGGGCGGTTATCACTGGTATCGGTCGCTGCCAGCAGTGGGGTCAATGGTTTTGTTCGTCGTCGCACCAAGCGGCAGAGGTCGAAAGCTCAGGCGTATAAAAGTTTGAATTTGACTTTTTGTACCGCCGTTGTTATCAATAAAGTCTTCGCAAGGGGCACTTCTTCTCAACTTCGCTGGTCGCCGGCAAATTCTTGTCGTGCCGCTCGGCGGAACTTTTGATGAGCGTCATTCGCCCCACAGCCACTAACCGACCGCGCGGTCGGTTTTCCCTAATCGATCTACTCGTTTTTGTCGGCATCGTCGTCGTTTTGCTGGCCTTGCTGCTTCCGATGTTGCAGACGGCGCATTCGGCATCGGCGAGCACGCGTTGCCAAAATCGACTTCGCGAGATCGGTACGGCGCTCACGCGGACGAGGGCGACGCTCGGCAAGACTATGCGAGCAGAGACGCTGCCGGAAATGCTGCGGCCGTATCTACCGGATCCGCGGATGTGGCAATGTCCCACGACTAGCGAAGGTGGGACGAGTTTTGGCTTTAACAGCCGCTTACATCGGCTGCATGATTTGGATTCTTATAAAATCGTCGCTTTGGACTATCACAAGCCCGTCGTGGACGTAGTCGGGCCGCGTGGCCCTCGGGATGACTGGCCGCGAGAGATCGCGCCGCGTCATCGATCGCTTTGCCACGTGCTGTTCTATGCCGGTAACGTCGAAGCGTTCGCGCCTCCGGAGATCGACCCTCGGGTGTGTTGGATTCACGAACGGCGCTGGCGCCCGGCCATTGACTCGGCGAATGTTCGGACGGGTCAGCCGGACTGCGAAGTCCCTGCGGACCAATTTCCACTTACCGCAAACCGCTAACTGACAATGGGTTCGGGCTTGGTAGTAGGCCCACCGCCAGAACGAGAAAATTGATTTTTTGAGAAATTTCAACTGTAAATTTTCTGCCAGTCACTTATATTCAAGGAATCACGCGAGGGGCGCGTTGTATCTAAGCGGACCGCAAGACCGCCAATGTGCCACTTTTCTTGCTTGCTGCCCATTCAGGGTCCGCGTTTGGAGAAAAATACGATGAGTCTACGCACCGACAGTCAACGAAAGTGCTTTCCTCAAAAAAAGCTGCAGAAGAGCGGCTTTACCCTCGTCGAACTGCTGGTCGTTGTCGGCATCATTATTATCTTGATGTCCGTTCTACTGCCCGTACTCAGTTCGGCCCGCGTCAGCGCTCGGCAGTCCAAATGCCAAAACCGGTTGCGCCAACTCGGTTCTGTTTTTCATAAGACGCAACAAAACGTCCAGTCTGCGTTGCGTCCCGAAAATTTAAAGCAGTACATGGACACGTACTTGGAAGACACTGCGGACGTGTGGGACTGTCCTGATCAAGAGCCGGGAAAGACAAGTTTCGGCTTCAATAACCGACTCCATCGGTTGCATGACCTGGACACCTACAAGGTGCTCGCTCTCGACTACAACAAAGATGAAGTTGCTCCGGATGCTCGGGTTTCTGTAGCAGACGTGGTCGGTAGGAACGGCCCGGTCGACAATTGGGATCCCTGGGCATCGAGTCCGTATCGCCCGGCACGACGACACCGTGGCCGGATGAACGTCCTGTTTTACGGTGGAAATGTCGAACTTATGAGTCCTGCTGCTGTCGACCCGCGCGATTGTTGGCGTCACGAACGGCACTGGCGTCCCGAGATCGACTTGATTTCTCAGCGCAAGCAAACGGATGGCTCTCCCTGTACGGCACCCGAGGGTCTTGGCGAAGGCATTCCGCCAAATCCTCCGAATGACGACGAAGAAGAACTGCCGCCTGAGCCGGAAGACTGCGAAATCGAACCACGGGTCAGCGACCAGACGGCCGCGCTCTTACGTGGAGCCGTGCCAAATCCCAATGAGGATCCCAATGTCCAAGGTGACGAAACCATGGGCGCTTGGGAGACGGGAACTGGAGGGTTCGACGGAGAGTATCGATACACGTCGGGGACGGCCCAGGACATCCTTGCTCAATGGACATTCCCCGATTTGGCGCACTCGCTCTATGTGGTTTCGGCAACGTGGGTTCCCGACACCGATCGCGCGACCGGCGCTTCCTATGAAATCTACGACGGTGGTACAACGGAAAACTTAATTCAATCTTTCGATGTAGATCAGTCCCAAGCCCCCAACAACGACCTCACACGTGGCGGACAGCCGTTCGAGGAGTTGGGCGAAGTCGAGGTTCGCAACGGTGCAATGACCGTCGTGTTGCGTGCGAGCGACACAGGCATCATTGTGGCCGACGCGGTCCGCATTGGCTGCGAAGGTGACGATAGCGACGACGACGCCAACGGTGGTGGGCCGGGTGGCGGACCGGGCGAAGAAGATCCCGGACCGGAGTTGGTACTGCATTATAAGTTCAACGATCCAAAAGATCCGTGCAAAGACTATAGCGGCGAAGAAAACCACGGTTTCTCGCTCGGTGCTCAGCCGGTCGAGTGCGGCGGAGATTGCAACGCGGCCGCTGATGAACCGACACCCGAAACCTGCGAAGCTGCCCTGCAGTTCAGTGGTGAGGGCGACTTTGCCGAAGTTCCCCCATTCAGTTTAGGTGGGAACGGCATCACCGTCGCTGCTTGGCTGTGGCTCAACGAGATGAAGGACGCCGCGATCATCGATTTTGGCAGCGGCGGCGATCGCATCTTGCTGGGCACGAGCGTGACCGGTTCGCTATACATGCGAATCGGCAGCCAGGAAGCTACCGCGGCCAATTTCTTCACGGCCGATGATCTCAACGGGTGGGTCCACGTGATGGCGACCGTTTCGACCAGCGGTGGCGTCGCTTTCTTCAAGGACGGCACCGGCGCTGGAAGCGACTCCCACTCGATTTTTGCAAATAAATCTCGACCAAATCAATTTATTAGTAGCAACAATCAAGACTCAGGCTTTTTTGATGGCATGATGGATGAACTGAAGATTTACA
>CAJIAM010000709.1_pt1 | contig 14631 bp, 10 predicted proteins | sample 9199151 | NCBI WGS metagenome assembly CAJIAM01 (sample SAMEA7708259, study PRJEB35096) | sediment metagenome | biome: marine neritic benthic zone biome [ENVO:01000025]; feature: sediment [ENVO:00002007]; material: shallow marine sediment [ENVO:03000034] sea grass bed [ENVO_01000059] ...
AAAGACGACGAAGTACAGCCCGGCAAAGATTGCAGAAACGGTCGCTTCGACCAGCGGATATCGCGGCGAGATCGGCGCACGGCAGTCGTAGCACTTTCCGCTCAGCGCAAACCATCCGAGTACAGGGACGTTGTGATAAGCGCGAATTTGATGTCCGCATTTCGGACAGCGCGAGCGGCCATTCAGGCTTTCGTCACGCGGTGCGCGGTATACGACGACATTTAGGAAACTGCCGATGCAACCGCCCAACGCGGCGAGCCAGATCAGAAAGACCCATTCGACGTGGTTCATGAATTTCGGTGGCGTAGATCCGCGTTCAAATGATTCCGTGCAGCGGCCCGCGGCGTTCGGCCAGCCGATCGACGCGGCGCGTGATCTGTGGGTCCTCGACCAGCGGCGGCGCGTGATGCGGTTTGATCCGCGCGTCGATAACCAGCGAACCTCGGCAGCCCCAGTGTTTGTTTTCGACAAAAGATCCGGTTCCTTCAATGTCGGTTGCCGGATTGCTCCGCGTGAACGTGACCAACAAAAAATTCGCAAGGCTGGCCGCAGCAAACTGGCTGTCGTCCGCAATAACAACCAGCGGGAAGCCCCCGATCGCCGCGCCGTCGTCGTAAGCGTCGAGCAAGCCGCTGAGCGACGGGTTTTCTGCATAAGCCGGGCCCTGCAAGATCAACGCGCCGGGAAGCGCAAGTTGCGGATTGGAGAACTCTCCTGGCAACCGCAAGTCGCCGGGTACTTCGGTAGGCAGTTCGCGACGCGGCGGGCCGACAGCGGCAATGACGGCTTTCGAGCCTTCATTGAGCGCCCCGCCAGAATAATCCAGCGTGTCGATCGTCGTACACGTATGAAAATGCAGGTCTCGCGACCAATCGACACGCCGCAGCATGTGCATAAAGAAATGCTCGACATGGTGAATGTCGAGTTGCGGGTCATCGCGATCGCATGCGATCCAAAGGTACTTGGCCAGCGACAGTTGTCCTTGGCCCAAGATCGCGTTGGCTTGCGTGAGCAATTCAGCCGGCCGCGGCGATTCAACAAACGGCAAATAGCGTTCGCTACCGATCGCCAGCAGCAGCGGGTGGACTCCCGACGCGTCGACCGCGTGAACGGCGCGCACACCAGGAATCACCGTCGGAATTATCGGGCCGGTAATCTCATGAATGAGTTGGCCGAACATTGTGTCTTCTTGCGGGGGGCGACCGACAATCGTGAACGGCCAAATCGCATCGTTGCGATGAAAAACATTATCAACACGAAGGACAGGAAAGTCATGGGCGAGGCTGTAATAACCCAAGTGATCGCCAAAAGGTCCTTCGGGCAGCAGCTTGTCGGGGATGACCGTGCCTGTAATACAAAAATCGGCGTCGGCATGAATCGGCAAATGGTTGGTCCGCGTGATCATGCGGACGCGACGACGGTTCAGGGCACCGGCGAATCGCAGTTCAGAAAACCCTTCGGGCAGCGGCATCACGGCAGCGACGTTCATCGCCGGCGGGCCCCCGACAAAGACGTTAACGCGAAACGGCTCGCCTGCACGCATTGCGGCGGCTTGATGGACTCCAATGCCGCGATGAATTTGATAGTGCAAACCGATTTCGCGATTCGGTTCATACCGACCGCCAGACAACTGAATGCGATACATGCCGAGATTCGAGTACGCGAGGCCGGGCTTCTCGACATCTTCGGTATAGACTTGCGGCAGCGTCACAAACGCGCCCCCGTCATCGGGCCATGACTTGAGTTGCGGAAGCTGATCGATCTGCGTCGAGTTCGCCATGACCGGACCGTTTCGCACGCGGCGCGGCAGCATGGCAATTGCCGTGCGTGCGACCCCGAGATTCTTAAACGGTTGCCGCAGCACGGCGGACGGATCGATTTTCAACTCAATCAAGCGCTGCACGCCTGCCAGCGCGTCGCGAAACAAATAGCGCGACCGCTCGATCGTGCCGAAAAGATTGCTGACCATCGGAAAGCGGCAGCCGCGGACACGAGCGAAATAGACGGCCGGGCCACCGCCCTGAAAGACGCGTCGCTGAATCTCGGCGGCTTCGAGATTCGCGTCGATCGCTTCTTCGATGCGGACAAGCTGACCGGTCGCAGCCAGATCGTCCACGCACTCTCTTAGGCTTTTGTATCCCATGCCATGGCATGATAGATCACTCGAAAGCCGCGGCGTAGTCCTTTTCAGGATTGTGGAAAACGAAACTTGGGACGTCGAGGCGGCTGCTTTCGATGGCCTCGACATTCCCATAAAATGACCGATCCGCTAACCAGGAAAGGATTGCATCATGCAAGTTTCCCCCGCCTCAGAATCGGTCCGCGAAGTCGACGCGGCCGCCGTTGTAATCGGAGTTTACAAAGACGAATCGCTGGCCGGACCTGCCAAAGAAATCGACGAAGCTACCGGCGGACTTATTACGAAACTGATCGAAACCAAAGAACTCGACGCGTCCGCGCACGCGATCACGCCAATTCTCGGCGCCACTGGCGTCACAGCGGCGCAGATTGTTTGTATTGGACTCGGTCCGCGTGAGGATTTTGACGCCGGCGTGGCGTTTCGCGCGGCGGCTGCCGGGGCTCGACATCTTTCGAGCAAACCGCGCGAGCGCGTGGCTTTTTATTTTGACCCAGATTGGTCCGCTGACATGACCGAGAGTTCGATTGCAGGGGCGGTCGTCGGATGCATAGGTCAAGACCTCTATCGAAAAGAAAAGAAGTCGCACGCGTTCGAGCATGTGCTTTTTTCCGCAGACCAGAAGCTGATCGACGGCGGACAAATCATCGGCCAGAGCATGAATCTCGCTCGCCGGTTGGTTAACGAACCGGCCGACAATATCTATCCCGAATCGTTCGCCCAAGAAGCACGCGATGTCGCTGAAGAGTTCGGCTTAGAAATCGACGTATGGAATCAGGAGCGGTTGGAAAAGGAACGCTGCGGAGCGCTCTTGGCGGTAGCCCGCGGATCGAGTCGCGAGCCGCGATTGGTGATTTTGAAATATAGCGGAGACAAAGCAGACGCGCCGACACTGGCCTTGGTAGGCAAAGGCGTCACATTTGACTCCGGCGGACTCTCGCTCAAACCAAGCGACAGCATGAAGACCATGAAATGCGACATGGCCGGCGCCGCGACCGTACTCGGCGCGGTCCGCGCGATTGCCGCTCTCAAGCTGCCGATCAACGTGACCGGCTACATGGGACTTGTAGAAAACATGACTGGGCCGGCGGCTTACAAGCTGGGGGACGTGCTCACCGCGCGTAGCGGCATCACGATCGAGATTCACAACACAGACGCCGAAGGCCGATTAGTCTTGGCCGACACGCTCGCAGTCGCCGTTGATCAAGGCGCCGAGGCCATCATTGATTTGGCGACACTGACCGGAGCTTGCGTGGTCGCGCTGGGCGAAAACGTAGTCGGCGCAATGACCAACAACCAAGATTGGTGCGACGTCGTTTTGGATTCGGCGGACGTGGCGGGAGAGCCGATCTGGCAGTTGCCGATGTTTGACGAGTTTGGCGACCAGATCAAAAGCAAGATCGCCGACATCAAGAACACGGGCGAAGGCCGCTGGGGCGGCGCAATGACCGCGGCCAAGCTGCTGGAATGTTTCGTCGACGACGTGCCGTGGACGCATCTGGATATCGCCGGACCGGCGTTCGCCGAAAAACCTTCGCCATGGCTGGAGGGCGGCGGGTCCGGCTGCATGGTACGGACGCTTGTCGAAGTTGCCCGTCGGCAAACGAGTAACGAGTGATCCGAAACCGCGTGGGCGTCTCGAACGTCAAACGCGGTGCTTAAGCTTATCTGCTAGTCGGCGGAGCGCTTGGCTACAGTCTTCGCGGCTAATGTGGACATGGATTAGATTCGGTCCCGAGTCGTTATCCCATGCGGCTTGCAAAGCTTCGTCAAATTCGCCTTCGGTCGAGACTTCGTAGCCTGCCCCGCCACCGACCAATTCGGGCAGCTTATGGTAGGCCCATGGCTGGATTTCGTTAAACGGCCAGTCTCCGGCGTGCAGGAAGCGCTCGGTGCCATAACCATGGTTGTTCAACACAATAATGATTGGCGAAAGGCCGTACCGCACGGCAGTCGACAACTCCATGCCGGTCATCTGAAAAGCGCCGTCGCCAACAATCGCGACCGTACGGGCATCGGTTCGCCCGAAGTACGCGCCGATCGAAGCGGGGACGGCGAATCCCATCGAAGTGTAGTAGGCCGGGCTGAGAAACTCCGTCCGCCCGCGCGTGACTAACTCGGTCGCGGCGAAAAGCGAATCTCCGATGTCGGCTACCACGATCGTGTCTTCGTCGAGCGACTGATTCAGCCGCGCGATCATACGTGTGACGGTGATCGGGGCGTCCACCTGAAGTTTAAAAGGTTCGGGTTCGTCGCCTGCGAAAGTCGGTAGGTCGCGGACTGGCGGTTTCGGTTTCGACGCAACAAGTTCGGTAACGAAATCTTCGAGCAGCACGCCGTGAAAGTGATGGTGTCCGATCCGCAACGATTCACTTGTCGCATAAATGCAACGGCCCGGATCGAGATTGGCAGTGTAAATACCGAGGTTAATGTCGCTCATGAAAGTGCCGAGCAGCAAAATGCAATCGCTGTCTTCGACGTAACGCGTAACGCGGTCATCGCCAAGCGCGCCTTCGTAGAGCCCGACGTAAAGCGGGTGGGTCTCACGAACGACGCTCTTTCCGAGCATCGTTGCCGAGATCGGAATCCGCGCGTGCTCGGCCAATTCGAGGACTTTGTCTTGCAGGCCAAACCGATGCATTTCGACGCCGGCAATAATCATCGGCTTTTTGCTGTTTTCGATGCGGTCGACAGCTTCCTTGATTGCTTCGTTCAGTGCTTGCGCGTCGCTGGCGTATTCGGGTACCTGGTACTGGTGAAGGCCTTCGGGCACGACTTTGACCATGTCGCGTGGAATCTCGATGTAGACCGGACGCTTGTAGCGTGCCGCGGCGTCGAGTACTCGATCTATTTCGCGGAACGCGATGACCGGGTCGTTCAACTCTGTACCCGCAATGCAGATTTTTTCAAATACTTCCAATTGCGTTCGGAAGTCGCGAACCCGGTGATGCAGCAAGGGATTATTGAATCGCTCGCGAAGCCCGGGCGATCCGGTGATCACGACGACCGGAGACTTCTCGGCGTATGCACCCGCAATTGAATTGCAGAGACTGAACCCGCCAACGCAATATGTCACACAGACCGCGCCCATGCCGTGGACCCGGGCATAGGCATCGGCCGCGAAACCTGCGCAGTCTTCGCGCGTACAACCAACGACTTCGAGCGGGCTGCGTTCCATTTCGCTGTAAAAATTCAGCACGTAATCGCCGGGAATTCCAAAAACGTGTCCTATGCCGTAATCCAAAAGCCGCCGAATCAGATACTGTCCGATGGACGATGTCTCGACGTCCGGCAGCTTGTCATTGAGTTTGGGATCGATCGGAATCGTTTCGGGGTGCGTCATATTTTTTCCTGCCTGCAAGCTGTCTCCGCATGCTCGTTGACGCATTTTAACGGGACCGCGCATTTTGCCGGATATCAATTGGTCATTTCGCTACCAAATTGTATGCCGGGCCTGTTTTTTTCGGCTAATTCTCACCGCCGGAAGGCGATTTTGGCGGCCGGACATTTAGGAGCAATTTCCAGATCCCCACAAAGGCGACCGTGCAGCCGGCGACTATGAAAAAGCCTGGCCAACTGCGGCGGAAGAGCAAGACGCCCAGCGCGATTACGAGCCCCCAGACGAGCACGCCAATCATGATCGCCGCTGTTATTTGCTTCGAGTCGGGCTCGCCGGACATCGTCTTGACCTCAATCTGACTTTCTTTGCCATCAACGCGACGACACTTTTCTTGCCGGGCGAAAAATTCGCACGTCGCGCGAACATCTTTTGAAGAAATGACTTGCGCGGCTAGCACTGTGATCGGCACATCTTATGCGTATAAAAATGTTCTGTCGAGTTGTGCCAGCCGCTTTTAGAACTCGACGCAACCTGGTCCAGATTCTCCACAGTCCGTCCTTAAAGGAGCAAGCAATGAAGCGTCTCATATTAATCGCCGTCGCCTTCGGAACGATCGGATGGTTTGCGGCATCGGCCTCTACGGCTTCGGCCGATTACTGCTATCCTTCGTACCGTTCGCATCACTATCGGCCGTATTCGAGCCACTACTACCGGCCGCACTCGAGTTATTACCATCGGCCTTCGTACAGGCACTATCAATATCGGCACAACTATCGGCCGTACCACCACGGATACCATCGTGGCCATCGCCATGGCTCGCATTTCTCGTTCGGCATCCACTTTTAAGTCGACTGCCGTAACACATGTCGAAGCAAAATGAAGCCCGGCGCGCAATGCGTCCGGGTTTCGTTTTGCGCTCTCATGGTCGACACGTCAAACTGCCGAGCGAGGACGCACGCGGGGTTGATGAACGTCACGCCGACCGTTGGCCGCAGTCGCGGACGATTTGCAATAGCTCTTCGATTTCAGGTCGATCCGCGGGCCCCTTGCCGACGCGGTGCAAACGAACAACGCCGCGCGGGTCGGTTAAAACATCGCCGCCCAATTGATGCACGTCGCCGTGCGGTCGGCGAGGCATGCGGCCGCGTGCCATGATTCTAAAATAAGCCGGCCAATTTTGCGGGCCCCAGACGGCACAAAACGAACCACGTCGCATGCCGTAAGCGCGATAGAGCCGGCAGTCTGCGTCAATCAGCAGCGGCCAATCAAGTTCGACATCGTCAACGTAGTCGGCGGCCCGCTGGAAAGTCTCGAACGTGACGACGGCAACCTGCAAGTCGAGTGCTTCGAGATCCGCTTTGTGCTGTTGCAACTGCAACACATGTTCGCGGCACGGAAGTCACATCAAGTGCCGGTGAAAAACCAACAGCAGCCAGCGTCCAGCAAAATCATCGAGCTGCCACGTCCGTCCGTTGGCGTCGGGCAATTCGAACTCGAGCGCTTTTTTTCCAGTCCAGTTTTTCATCTGCGGTTATCTAGCCGGATGCGAATTTGCCGGGCGCACGGTTTGCGTACTTGAGAGCCTCGCCGGAAGTTTCAGGCTGCGAAAGCAGCGACCGACGGCAAAACGGCGAAATCTGCGACCCGCCGAGCCGCTGCCGTTGTGACTTTTCGCAACGACCAGCACCTTGCCGGTTCGAAAAAACGCCATAAAGTGTTTTGTAGTAATCAATTCGGCAAACAACAAACAGCGGCTAATCGATTCCGCAGACCGTTGGCGTGAACTGCGCAATGGCTGCCGCCGTAACAATGCCGGACAATCGAAGTTGCGAGGATTTAGTATGCGTGGCTCTATTCGACTCGGTTCGCTCGCCGGCATTGGCGTTTACATGCATTGGACGTTCTGGCTTCTGATTGGCTGGGTGCTGATCAGTAGCTTAAGTGGCGGCGAAAGCCTCGTCGAGTCGCTCATAAGCGTCGCGTTCATCGCGACATTGTTTGGCTGTATTGTCTTGCACGAACTTGGCCACGCACTGGCCGCTAGGCGCTATGGCATTCCGACTCGCGACATAGCACTCCTGCCGATCGGCGGTGTCGCTCGCTTGGCCCGTATGCCCGAAAAGCCACTACAAGAACTCTTCGTCGCACTCGCCGGTCCCGCGGTTAACGTCGTGATTGCCGCGGCACTTTTCGCCTTGTTGTTCGCCGCTGGAGCTTCACTTGTACCTCAAAATATGGTTCTTTCGAAGAACTTTCTCGCAAACTTGATGTGGGTCAACATCATTCTAATCGCCTTCAATATGCTGCCGGCTTTCCCGATGGACGGTGGCCGTGTACTTCGCGCCGTGCTCGGCATGTTTACTAGCTTCGAACAAGCAACGAAAATCGCCGCCCGCGTCGGCCAGGGGTTTGCGGTACTGTTGGGTTTGGCCGGTCTCTTCGTCTTGAACAATCCGTTCATGTTAGTGATCGCACTGTTCGTGTTTCTTGGTGCCGCTGGCGAAGCCCAGAGTGTGGTGCTTCGCGGTAAGCTTCGCGGCTTTACATGCCGCGATGCTATGATTACGCGGTTTCAGAAGCTTCCGGGTTACTTGACGCTCGGACAAGTTGCTGGTGATGTTCTCGCCGGCCCGCAACGCGAATTTCCCGTGCAAGTCGATGGCCAATTCGTCGGCATGCTGCGTCGTAAAGATTTGCTTGCGGCATTGAAAAATGGACAAGAGCAGTCGCCGATCGTCGAAACGATGGAAACGGATTTCGCTACGCTCGACGCGGACACGCCGCTGGCTGACGCTTTCCAAAAAGCTACAGAAACTGGCCAGCCGGTGATTGCCATTACGCAGAATGAGGAACTTGTTGGTCTGCTCGACACCACCAACGCTCTAGAAGTCGTACAAACGCGCTCACGCCTCGGCATGCTCGGCCAAGGCGACGAACGCGCACGTGCATTGAATCGTAGTTGGTTCTAATCGCCGGCTGTTAAAGCGTCTATCCGCTTAAGCATTCGACCGCCAACGCGACAGCCTCTCCGCCGCCAAGGCACAACGTCGCTACCCCACGCCGTCCGCCAGTTTTTTTCAAAGCGTTCAAAAGCGTTACGAGGATTCGCGCGCCGCTACAGCCGATCGGGTGCCCCATTGCGACGGCGCCACCGTAGACATTCACTTTCTCGCTAGAGATCTCAAGTTCTTTTTCCGCGGCCATTGTCACTGCCCCAAACGCTTCATTGATCTCAAACAGATCTGTATCGGCAACCGACCAGCCAATTTTCTCCAGCAGTTCTTTCACTGCCCCGATCGGAGCAATCGTAAACCACTCGGGTTCACAGCTGAATGTCGACCAGCCGACGATTCTCGCGAGCGGAGCTAGGGACATTCTGCCAATCACGGATTCCGAGGCAACAACGACCGCCGCGGCGCCGTCATTGATACTCGAAGCGTTACCCGCCGTTATCGTTCCGTCCTTGCGAAATGCTGCCGGCAGCTCGCGGAGTTTCTTTTCATCAAATCGCATCGGTTCTTCGTCTCGAGAAACCGTTGACGTGCCTATTCGCGAAGGGATTTCTACCGGCACGATTTCGTTGCCAAATGTGCCGTTCGCCATTGCTTGGCGGGCCCTCGTATAACTGCGAACGGCAAAGTCATCTTGCTGCTGCCTGCTGAAACCAAATTTTGCCGCGCATTGCTCGCCGTAGACGCCCATGTGTTGATCGCCATAGCAGTCCCACAGACCGTCGTTGATCATCGAATCCACAAGCTCGCCGTTGCCCATGCGGTATCCTCTGCGAGCCCGCGGCAATAAGTGCGGCGCGAGACTCATGTTTTCCATGCCGCCGGCTATCGCAATTTGGGATTCGCCAAGTTGAATGCTTTGCGCTGCGAGCATGACGGCTTTTAGTCCAGAGCCGCAGACTTTGTTGACGGTCGTCGCCCCAACCGATACTGGAACTCCCGCGCCAATGGCCGCTTGCCGAGCCGGATTTTGCCCGAGCCCGGCGGCGACGACGTTACCCATGACGACTTCGTCAATCTCGCCTGGCGCAATATTTGCGCGATCGATTGCTGCCCGGATCGCGTCAGATCCTAACTGCGGTGCCGGGACGGTCGATAGGCTTCCGCAAAAACTTCCAATTGGCGTCCGCACGGCCGACGCAATGAAAACTTTACAGTGCATCGCTTCGAAGATTCTGAAAATACGTGAATGCTTGGCGTCGAATTTGTCTGTCGACAGTCTTTCCACCTCAACGGTTATCTATAGCCCTGGTAATTTTACTCATTGTCTTGTCCGCGTTCCCGTTGAACGAACTCAATCGCTGTAAAGCGATGCATCTTTGGCACGGTCACCGCGAGCGTTTCGTCGTTGACCGTTGCGTCCGCCGTTTCCAGGTAATTGGGATTTACATCGGAGCCATCTTCGATACTGATGTCCTTGGTAACGATGCGGGCAAAGTAGGTATCGCCATCGGAGAATCCTTCGCCGCGGAAGTCGATGCGAGAGAATTCGTTGTTGTAGTGCCTTCCCGTCTGAATCCTCGACGGTATGGAAACGGCGGCATCCGTCTGGCCATTAGCACCGCTGGCGTAGATCAGGACGGTGAAATGATTTCGTGATCGATTGAACGATGAGACGCGATAGCGTTCTTCGCCAGTAAAGGCAGATCCTGTGACGACAATGCCGTTACCCTTTTCTCCCGCGATCGCGTGACGAATGACTTCGTCAGAACCGCCGGCGATCTGCGCGTACCATCTCCAAATGTAATAGTGCAGGTGATTCGGGTCAGGCGGGTTGATGTAATTATCAACGGTAAACACATGGCCGCCGCCGTCTGCGATTGTAAAGTTGTCGTCCGATCCGCGTAGTCCGAGTTTGCGAGTAACGATTTCGGGTCCACCGTCGCTTGCGCGGACGACGATGTCCGGTCGGAGTTCTCGGACTCGGCCATTGTAGTCTCGTCGTTTCGTCAGCCCCATTGCCCATCCGCTGGAGTTGTCGGACCAGGGGAGGTTGGCCGTATTCAAACCGCGCTGGAGGCATTGACCTATGATGGTGACGGCTTTTCGATAGGCGTCCTTCTCAGTCTTCTTGCCGTCGCCATCAATGTCGTGGGCGTTGCCCGCGTCGTCCCATACGATCCATGATTCAGCCGATAGGATGGATTTAGAGCGGTAGTTGGCGGTGTCCAGCTTACGGCGAACCAAGTCATATTGCGCCCAGACGGAGGGGATGATCTTCCCGTCCATGTTGCCATAGCCATTGCTGTGATCGGAAACGTTAAGATTCAACGCATCGACCGACGTCATCAGTTTATCATGGCCAATCATCAGGTCGTAGAAATGATTCACGGCCCGCGCGCCTTTCCCATCCAGTCCCTTTATCGCGGTACACGGCTCGCAAGGCGACATGCCCGTCGTCGAGACCAACACATGCGCGGCCGGTTCGGCTTGATAGACCGAGCGAATCGTTTGAGCGCCGTTTAGCAAAATTTCGTTGATGATGAAGTCGACATTCGCCCCCTTCATCAGGCCTTGCAGGTTGGCCTCATGCGAAAGCTGATACGCATGGACGCGACCCTTGAAGTGCGAGGCAATCCGTCGGACGTAGCCCTCGAAGAGACCGGTCTTGGGCTTAAAACCCCCTGCCCTTCCGGACTCAGACGCCCACGCGGGACAGTGAAAAAAAACGAACTCGACCTTTCGTCCCTTGGCGTTGCACACATCGACCGCTTGCTCGATCGCTTGAAGTCCCGGCGAAGGGTTCGTCTTGTAGTCCTGGTGCTTTGGCGTTGGCTCGATGGCCGCCCAACTGGCCCAAAACTGTACATAACTGCTGTCCGTGGCGACCACAGGACGAGTGGCATCGTACGCATTGGCCTGCGGCCGCCCGGTGAACGGCTGCCAGCGGACACCAACGTGCATGTGGTCGGTCGTCCACACATAGTCTGCCTTTGCTTTCCGCTGGCGCGGGAAGTCAAGAAAACAGTAGCTATCCTGCCATCGCAGGTTGCGGAACTGTGGTGACTCGCCTTCCCAAGTTTTACCAACGCGCCGCGCCTTGCCGGAATCGCCGCGCTTCGGCCGAAGGTGTTCGGTCGGGCTGAGCTTCAACCGCCTTACGCCTTTCCAATCTAATAGTGATTCGCCGCCAGCGTTTACGAAATCCCGTGGCGAAAGCACAACTGTCTGCCACTCGTCGCCGCCCGACAGTTGCACTTCGGCCGCGTGATCGTCGATCAGTACGACCAGCACGTTCGGCTGAGCAGATCGCACATCCAACGAAAGCCGTGCGCCAGACGGAACCCTCCAGATTTTGTCGTATAGCTTGTGTGTCGTCCGCGACCATTCGTTACGCCGATAGGCAAACAACTCCTTTTCTCAATCTCCTTCGAACCCCGCGATCAATCGCGTCGGCTCCATCGTCGGCTGCACGCCCGCTACGGCGATCTTTTTGGACGAAGTGGTCGTCAGAAGCGAAGACACCTTGAATGTTTTAGCCTCGAAATTTCCGTAGTAGTAGCCCGCTCCAACCACAGGCTCATCGAGTGGATAAGCGATGTTGGCGTAGACCCACAGCGGCACGTCGGTCGAGTGTATTGGTAAGTTGGTCGTCCAAACTCCGTTGGTTTCCGTGGCCGCAGCATGATGCCAGAAGCGATATCTTGTGTTCTCGTGCGGGTCGCGCCCCGACACGCCGTGTTGTGTGTAGAAAACGTCGACGGACAAAACTGGTTGCGACTGGTCTGGTTTGACGGTAAAGACCGGAATGCCATTTTCGGTCTTCAACTGCAAGTCTGTTTTGGGCGTCTTTGGAAAAGCGAACGAACCTTTCAGATGTTGGTCGAACCACAGCAACGTGGCGACTTCGTACGGGGGTGTGTCCTGATGGTTGTGGTGGGGCGAGCAGGTGACGCGCCACTGCTCGCTTTTGATGTCCCGGACAGCACCCGGCAGGTCGCCGATCCGTCCATGAAAATCATTAGCCGGGCTAAGAAAGATGATCGGGCACTTGATCTTTTTCAGGCTGACATCGTCCCCAATCGTCGCTCGATAAAGCGAGCTCTTGTTGTAACGATCGCTAATTCCGCCGCACGACGGCGCGGCGGCCTTAACACGCGGATCTACCGCAGCCATTACCGTCAGCTTGCCGCCCATGGAGTGTCCGTACACACCGAGTCGGTTCGGATCGACTTCCGATTGTTGCTCGAGAAACGTCAGTGCCCGACGCGCGGCCAAAGCACATAAAAACCAACTGCTGTTTCGAGGTGACTCGACCGCATCGAGCGTCCACTCGGCTGCCTTAACACTGGGAAAAACGTTGCCGGGGTTTCGGCTGGGAGCGTGATAACCGTCGACCGCGCCCCAATCGGTCGTTCGTTTGTACTTGGGATCGTCCGTCTTGCCGTCCCAAAAAAGTTTCACTTCGGCAGGCGTGACGCGGTAGTCAGGAGCACTGATCCGCCCCGCCCAAGCAATCGAAACTGTCGCATAGCCTCGCCGTGCGTTGGCAAGGCACGCTTTGTAGTCGGCGTACTGCCCGCCACCGTGAATTTGTACAAGTCCAGGCAATCGCCTGTCAGCAGCGGCGCCTGCCGGAAAACCATAGATCGCGGCGTGCTTGGCTTTCTTTCCTTTAAAGACTCCGACGCGAAAGCGAACGATCCGCAAGACAATGCCATCCTCTTGCCACTGCTTGAGCACCTCTACCTCGAGTGGCTCTGCCCGCGCATTAAAGCCTGCCCACATCTCGTCAAAGGTCTGAGGCGTTTTGCCATCAACCAATCGAGGGAGTGTCTCTACGGCCGGCACAAACGCGGCGTGGATCAGTACGACGAATACGCCCAATGTTATTTTTCGGAGCATCATAAGACGATTGGCGAGTTTGGTGGTAAGATGCCATGACGTTGACAACGCCATGATATACAGCCAAACCAAAAACTGCACAGGTGATCGCGACCGAACGCGAGTTGCGCCGCTTGCCTCGTGACGGCGGTTGTACCGAATTCCCTATTCCGTCATCGCGCGTAATTGTTCGTCGATGAGACGGATCGCTGCAGGTTTCGGAACTGAGTCTGCGTCCTCAACGTCGCTTTGACCGCGACAACTCGAATCAGGCGTCGGCGGTTGAATCCGCCGCTCAAACTCAACCAGGCAGCTCACAGCAAATGTTCGATAGTTAGAGACCGAAAGGGCGAGAGGAGCGCGGTTCTTCGGACAGACGGAAACAAATCTCGCCCGCGGCGCTCTCCCTTCAAAGTTCGAGAGCGCCGATCTAACCGGGCTGTCATCGTAATCTCTTCCGCAGCCATCTGGATAACTTGCGACGTCCGACGATCGCCATTTCCGCTCCGAGAGCTAACCCACGAGTCGCTCTGATTTCGCAATTGTGAAAGAGCACACTGGAAACAACGCACTTCGTAAACACTCTCTTATCTCGGAATACCGTAAGCCGTTATGATAGCAGCCGTTGGTGAGGTCGAGTCTCTTTCTGGTTATGCCGCCACGGTCGCAACCCTCCTCGAAGCGATGGGCAAATTCGCAGCCTCGGTCGGGAGCACGCTTCCCGCACGTTCGCCAGCCGTTAGGCCAATACATCCTTCACAACATGACCGTGAACGTTGGTTAATCGTCTTTCCAGGCCGTTGTGGTAGAAGGTGAGGCGTTCGTGGTCGAGCCCCATCAGGTGAAGTAGTGTGGCGTTAAAGTCGTAGACCGTGGTCTTGTCGACGGCGGCCTTGAAACCGAATTCGTCGCTTGCGCCGTAGCTGAATCCTCGCTTCACGCCAGCACCGGTGAGGAAGCAGGTGAAGGCGTCAGGGTTGTGGTCGCGCCCGGTGCCGTTGGCTTGCAGGAAGGGCATGCGGCCGAATTCGGTGGCCCATACAACGAGCGTGTGATCCAGCAGGCCGCGTTGTCGCATGTCGGCGATTAGCGCCGCGGTGGGCTGATCCATGATTTCGGCTTGCATCGCGTGCGTTTTGAGAATGTCGGAGTGCGAATCCCAGTTGGTGATTCCGTTGCCGCCCGAGGGATCGCTGCCGTTGAACAGCTGCACGACGCGGACACCTTTTTCAATCAGCCGCCGCGCAAGGATGCAGTTCTGTGCGTATTGACCACGAAGTTCGCTGCCGCCTTCGACGCCGTACGCTTTCAGCGTTGCC
>CAJIAM010001001.1_pt1 | contig 13928 bp, 3 predicted proteins | sample 9199151 | NCBI WGS metagenome assembly CAJIAM01 (sample SAMEA7708259, study PRJEB35096) | sediment metagenome | biome: marine neritic benthic zone biome [ENVO:01000025]; feature: sediment [ENVO:00002007]; material: shallow marine sediment [ENVO:03000034] sea grass bed [ENVO_01000059] ...
CTCCGTCAACGCTGATCGACAAGTCCGTAACGACGTCGGTTGGGCCGGCAAGCGTGCGGACTTGTTTGCCGTCCGCGAGATTCCATTGGCGAACGGCCTTGTCGGCTCCGCCGGTGAAGAGTTGTTTGCCGTCCGGAGAATACGCGACCGCATGAGTGGCTCCCTCGTGAGCGACGAACGCCTGAGTCAGTGACGAAGTGATCAAATGCAATCCGTGGTCGGTCGCGGCCGCGGCGAGCGATCTGTTGTCGGTTGTGAAGGCGGCAGCGAGCGGAGCGATTTCTTTTGGGAAGAAATCCAGCAGCGGGCCTGCCAAATTCCAAATCCGAACCCCGTCGGTCGAGCAACTGACGACGCGCGAGCCGTCGCTGCTGAAGGCGACTCCGCTGACAGGCCCAGCGTGACCTTCGTGCGAAGCGACCGCCGCGCCATCGGCTGCATTCCAGATTTTGACAAGTTTGCCCGCGCCGCCGGAGCAAATCGTTTTGCCGTCGGCAGAAATCGCGACGCTCGTGACGGCTGCGCCTTGCGACACGTTTCTGATCGCCGTGCCATTGGCGAGATTCCAAAGCCGCACGGTCATGTCGGCCGACCCGGAAACCAGCGTCGTGGCAGCGACCGTCAAAGCCGTCACCGCGCCGGTATGGCCGGGGATCGCGCGGACTTCGGCGGCGTCGGCTGCGTTCCACTGCTTGATCGCGTTGGCGGCATCGCCCGTGATGACTTGCGTGGCGTCGGCGTTGAAGCAGACGGCCGTGAAGGCAGCGGCGTTTTCGATTTTCAGAACTTCGGGAAACTTGGCGTCGGCCAAATTCCAGACGCGCGCGGTCATGTCGGCTGAGCCGGTGACGAGTTTCGTCCCATCGGCACTGAAGGCCAACGAATTGATGGCGGATGTGTGACCGAGCAACGTTGCGACCGCCGTGCCGTCGGCGGTGTTGCGAATGACGACTGTCGGCTTGCCGCCGGCGACGCCGGCCGAAGCGACACGTTTGCCGTCCGCGCTGAAGGCGACTTTGGCAACTTGCATGGCCGTGCCCGCGAGCAGTTTCTGCGGCAAAGGCGGATCCCAGATTCGCGCCGTGCCGTCCTCGCCGGCCGAAGCAACTTGGCCGCTCTGCGGTTGGAATTTCAAATCGTGAATCGCGCCGACGTGACCGTGCAGCGCGAGACCCGCCGCACCGTCGGCAACGTTCCAAAACTGGATCGCGCCTGCGTCGTTGGCGGCAGCCAACGTGGTCGAGTCGGCGCTGATCGCGAGCGATTTGACGGGTCCTACTTGACCGGCGAATTCGCGGACGGGATTGCCCGTCGCGGCATCGAAAACGCGGATCTTTGCGGCGGACGTTCCGGTCACGATCAGCTTGCCGTCTTTGGAAATCGCGACGGCGTCGACCGATTCGGCGTGGCCTGCCAACGTCGCCGCGGCGACGGGCGGCACCTGCCACCAGCGGACTGCGCCGCTGGAGTCCGTGGCAACCATCGACTTGCCGTCTGGATGGTATTCAACCCGCGTGATCGGAGCGTCGGAACCTTGCAGTTCGCCTTGCGATGCGCCGTCAGCGACGTTCCATAATCGGATCGCGCCGGTGGCTTCACCGCTTGTCAGTTGAGTATTGTCTGCTCGAAAGGCGACGTCGCCGACCGCGCCGGCGTGGCCTTCGAGCGTGCGCGCGGCGGTGCCGTCTGCTGCGTTCCAGAGGCGAACGGTTTTGTCTTCGGATGCCGTGGCGACAAGGTTTGCATCGCCGCTGACGGCGACCGCGGTGATGGGCATGGTGTGACCTGCTAGAGGCACGGCGGCGGCCGGCAGTCGCCAGATACGAATGGTGCCGTCCGCGCCAGAAGAAGCGATCTGGTCGCCGGCAGGATTGATCTCGACGTCCTGAACTGCGCCGTTGTGACCTCGCAAAGAAAGCCGATCCGCGCCGTCGGCCGTGTTCCAAAGTTGGATCATACCGCCCGCGCCAGCCGCTGCGGTCAACGCGCTATCGGCACTCAGGGCAACCGCGGTAATCGCGTCGAGTTTTCCGTCTAGTTTTCGCGGCTGCGGAGGATCGCTTGACGTGTCGAAGACTTGAACCGTCTTGTCCGCGCCGCCCGTGACGATCAGTTTGCCATCTTTTGAAACGGCGATGCCTGTGACTGCATCAGTATGCCCGGCCAGGGCACGCGACGCGACCAAGGGTAATTTCCAAAACTTAACGTTGCCGTCTTCGCCCGCCGAGATCAACGTCTCGGCGCCCGCGCGATATGCCAGTCCGGTAACTTTGCCGGTGTGAGCGCCCAGAACGCCTTGCGGCGTGCCGTCGGCAGGATTCCATAAGCGAATCCCGCCGGCTGCATCTGCGGTCGCAACTTGCGTCGAAGCTGCGTGAACGGCGGCCCGCGTAATGGCGGCTTCGTGGCCCGCCAAGTCGTGCAGCAACTGGCCGTCGGCCCGCTGCCAGATTTTTACGGCCTTATCCATGCCGCCGGACACAAGCCATTCGCTCTTAGGTTCAAGCCGGACGACGTTCACCGCTTCGGCGTGGCCGGCAAGGCTTGAAATCGGATCGGGAACGTAGACATCCCAAATTTTCACCGTTTGATCACGCGAAGCAGACGCCATCGTGCGGCCTGTCGGCGAAATGGCGAGGCCGAGAATCTGACCTTCGTGCCCGCTAAGTGTCCGCACGACTTCTTTGGTTTCGACATTCCAGAGCTTGACAGTTCCGTCGAAGCTGGCCGACACGAGAATTTTGCCACCGGGGGCGTATCGCGCGGCCGAGACAGCGCCCGTGTGGCCGACCAGCGCGTTCGCGTCTTGCGCGAGTGTCGACGGTGCGCAAACTAGGGAAATGCAGACAGCAAAGAACAAACAGCAGTGCAAACGGGTGAAACGCATCGCGGTAATCCTGCCTTTTTGAAATCGACGTTTTTGTTAGTTCGATGAGGCTTGCACGCGGGGCAGCGCACAAACGATCGTCGAGGCTCCGCCCCGCGCAACGAGTTTTCGCCGCACGGCTCGCCAAAGTGGCAGCGATCCGTCAACTAGTCAGCCGCAAAGCGGCAATGTCCCTGATCGGGAAAAATCGAATGAATAGGTTTTGAAAAGTTTCAAGCGCGCGGCTCGCCACGCAACTTGCCGTCGTTAGTTGTTTGCGCCGGCCGAAGTGATTTCCTCGGGCGGCGGCGTATCTTTGGGCGGTTCGATTTGTTTGAGCGGTTGCGAATTGTTGGCCGTTCCGTTCCAGACACGCAGGACACTGTCGTGCCCGCCCGCCAAAAGGATTTGACTGTTCGGCGTGATGGCGAGCGAGTAAACGTAGTCGCTGCCAGTGCCTGCAAACGTGCGAATCAGACCGCCGTTGTCTGTGTTGTACATCCGCACGATGCGATTGCCGGCGCACATCGCGACGGTGTTCGTTTGGCCAACGAACTGGACCGCGAAGACTTGCTTTTGAAATCCTTGAATCGTGCGGATGCGGTCGCCGTTTTCGGCGTTCCAGATCATGATTGTGTTGTCGGCACTGCAAGTCGCGATGCGCTTGCCGTCGGCTCGCCAGGTGACGCCGAGCGCGTAGTTGGTGTGGCCTTCGAGTTTGTGAATTTGCTTGCCGGTGGCGACTTCGAAGACACGAATGAACTTGTCGGCACTCGCCGAAGCCAAATACTCGCCGTCTCGCGAGAACTCGACGTCCAGCACGCTGTCCGTATGGGCTTCGGGGATCGCGGTCGCCAGGCCGCCATCTTCGACGTTCCAGATTTTGACTTCGCCGCCGCGTGATGGCACGCCGCTGCCAGTCGCGAGTTGCGTCCCGTCTTCGTTGAAAGCGAGTGCGCGGACGCGATAAGCAAACGTTGCCGGATCGTCGATACCGCCGATCGTTTGTTCCAGTTTCCAACTCGGATTGAGGTCCCATACGATCGACTGTGCGTCGGCCGAGCCGGAAACGATGCCGCCATTGTCGGTGAACGCGAGCGACTGCACGGGCCCGGTGTGCCCAACGTAGCTTGCGACCGCCGCGCCGGTGTTGGCATCCCATGTGTGAACCGCGCCGAAATCGCCGCCGGTCGCCAATGTGAGATTGTCGGGAGAAAACGCGATCGCGCGGATGGGCTTTTCGGCTTCGGCAGTGGCTTTAGTTGCGGCTTCGAGGTCCGCGGTCAGTTGCTGTAATCGAGTCTCGAGTTTTGCCACGTCGGCCTCGATTGACGGCACCAGTTCGGTCGCGCGCTGGGCGTCGCGTTTGGCGATCTCGTCGGCTGCGGCCGCTTGCCGATGCGCCGTTTGGGCTGCCGTCAGTGCAGCGAGCGCGTCGGTGTATGGTTTGTTGGTCGCAAGTGCCTTGGTCACTGCGTCGTCGGCAGCTTTGGTCGCGGCAGTTGCAGCTTGGGTGGCGGTTGCTTTCGTAGACTCAGCCGCTTTGGCTTCGGCGTCCGCTGCGCCGGCGGTTTGCGAAGCGGCCGTGACGGCTTGAGCGAGCGCCGGATTGTTGGGATCGGCCGCCGCAGCGGTCTTTGCTTGAGCCGCTTTGTCGGCAAGCAGCTTTGCGCGGGCCGCCAATTCTAGCGCGGTTTGTTCGGCAGTTTGTCGAGCAGAAACGGCCTTCTGCGCGGCGGCCGCCATTTCGATGGCAAGTTTCTCTGCCGCGGCTTTGGTCGTTTCGGCAGTCGTCAACACGGCGGCTTTGGCTTCGACGTCTTTTGCTGCCGCGGCGACCGCTTCGGCGGCTGTCTTAGCCGCTTCTTGTTTTTTCGGCAGATCATCTTGAGCCGTCTTTAGAGCCGTATTGGCTTGCGTGACTTGTTGCTCGGTCGCAGATTTCCGCTGCGTCAGTTTGGCGACCAGTGTCTTGGCCCGCAGGTCGCCTTTCATTTCGGCGAGCTGCTGATTGTTCGCGACATTCCAGAGCCGAATCGAATTATTCGCGCCGGCACCGGCGATCCGCTGCCCGTCGCCGCGAACGGCGACGGCGGTGATCGGCGAGCCTTGATTTAAACTCCGCAGCTGTTGGCCGTTTTCAAGATTCCAATGCCGAACCGTGTTATCCGCCGCCCCGGATACGATCTGCATCGGCGCGGCCGGAAAACTTGCCAGAGCCGTGATGGGCTGCGTATGGCCACCAAACTTGTTGAGGGACGTCAATTGCCACTGCTGTACGCTACCTTCGCCGGAAGCGGCGAGAATCTGCGGATCGCTGTTCGTTCCGACGGCGACGATCGACTGAATCGCGCCGGCGTGGCCGGAAAATGACTCTTCGAGTGCGCCATCGGCCGCGTTGAAGCTAAAGATCTCGCCCGGCCCGTCAGCCGTCGCTGCGACCGCACCGCCCACGATGCGTTTGCCGTCCTTAGAAAATACGACGCGATGCACGGGTCCGGCAAATCCGGTCAGTTGTGTCGGCGCGATCGCTGCGCCGTTGGCGGTGTTCCAAAGTTTGATGACGTTGTCTTCGCCGGCACTTGCCAAGCGTTGATCGTCGGGGCTGAGCGTTAGATCGTGGACCGCGGCGCCGTGATTTGCGGTGAAAACCGCTTGGCCGTTTGTGGGATTAAAACCGCGAACCGTGCCGTCTGCACTGGCCATATAAAGCGCTTGGCCGCCGCTGTGATAGGCAAGCGCCGTGACTTTCGCGGCGATTCCTTCGAGCGAAAGTGCGAAACTCCAGTTGTCCACGCGGACCGTTCCAGCCGCATCGCCAACAACCATCGTATCGGCCGTCGGACCGCAGATCGCGAATGACAATTCTTTGTCACTGGGTAAGATTTCCAAAAGTCGCCCGTCGGCAACCCGCCAAGCAATCGCCAGCTTATCGGCCCCAGCCGAAACCAAGCGAGCATTGTCTGCACTGTACGAAAGAGATTCGACGTCGGCTTGATGCGCGGTGAATTCTTTGAGCGCCGCGCCGTTGGCAACTTGGTAGGACATGATCACACCGCCGGTAACGGCAACGGCCAATTGCGCACTGTCACGCGACATGGCCATCCCGGTTATCGGTTGCGCCGCGGTAATCGCGCGGACTTGTTTTCCGTCGGCGGCGTTCCAAACGCGGATTGTCTTGTCGGCCGAAGCGGTGATTGGTTGGCCGGCGCTGGTGATCGCCGCACCGACGATCGCTGCGGTATGGCCCGCAAAGTTCATCGTTTCGCTTGCGTCAGCGACGTTCCAAAGCTTGGCTTCGCCGGTTGCCGAACCAGAGAGGACTTGCGTGGCGGCAGCGTTAAGCGCGACCGCGCCGACGGATGTCGTGTGTCCCGCGAACCGCGCGACTTCTGGAAACTTTTCGTCGGCCAGATTCCAAACGCGCGCGGTTTTGTCGGCCGAACCGGATACGATCTTAGTGCCGTCGGCCGAAAAGGCCAAAGCGGTAATTGCCGCTTCGTGGCCTAGCAAAGTGTGTAGGACTTTTCCGGTCGCCATTTCGCGCACGCGGATGACCGACCGACCGTTTTCCTGGCCAGCCGTGGCAAGCAGTTTGCCGTCCACGCTGAGAACGCCGAGTTGCTCGGCGGGTGTCACGGCCGCGGCGAGCTGCGTCGGCTGCGGCGCTTCGAGATTCCAAATCGTCGTCTTGCCGTCTTCGGTACCGGCGGCCAATCGTTTGCCATTCGGCTGGAACGCCAAACTAGTAACAGGCGTCATCGAACCGCGAAGCTCGTTGACGAGTTCTCCGGTTTCGAAATTCCACAGCCGAATTGTTTTGTCGGCAGCCGAAGTCGCCAGCACGAGTGGCGGCAGAATTTGAGTGTTTTCGGACGCGTCTGCTGCCGCCGCTGACTCGGCCGGCGTTTCTGGAATCGGGGCGAACGCGACGGCGAAGATTTCGGCTTCGTGCGCTTTCCAAGTTTTGACAAGTTTTCCGGTCGCCGTCCGCTCGACTCGGACCGTGCCGTCCGCGGCCGCCATCACAAGGTAATTGCCGTCGCGGCTGGTCGCCAAAATTTTTGTACCGGCCGGCGCTTCTCCATTCACTGCTGGTAAACTTTCGGGCAATTTCCAGAGACGAATCAACTTGTCGCCGCCGCCAGTGGCGACACGCTGAATGGTTTTTGCTTCCGAGTTTTCTTCGTCTGTCGGTTCATCGCCAGGGTTTGCCGACGCGGCAACAGGCGGCGCTTGGACCAGCGTCAGGGCTTGGACCGGTTGCGGCGAATCAATGCGGCCGATCGGTTCACCGTCGGCGACGTTCCAGACGCGGACGGTCTTGTCGCTGGAAGCCGAAACCAGTTTCGCGCCGTCGTGCGTGAACTCAAGCGCCGTAACGGCAGCAACATGGCCTGCAATGTCTGCTTGCAGTTCGCCGCTAGTGATGTCCCAGATCTTGATCGAATTGTCTGCCGCACCGGTCGCGGCGAGCGTCCGGTCAGGGCTGACGGCAACGGCACTGACCGGTTGGCCGACCGCCAGTTTCAATCGTTGCACGTCGCGCGGGTATCGCCAAAGCTTGACGGTTCGAAATCCGCCCGACGCCAACATGTCGCCCGCGCGATTGAAGGCCAGCGATTGCACGCTGTCTAGATGCGCGACGCCGGGAAGCTTGTCGTCGCTCATTTGCTGAAGCTGCGGATCGGTCAGCCGCGTGATGATCTGACCGGTCGCGACATGGTAAATGAAAATCTGATTCGCGCGGCTACAGGCCGCGAACTGGCCGTCTTCGGTCACCGCCACCGCATAGATCGGATGACTGCCCGGCGGCAGCGGCCGCCAATTGGTCGGCGAAATACCCACGGCCGTTGCCGAGCCGGTTGCGCCTTGGTCGATCCATAGTTTGATCAGGCCCAACTGTTCGGAAGTCAGCGCTGCCGCCGCCACGTCGTTGTCCTCCGGCGGCATGATCGGTTCTTCGGCGTGAGACGCGACTTGCAGCAAAAAGCTGTCTTTCGAATTACGCGGAATGACTGCCGGACCGGAATCGCCGCCTTTGAGAATCGCTGCCGGATTCTCGAGGTTCAATTCGCCGTTGGCCTCGCTCGAACTGTGGCAAGCGAGACAGTTCTTTTGCAGGATTGGCAGAATATCGCGCTGGAAATTAACCGGTGTCTCGCGCTTGATAACCGCGATCGGAGTCGCGGCAAAACTGCCTGAAGAAATGGCGAGCAGCGCGATCAAGAATATCGAGCGAACTACAAATCTCATCTTTCGTTCCATCATGTGTCTCGGACTCCTGCCGAACATTTCAAAAGGCGGGGATATTCGGTTGCTTACTTGGCGGGCTGTTCTACTTTTTGGACGTTGAGCGTTAGGGGCTGCTCGATTCGAAGGTCTTGGTTGTTCAACTTCATCGAAGCACGGACGGTCAGCGTGTGTTGGCCGTCGGTGGCGGTTGCGGCCGCGTTGATGGTGAGTTTCGTAGCGTTTTCGCCTTTTTTGATTGTCGCGTTCGGGATCGATAAACCGCTAACGCCGCTTGGTGCCGGAGCGCTGACGGTGACCGCTTCGGCGAAACCGTAAAGCCGGTTGATGGAAATCGGGACTTCGACTTTTTCACCTTGCTTGACGGTGAGAGACGGTTGAGCCAAAGCGAGCGTGACCGGCGCGGGCGTCACTTTGATCGTAATCGGTGCCGAGACAAGCGGCACGTTGATGTCTTTGGGTTTGGCCGCGGCGGCCGTGTCGGTGGCGAGTTTGTCGACATTGGCTTTTAACTCGGTCGCCGCTTTCAGCCGCGCGGCCGCTTCCTCGGCAGCGGTGTCGGCGGCTGTTTTGGCATCGGCGGTCGCTTTGACAGCGGCGGCGGTTTCTTCGACTGTCTTGGCGGCCGCGGCGACGGCGTTTTGCGCCGTTTTCACGTTAGCCGTAGCGGTGGTAACCGCTTGTTGCGCGGCGGTCGCGGCACTCGCGAGATTCGCATCGTCTGGTTTGGCAGCAGCGGCAGCTTTTGCTTGGTTCGCTTTGTCCGTGGCAGATTTGAGCGCGGTCATGGCTTGGGTGAGCGCTTGGTCGGTGGCTGTTTTTTTATCCGTCGCGGCTTTTGCGGCGGCCCCGGCTTCAGTCGCTGCTTTGTCGGCGGCGGCTTTGGCATCGGTCGCTGCTTTGTTGGCGGCAGTGGCTTCGGCAGCGATTTGATCGACTTGTTTCTTTCGTTCGACGGCGGCGGCTGCCGCTTCGGGGTTACGTGCGTATTTGATTTTTTCTGCCACCAGTGCGAGATGAATCGTGTAAGTCCCGACCGGCGTGTTGTTCTTCAAATTGATCGGGAACTCGCCGGAGTTGGCGTTCGGGTTAATGGCAAATGCCTTCAACTCGGCATTCGCCGGCAAGCCCGCGCCGGTGGCGTTGATTTTGCCTTTGAAATCGCCGCTACGTGTGTACGGAATTTTCAACTGGCCCGCGCGCGACGTCTCGTAGACTTTGCCGTTGCCGATCGCGACGGCAACTGGGGCGGTCTCAGTGGCAGAAACGGAAACCGCCAAGCTCCGGCAAAGCCGCGCGGCTGCGGACTGCTGCGGTTGATTGTTATTCTGCCGCGGCGGCAAAGTCGTCACCGCCGTGCCGAAACTGGCGGGCCGTGTCACGTCGGCGCCTGCGATCTGCGATTTGCCAACCAGTTGGATCAAACCGCTTGCGGGCGCGGCCCCGGCATCGGTTGAAAGAATCATGCAAGCCGAGTTTCGGCCCGCGCCGATAACGGTCGGCGAAGCAGTGACGCCGGCCGGCAGTCCGCTGGCGGTGACCGTGATGTCGCCATCAAATCCGTCGCGGCGAAAGGCCACAACGCGAATCGCCGCTCGGCCGCCTTTTCGTAAAAGCAATGCCGAATACGACTCTTCGGGAACGGCCACCAAGCGAAAGTCCGGCTTGGGCGGACGGATCGCGAGGCGATAAACGTTCCGCGGATCCGCGCGAAACGTGCTTTGCGAGTCGCGAACCAAAATCCGGTAGCGGCTGTCTGCTGGCGCTTTGAACGTGTGGACAGGGTCCGTCGAACGGGCGTCGAACTCGGGTCCGCCGATGCGTGCCGTCGGCTCGTCGACGGTTGCGAGCGTCTTGAGTTGCTCGACGGTTGTGGCCGGCTGGTCGTCCGTTGCCGGAACTTCCTTTGTTGTGACTTGCTGGACGACGATCATCGGATCGGTCGCTACGCCGAGTCGCTGCGAGATGACTTCGATGAATAACGTTTCGTCTTTTTTGGCTTCGAACTCGAACCAGTCGCGGTCGCGCTGTGGGTAAAACTGGCCTTGGATTTCGCACGGCAACGCGACTTTCTGGGCGGCGGGAGATTCGTTATTCGGTTCTTTTTCAACCAGCGGCGGAGCGGTCGCCGAGCCGACCAAGGCCGTGTTGGAATGCTTACCGGACGCGTTCACCTGATAAGCCACCAAATCGACCGTCGCATTCTCTGGCTCGATGAACGCGGTGGCCGGCGCGCCAGGAAGCGCGGCGGGGATAGAAATCGTGGCATTGATCTTTTGGAGCGGGCGACCGTTCAGCGTGATGCCAGCCGCTTGTCCGCCCGGCAAGTTCCGGCCAAAGATTGTAAACGGCCGACCGCCGCCGGGCGCGCCGGCAGGAGGAAAGATGTAATCGATGTGCGGCAGCGGGCCGATCTTCAAACGATAAAAATGTTGGTTGCCGCCTCGATACACCGCATCGCTGACTTTCAAATAAAAACTGCCCGAACTCGGCACGTTGAAATCGACGAGCGGCTCGCCGCGTTGGTTGTTACGGCTGCTGACCAGTTCGCGGCCGTCTTGATCAAACACCGTCAAGACCGGGTCCATCGCCGAGTCGATACGGCGAGCAAAACACTCGGCCAAGATACGCTGGCCCGCGGGCGCCGTGCATTTGAAAAAATCGACGTCGGCGGCCCCGTTCGCCCGGCCATTGACGGTTAAAGGTAACTCGACTTCGGTCGCCGTGTCGGCCGTATTGTTCGGCTCGACTTCGACCGCCTCTGCAAGTGTCGAGACAACGAACGCGCGTGGATTCGACAGTCCGTATTTTCCGGTCACGCGAGCATCGTAGACGCCCGGCGGGACGTTACCGGCAATCGTCACGATAAACGTATTGAGGACGGGCTGTGGGCCTTCATCAAACGGGCCGGGCTCGGCCATTTTTTGTTCGGAGACAATACCCGGCTGCGAAAACTCAATCTTGTTGACATCGTCCAAGTCCGCGCCGGCGATGACGACTTCGACTTGTGTGCCTGGATTTCCACCGGGCGGAAAGATCGCAGACAGTCGCGTGGCAGGCAGTTGGGCGAGAGAAATTTGCGTAAAGCAAAAAAACAAAAAAGCCGCGGTCGAAAACACGGCTTGGCGGGGTGTGGGTTTCATTCTGTTTTTTTCCTCACCGTCTCCTGATTGACGCGGTGGGGCGAGGACCGTGCGGCTCGGCGGGAGCCTCGCCCTCCCAAGCGAACGCCCTTCGCGAGCGCATAACTAATCAAAGCTAACGGTTGAATAAGAACTCCTTGGTATTAAACAGGGCCCACATCACATCTTCGTAGGCTTGTTGCTTGTTGGTTTTTTTGTCGATGAACGGCAGGATGAGATCAAGCTCTTCCTGTCGCGGGGCGCGGGCTAAGGCCCAGTAGTATAACTCGGTGACTTTCGCCGTGTCGTCGCGCTCTTTGTCACGGGCAAGCTGCGCGGCGCGGCCGCTGCCGGACGTGAGTTTGCCTTGAATGTCTGTCGAATTCAATAAGTGCAACGTCTGCGCGAGATTGGCTTCGGCGATCCGTTCGCATTCGCACGCGCTTTCGGCTTGCGGCTTGCCAAAGACCGCCAAGAAATAATCGTTGAAGCCGCTGTCCGGCAATTGCACGGCGCGGGTCCCAGTCGGCAGGCCGGCAAAATTAACCGTCGTCCCGGCGACTTGATTGATTGCATCGTACAGCGGTTCGGCATTCAAGCGTCGCGGGTAAAAACTGGAAAAGTTTTGCTTGTCGGTCAGGTTGTATTCGTTCGGCTCGCTGCTGAGCTGATAGGTGTTCGAGGTGCAGATCGTGCGAATCAACTTCTTCATATCGAAACCGCTATCGATGAACTGCTGAGCTAAGGCGTCGAGCAACTCGGGATTGGAAGGCGGGTTGGTGACGCGCATGTCGTCTTCGGGATCGACGATGCCGCGTCCCAAGAAATGTTTCCAATAGCGGTTCGCAAGCGCGCGGGCGAAAAACGGATTGTCCGGACGCGCCATCCAATCGACCATCAAGTGCCGCGGGTCTTCGTAAGCTGGGATGTCGAGCGGCTCGCCGCCGAGACCCGTCGGTTTGAGATTTGCTTTGCTGCGCGGGTTTTGAGCCTGTGCCGTGCCGATCTTGTGATAGACGCTTGCGTTGGCCGTGCCTTTACGCCCGGGCTTGCGTGAGACTTGCGTAAAGAAAGCCTGGAACCCGTAGTAGTCGTCCTGACTCCATTGTTCGAAGGGATGATGATGACACCGCGCACATTGGATCCGCAAACCAAGGAAGAGTTGGGCGGTATCTTCGGTCTGTTCCGTCGAAGTATTGACTTCGTTGTACCAGGCGACCGGCGGATGATCGTCGATTTCGCCTGAGCCTGCGAGAACATTGCGTACGAACACATCGTAGGGCAGGTTTTGCTGAATCGCGCGGCGCAGCCAGCCGTGAAATTTGAACGACGGGCCGAGATCGTTTCCGACGCGTTTGTTGCGCAAGACCATCGCCCACTTGTTGGCAAAGTAATCGCCATAGCCGGGATGATCGAGCAGGTAATCGACGAGTTTGGTGCGTTTGTTGGGATCTGTGTCCGCGATGAACGCTTGGGCTTGTTCGGCGGTCGGCAGCCGCCCTGTGATGTCGATAAAGGTCCGCCGGATGAACGCTTCATCGCTGCAGACCGGCGAAGGCGGAATGCCGAGCGCTTTTAGTTTTTGGAAAACAAACTTGTCGATGAAGTTCTTTTCTGGCGGCAAATTTGCGACCGTCACACCTAGCGGAATGCTCGCGCGGAACACGTCAACTTGCCCTTGGAAACGGACCATCACCGCGGCTTCGCCAGGAAAGTCAAACACCGTCACGATGCCCGAAGTCGTCGATTCGGCCATCTGCGTATCGTTCGACTCGAACGTTGCCAGCCGCGTCACGTCGCTGGTCGTGCCGTCGCTGTAGTGCGCAATGACCGACAATTGCTGACGCGTGTGACGGTTCATCGCACGGCGCTTCGGGAAGACCTCGATCCGATCAACGACCGGATCGTCCTCGCCGCCGTACGGCATGCCTTGCTCGATCCAGCGTGTGATCAGTTGCCACTCGTACGAGCCTTCGTCGATGCGGCGGCCGCCGGCGTGCGGGACTTTGTTGGCGCCTTTTAGCAGCAACAAACTAAATTCGGGCGCGGCTGGCAGAATGCGGCGGCCGCGGTGTTCTTTGACGAGGTACTCGTAGTCTTCTTCCGGATAGAAGCCGAGCAGCGAGAGTTTGAAATTGTTCTGACCGCCCGATTTGCCGTGGCAGCCGCCCGCGTTGCAACCGGCCTTGGTAAAAATCGGCGTGACTTCGTTGGCGAAATTGATCGGCCGCGGCGTGTCGAAAGATTCAACGTTGTAAGTGGCGGTCGCCGATTTGCCGCTGCCATGCGCGGCGGTGATTTGAACTTGCCCGTTGCCGACCGGCCGGACGAAACCATCGCTGCTAATCTCGATGATCCCGGCGGGCGCAGCGGTGTATTTGACTTCGCGGGTCAAGTCATGGATCTGGCCGCTGCTGTACCGGCCGTTGACGACGAGTTGTCGCCGCGCGTTAGGCCCGCGGAGAATTTCTTCGCCAGCCTTTTCAAATTCGACAGTGGCAAGATTGCCCTTTGGCCCTAAGCCGGGAAACTCTTTGGGGACAGCGGCTGCAAGCTTTCTCTCCGCTTCTTGAGCGGCCGCCTGAGAAGCCAAGGCGATTGCGAACACGAGACCGCAAACCATCGCTGCGAATTGCGCGGCGCGAATCGAGTTTCCTGTGATTAAGCGTCGCATGCGCGCTGCTCCC
>CAJIAM010000581.1_pt1 | contig 12938 bp, 10 predicted proteins | sample 9199151 | NCBI WGS metagenome assembly CAJIAM01 (sample SAMEA7708259, study PRJEB35096) | sediment metagenome | biome: marine neritic benthic zone biome [ENVO:01000025]; feature: sediment [ENVO:00002007]; material: shallow marine sediment [ENVO:03000034] sea grass bed [ENVO_01000059] ...
CCAGGGACGTGCCTCATCGTCAATGGAGCCTTCGGCCTACGGCCCGGCCCCGCCGGACGTCCTGCAAGGTTTTGTTTAGCTGCGGCGGTGTTGCATACTTGCAACGCCGAGCCTGCAATTCCCATTTTGACAGCGCTCAGCGGTAACCTAGATTTCTATGACTCGTCATGCTTCCGTTCGAGAAGCAACGATGATAGAGGTCAAATTCTATTGGACCTCGTTACAGCGCATTTGCTTTCGCACACTTTTCATTCGTTTGCGCGGGAAATCTATCATGTTTTGCATCCTTGTGGATACAGGTTGTTGGGATGTCTTGGCGACGTTGGTTGTGTTCCTGCAAACCTAACGGCACGCGGGAAATCACCGCAATTGTCAGTCGAATCGATTATGCGGCCAAAGCTAAGTTATCACCCCCTTGCGAGGTGGAATTTCTTGGTTCACCGCGTAACGGATCACCTACACTTGCTAAAAGCGATATCGCTTGAGGGCCATCGCGAGCTTGTCTTTAGGAGTTCGCAATAAAGGTGATAACGCTGGGGAGCTGTTCAACGTGCCAAGCAATCACGAACGAATTTCGCGAGCTTTGGACCTCATGACCAGCGGCCTCGCGCCGTTCGTCGAAGCCGAGTTGAAAGAAACCTTCGGCGAACGCTGGCAGCAGGCTGCTGGCGTCAGCTTTCGCGATCGCCGCGGCGAAGATGAAGCGACGCCCATCCAATGGGATGCGCACTCGTTGCTGACGGTCATGTGGGACAATTGGAATGGCGTGTTTCAGAAGAAACTAAGCCGCAGTGATCGTAGTCTGGTCAGTGAATTGCGAGACTTCCGTAATCGCTGGGCGCATCAACACGAATTCGATTTCGACGATTCGTATCGAGCGCTTGACAGCGTGCACCGCTTATTGCGGTCCGTTGGCGCGCGGCAGGCAGACGCCGTTGCTCGCGAGAAGCGTTACATCATGCGCGAAGAGATTCGTGCCGAACTACGCGCTCAGTCCGGCGGATTTGCGTGGTCTGAAAATCTCGGTTGGATAGCAGTGTATTTACTTTGTTGTGCCGCCGTTATCTTTCACGTGACGTACTTCTGGGGCACTTCGACTTGGTTCCTTTCGGTTTTGATCGTCGCCATGTTTGGCTATTTGATCTACCAGCGGATCTCGATTCCGTCGCAGGAGTTCGGTCCCCATGAATGCGCGGCATGCGGCAAGATCATCTACAGCGAATCGTGTCCCTACTGCGCGAATGCCGCAGCGACGTAGGCGAAATCGGAATGTCGCTTTCTTAGGCGAAAGTGCTGTCGTGTGGATGCCGTGACTCTTTTTAATTGGCTACGGCAAACTGGGAAAACGCACCGGTCAGGTCGAGCGAATCCCCGGTTTCTTTTTGAAGCTCAATGAGCCGAGCAAACAGTCGTTTGACCGTTGCATCGTACTCGGCGCTCTCGGCGAGATTGTGCATTTCCTGCGGATCCTTCGCCAAGTTGAAAAGCAGAACTTTCGGCACTTTCGGATAGAGAATTAGTTTGTATTCGCCCTCGACGACCATACGTTGAGTACTGGTATAAGCTCCGTAGATAGCTTCGTACGAATCTTTCTTTTGCCCACGGATCAGCGGCACCAAGCTCTTGAATTGGACATAGTCAGGAGTATCCGCGTCTGCCAACTCGAGCGTGGTGGCCATGATGTCCTGAAGGTAAACCGGGGTGTCAATCTTTTCGCCGGCGGGTACGCCAGGGCCGACAACCATCAGCGGAACGCGAACGCTATGGTCGTACATGTTTTGCTTGCCCATCAGTCCGTGATGGCCAACGGCCAAGCCATGATCGGCACTAAAGAAGATCCAAGTATTCTCTGCTTTTCCCGAGGCCTCCAACGCGTCGAGCATGCGGCCAATCTGTGCGTCCATGTGATCGATGATGGCATAGTATTCTTGGCGGTGAACTTTAACCGCATGCTCCGTCCGCGGAAACGGCGCGAGCTTTTCGTCGCGAAGCCCCTTACCGGCGCCCATTTCTTCCTTGTACGGATACTCCGGCAAGTAGCTTTCCGGAACGCTGATCGCGTTTAGCGGATACTTGTCGACATACTCCTTTGGTGACTGCCGCGGGTCATGTGGGGCGTTAAAAGCCAAGTACATGAAGAATGGCGATTCTCCTTTTGCAGCCGCTGCAAAAAAATCTTTGGCGTCATCGGCGACGACTTCACTCCAGTGTTTGCCACCTTTCCAAAAACCTCCGAAAGACTTGTCCCAAGGTTTCCAAGCATCAGCCTCACCGGCCAGCGGACGGTTGTAACCTTGCGAAGTTTGGTTTGGCATGCCGGGCCGCACGTTGCGAGCTGTAGAGAATGTTTTGCTTGCGTCCGCGCGGACGTGCCATTTGCCGGAGAAGTACGTGCGGTACCCTGCGTTCTCGAGGATCTGGGACCACATGCGGTTTTTCTGGCGGTAAAGCTGGTCAGTTTGTCCGTAGTCACGGTGCGCGTGCCAGAGAAACCGCCCCGTATTCAGCATAGTGCGGCTCGCGACACAAACGGCACCACCCCACGCCCCCTGATTATATGCATGAGTAAACGTCGTTCCCTGCTGCACAAGCCGATCCAGATTGGGGGTGTGAATCTCCTCGTTGCCCAGGGCATGAATCGTGTCGAATGCTTGATCGTCGGCGAAAATGAACAGCAAGTTCGGTTGTTCCGCCGCGCGGCCGTGGACAGCGAGCAGGAATAGCCAGGCTGGAATGAAAAAACTGTAAATCATGTGTCCAACCGTCAAATTACGTCGCATCAGCCTTCCTTTGTGCATTGTTTCGTTCCGCCCAATTTCCTAAGACCTTAGCGGCATGTCCGCGCCCACCCGTGGCGGTATGGTCTCGCGGCAGGCTCTGGCGAACAATTTTAACAAGCGGTGAAATACGAAACTACCAATCGCCGCTATTAAACGAGTGCCACCTCAAGTCCACGGTCCCGCGGCCCAACCGATTAGTCGAAAGCCAAGCACCGTAGAAACGGTACAAGGTGGGAATCCGTTGCATATGGAATGCAGCGATTCGCATGACGGGCTGAATTGCCGCAAAGCTGTCGTAATACAGCCGCCAAATGCGGCTCGTGACGTAAATCCAATCAGGTGGCCGATACGGATATTTGTGGGCAGGGGAAAGAATTGATGTTTTGTGATCGAGTGCAAACAATGCGGATTGCGATTGCCACTTAGGGAGAGTAGCCGCTCCGATCAGCGGAAGACTTGGTTCTGTGCGCAGTGCGGCACGAAGTACTTTGGCCTGTTCGACCTAAGCGCCGACGAAGAGATTTGGGGCAACGTGCGACCTGAAGCCTTCCCGGATCTGAGAAACCCAGCAGCCAACGAGCAAGTTCAGGACAACGGCCAGACCGACACTCCGGGTGATTCAAACGCCGAAGGCTCGTCACCGGAATGAAATCCACGTCCGGCCAGCGACTATTTTCTTACCTGCTGACGCGCCTCAAGTTCGCGAGTCACGGCAATGACGTGGTCCATGTTGCCCGCGAAGCCGACCCGCCGTGCGTCTAGATTCATAAGAGACTCCTGCGGGCCATACAGAATCATTAAGTCTCCTTCGCTGACCATAGTCGCGCCTCGCGGCGACCCGACGTAAGGACCGTCGCGCCGTTCGAGTCCCAGCACCAAGACGCCTTCGCTGGCCAGGGCAAGTTCAGCGAGTGTCTTGCCTTGAACCCAGTCGTCCTTTTGGACACGAAGTTCCCAGACAGCGTAATCCTTTGCCAATCGTAAAAGTCGCGTGTAGTCGTATACGTCGATTTTTGTCCAGCGGCTGAGCGCCCATTTGTGGATTCGCCACATTACTGTTTCCACGTGCGTGCTGTTAGCAGCGATCCAAAGCACACCAATGCCTGCGGCAAGCAAACCTAAACGTACCGGCTGCGATTCGTACCACTTGTCGTCTGCTTGCGGCGCAAGAAAGAATTTCAAAACCGAGGCGATCACCAAAACGATACCGGCGTTGCCAAGCAGCATTAGGTGCATAACGATACGTCGCCGAATCGGATGGTTGACGATTTCTTCCGACTCGCGCGTCGTAAAACCTGAACCAGTGAATGCAGAAAGCGCCTGGAATTGTGCAAGATCTTTCGAGAGCCCGGTCAAAGTCAGGCCAACCGTGGCCACACGGACGACCACGAGGGACATCGTTAGCACAAGAAGCACTGTCAAGACCGCGATCATTGAAATACCTCGCTACGCGGTTGCAACTGTGTTAGCTCTTTGTTTTGTGGATCGCGTCGTTACCTTAATTCCGTTCTAGCAAAAGACTTTGAACGGGTGAATACAAACGCACGCGACATCCAAGGACGATGAGAATCTAATGGCAAAGCGCCCGTTAGCGTTTGCCGTATTCCTAGTAGCTTACTAGTTTAATTCTGCATCGTCGCCGACGTATTGGATTTGGACGTGGACAACGGCCGGACCTTCTTTACGATCGATGACTTCGTAAACTTCGTACGTTTGATCCAGTTGTCGCGCGGCTTCTAGAAACTCGCCTAGCGATTTGGGGCCCGGCAAGCCCTCGTCAAAACCTTGTTCGGCCAGCGCGTCTTCCACCAAGTCCCGAAGTTCTTCGGGCGTGGGCAAGTCTTCCGGATCGAGATCGTCAGCAATCGACTCGAGCGCTTGCTTCAAAGCATCGCGGGCTTCGTCCGACATGATCAGCTTTCTCAATCCCAACGCTCGCTGCGGGGCGACCTCACGGAATCGTTTCCCGACCTGTGCGCCGTCGGTTAAAAAAAGGTATCGCCAAGCCGGATTGCGGTCCGCCAAGTCTGTGTTGCCCCGAACGGATGTTCCGTCGAGATTACCTCCATGAAATTTAAAGACGATTTTCACAACTTGGTCCGGGATTCGAAATGATCTTGCAGGGAACATGCCCAGCCTAACCGGTTTGTCGAATTTTTCCCCCAAAAAATTGGCCAGGATTGAGAAAAAACCGATGGTGCGGACTTCATGGCTGGCAGTCGTACGACAAGTTATCGAAGCGCAACCACCGAAATTGTAAAGCCTTGCGAATAGCAAGTTTTTCGGTTTCTAGCCCATGTTTTGAAAGACGACCTTTGCTTTTCTCCTAATTTTCTTGTCTTTCCTAGCCGTCGCAATTACCATCGAGAGTGTGGGCAGAATCCTTTTCTCTCGTTCATCAAACGTTCCCATCTGCACTAGCTTGAAAGGGCAGGTGGGAGCGTACCGGATACCGTTTCTTTGCAGTTGCAGCTACTGAAGAGGTGATTCATGGCAAGGGCACGTTTGGCTGCGGTCTCGTTCATCATCGCAGCGATCAGCCTGATTGGGACAGACGCTTTCGGGCAACTCAACGGCGTTCTGGTCGATCCGCAAGGCGTTCTCCGACTGCAGACGGTACACGATCCAGGTGGCCGGCTAACCGCGACGCGGATGGTTGCCGCCCGACGGGCACTCGACCAAAACATCGTCCGGCGAAGCGACCTGCGAAAGGTCTCGCTCAATCGTCTCGAAGCCGCTGTAGCCGACCGACTGGCCGAAGGCAAGCAACCTGCAGAAGAAATGCTTCGTTTGGCCGGCCTGACGCGAGTGAAACACGTTTTCTTCTATCCCGAAACGAATGACATCGTCTTGGCAGGACCGGCCGAAGGCTGGTTCACCGATCTGACCGGTCGCACCGTCGGCATCAACAGCGGCCGCCCGATTCTCGAACTGCAAGATTTGATCGTCGCCTTACGTGCGTTTGGCCCGACGGCGGTGCCGGATCCGCTGGTCAGTATCTCGATCGATCCGACGCAAGAAGGCTTGGCGCGGATGCAGCAGTTCTTGAGGAATCTTCGCGGCATCCGGCCCAGCGACGAAAGCCGCATCGTGCAAGGACTGCGAACGAGCATGGGGCTGCAAAACATTGTCGTCAACGGTGTCTCACCGAAAACGCATTTCGCCCGCGTGCTGATCGAAGCCGACTATCGTATGAAACTGATCGGCATCGGTTTGGAGCGACCGCCGGTCAAAATCACGACGTACATTTCGCGAGCCGGCGCGACGTCAGCCTCCAAGCTCCAACGTTGGTACTTTGTGCCGGACTACGAATGCGTGCGCGTGACAGACGACGGCTTGGCGATGGAAATGGAAGGCGACGCCGTTCGGCTGCTCTGCGAAGACCAAGTCGTCGCTGCCGATGGTTCGCGGCGAAAGACCGGAGTCGTCGACCGCGCGAGTTTGATTTACGCTCAATCGTTCACGAAAAACTATGGGCGTCTGGCTGCCAAATCGCCGCTGTGGGCGCAGATGCGAAACTGTATCGACTTGGCCGTAGCGGCTGCGTTTATTCGCGAACAAGGCTTCTTTGAACAAGCCGGCTGGCGGCTGGGCATCTTCGGCGACGAAAACGCTTACGCCGTCGAAACGCACGAAACGCCTGTCCACGTCGAAACGGTGGTCAACAGCGTCTGGAAAGGCAACCTGCTGATGACCCCAGTCGGCGGCGGCGTCCGCGTGCAAGCCACTCAAGCCCTCGAGCCCCGCAACATGCTGACCGACGACGACCAACAAGTCGCCGCCGCCCGCGAAGCGATCAACCCCGCCAAAGTCGACGCCAACTCCTGGTGGTGGGATTAGAGTCTGAGGCGCGACACCGGTAGCTTCGCAAACACGCGATTGATCGTGACGCTCCTCTCCCGTTGGGAGAAGACCGGGACGAGGGCTTTAGTTGTGCTGCTCCTCCTACTCGCCTCCGCGGCAGAAGGGAACGCCCGTTCTTTGGGCTAAAGACAATGGTCGGGTCTGCGGTCATTCACCAGACCGCGCCAATTGGATTAGGTCGGCGGCGCCGGCTTTGAGTAACTCGGTTGCCACCGACGATCCGATTTCTTTTGCGTCCGCTAGATCGCCGCTTTGGGCCGCATGCAGGCACTGCTGGCCATCGCGACTGAGGACGACGGCGTCCAGTTTTAATTCGCCTGCATCGTCTAATCGGCCCCATGCGCCAACTGGGGCTAGGCACCCGCCTCTTAGTGTGGCCAGTAGTGATCGCTCGGCGAGGACGGACGCGTGTGTTGATTGGTCATCGAGCGGCTTTAGAGCTTCGCGCGTCGGTTTATCGTTGGCGCGGGTTTCTAAGCCCAAAGCGCCTTGGCCAATGGCGGGTAGCATTCGGTCTTTAGAAATGATTTCTGTGATACGGTCGGCGAGGCCCAGGCGCAATAGGCCGGCTTCGGCCAGGACAATCGCGTCGTAGTCGCCGGCGTCCAGCTTAGCGATGCGGGTCTCGACGTTGCCGCGAATGTCGGCGACGTGTAGATCGGATCGCATATGCTTAAGTTGTGCTTGACGGCGCAGGCTTCCTGTCCCGATCCGGCTTCGTTCTGGTAAGTCTGGCAGTTTCTTTTCATCACGGCTGATCAGCACGTCGCCGCAGCGTTCGCGTGGCGGGACGGCGGCGAGTGAAAGGCCTTCGACCGCTTCGGTCGGCAAATCCTTCAAACTGTGCACGGCCAAATCGACGGTCTCGTCGAGCAGCGCTCGTTGAATTTCTTTCGTAAACACGCCCGTCTGGCCGAGCGTGCCGATCGGCCCGCTGCGATTTTGATCGCCGCTGGTGGAAATCAACACGATCTCGACATCGACGTCCAACTCCGCAAGCCGCTCGGCAACCCAGTTGGCTTGCCAACGCGCCAGCGCGCTAGCACGCGTGCCGATTCGGATTTTTCCAGGCGCGGTCATGTTTTGTTGAGGTCGGCGACCGGAATATCGAGCAGCGGCATCGAAAGAACGATTCGCGGCGGCCGAAAATCAAGTGTCGGCAACGGGTCGTGCCGAGTCGCCCGCCTTGCCGCTGTCGGTGCGATCGGATTGGTCATCTCCGTTGCCCGACTCGGGAGGTGGCAACCGCGAAACGTTTTTTGTGTCTTCGAGCTGGCTGGAACCGGCCGCTTCGTCGTTCGGCTGGGACGATCCGCGAATCTGCATTTGATGGGCCGGCACGACGACGCCGCAACTGACGACGAATTGAAAGGCCTGGTCGATCGTGAGGTTCAAATCGAGGGCTTCGCTTTTCTTAATCGTTATGGTGTAGCCAGTGACCGGCATCGGCGAACTCGGTATGAGCACCGAGAGAACGGGCTCGTTGGCGGCCGATGAAATGTCGAGCATGCTTTCGCCCGTTACCAGACCGAGTGACCAAACGCCTTTGCGTGGATACTCGAGGGCGACGACTCGCGTGTATTCGACTTGGCTTTCGCTAAAGACAAAATCGGTGACTTGCTTGACCGAGCCGTAAACATTGCGGATCAGCGGCAACCGATTAACGACCCTTTCGAACGAAATCAGGAAAAATCGGCCGATGCCGGCTGCTAGGAACTTTCCTAATAAGTAAAGAATCAGAACGAAAACGCAGACGAACATCGGGATGACGTACTGCGGCTGCAAGAAACGCAAGTTGACGTATTGCCGATAGACGGCCCTGCCCGACGCCGGCATGTTTTCGTCGCCGTGCAGTTGGTTGGCGACGCGGCGGTATACGTGGACCGGTACGTATTGGCGAGTTTCGGCGTCGTCGTTGCTAGGCAGGATTTGATAGAGCCGGTCGTCGAAATACCGCTGCCTTGGCAGCGTGCCGGTCGCCGGCTGATCGACTCGCTGGATGTCCGAAGCGACAAGCACGAGCATCTCGCGGACGCCCGCCGTGACCGGCTGCAGTACATATTGATTGACGGTGCTGCCGATCCAAACAAAGATCACGACCGTCAGCAGCGGCGGCAGAATGACGGCAAAACCGCGCAGCACTGCTCGACGAAATGGATGCGTATGCGGTCGTGTGCCCGTCGGGGGCTTGGCAGTCATGGTTTATTCCAGCGGTGTCGTTTTGGGCTGCTGCGGCGTTTGGAGTTCAGGAGTTTCGTCTGCTTTTGACCATCCAATTATCGGTGGGCCAAGTTCTTTTTCAAATGGCAGTTCGTGCGGTCGGTTTGCGGAGAAAGGCTCGGTCGTTTGAGTCTCAGGGGCCGGGGCGAAGCCCCAACTTACTTGCGGGACACGCTTTATTTCCAAGGGATTGCTCGCGCCAGGACCGCGATTGATACCGACTCGGCTCCGGCGGCGAGCAATACGCGAGTCGCCTCGTCGGCCGTCGAGCCAGTTGTCAAAATGTCGTCGACGACCAGCACGCGAAGATCTTTCAAATCATAACCTGGCGCGACGCGAAATGCGTTACGGACGTTCGACGATCGCTTACCGGGCGGCAAGTCGGCTTGGCGTTTGGTCTTTCGGTTACGCGCGAGCAGATTCGGCGCGAATGAAAGTTCGAGGCTGCGCGCGAGGTATTCGGCGATCGTTTCTGGGCTGTTAGTGCCGCGCCAAAGTCGCCGAGTCCAGTGCATAGGGATTCCCGCGATCACGTCCGGCTGGAAGTCGGCAAAACGCCCGCGGCACGCGGACGCCAACAATCGCGACAACGCAACGGTCAATTCGTGCGCGCCGTTAAATTTCATTTGCAAAACCGCTCGACGCATTTCGCCACGATAAGCCGACAGTGCGATGACCGAATTAAACCGAAATTGCAACTCGCGGCAGTTCCCGCACTCATTTTGATCATCCGAGAAACGCCGCGGCAATTCGCAGCCGCATCGCAAACAAACCTTGCCACGCAAGTTGAGATAATTTGCACGGCACGATGTGCAAAGCATGATTTCGTCCGTCGGATCGCGTAAGTCGACACCACAAGCTGCGCACACAGGAGGAAACAAAAGATCGACACCGCCGCGCAAGGCGTTTTGCCGGCGGCGGGCTTTGCTTTCTTCATTGCGATCGGCGCGGCCGGATAAACCAACTTTATCTTTCCCGCGCGACAAAAGTTTCATGCAGAAATCCCCAGCAAATCGCCGAACCATCTTAGCCCGTAACGTGACTGCTAGTAATGGACCTTGACCCAAATATCCGAGACTTTCTATGCTTCCAGGGAACCTCGAGATAGCTTCTGCCCGCCGAGTGAATATGCCCAGCGAACTCCGTCTTAGCCAGCGAGCGCAGTGGGCGGCGGGGCAGCCGATCAGCTACTTAATGCACGCCGCACTCGCGCGGCCGGAACTCATATCACTCGCGGCAGGCTTTGTCGATCAGGCGACGCTGCCGGTCGAACTTGTCGGCCAAGCCGTCGACCAAGTGCTCGCTGATCCCGCATTCGGGCAAGCCGCACTTCAGTATGGCACGACAGCGGGCGACGCGGCGCTGCGCGAAATGCTTCTCGAGCGGCAAGTAGAGATGGACGGACTCGATGCGGCCTCTGCGGGCCTCAACATCGATCGCGTGATTGTCACGGCGGGCAGCAATCAACTGCTTCATTTGATCAGCGAAACTCTACTCGATCCGGGCGACATCGTACTGACACCCGCGCCGAGTTACTTCGTGTTCTTGGGCGGACTGACCAATCTCGGAGCCCGCTCTTACGGCGTTGCGGTCGATGTCGACGGCATCATTCCCGAAGCGCTCGATGAAACCTTTGCGCGACTGGATGCCGCTGGCGAACTGCCCCGCGTCAAAGCGCTCTACGTGACGCCTTACTATGAAAATCCGAGTAGTGTCACGATTTCGGCCGAGCGGCGGCCCGAGCTAATCGAGATCGCCGAAAAATGGAGCCGCCACGGCACGATCTACATTATCGAAGACGCCGCTTATCGGCAGCTTCGCTACTTTGGCGACGACATACCCAGCCTTTTCGCTGCCGACGGCGGTAGTGGCACGGTGATTTACACTAGTTCGTTTTCCAAATCCTTTTCGCCGGGCGTCCGTGTCGGTTGGGGATTCTTGCCGACCGAATTGGTTGAGCCGATTTGCAATCAAAAGGGAAACATTGACTTCGGCTCGCCGAATTTCTCCCAACAGGTCATGGCAAAGGTACTCGGGCTTGGCCTATTCGAAACACACGTCGCGACGCTCCAAGACAGCTATCGAGTCAAGCTGCAAGCGATGCTGGAAGCGCTAGAAGAGCATCTCGGCGACATCGAAAATGCTAGCTGGATTCGCGCGACCGGCGGACTTTACGTTTGGCTCAAAGTCGAAGGCATGGACACCGGGGCAAAGGGTTTGCTATTCCGTCGTGCGTTGGATGAAGGTGTCCTATTTGTGCCGGGGATTCACTGCTATCCACAAGAAGGCGAGTCGCCGCGCGAAGACATGATTCGGTTGAGCTTTGGCGTGCAGCCGCCGGATCGGATTCGCGAAGGAATCGCAAAACTCGGACGGGCGATTCGCGATATCGAAGGTACGGAAACTGCATAAAAGCGCGACATGACCATCATCGATCGCTACTTGCTGCGACAGTTCGTCTGGATTTTCTTTATCATCTTTTGCAGCCTGCTCGGCTTGTATGTCGTCGCCGACAGCGTCAATAACTTTGAGGAGTTCGCTTCTTACGGCCGATCTAACGGCGGGCTGCTACGTGTAATTGGTGAGTATTACGGCTATCGTTCGATTGCTTTTTTTGATCAAGCGAGCCCGATTCTGATCATGGTCGCCGCGATGTTTACGATCGCGGGCTTTCGCCGTCATGCAGAAATGACCGCGCTGCTGGCAGCCGGGATTTCCAAACCGCGGATCATCCGCCCGATTATCCTCGCGACGGTTGCCCTCGCGCTGTTTGCTGCCGCGAATCGCGAATTGCTACTGCCATCCATTCGTGAAAACCTCGGCTACAATGCGCAGGATCTTGTAAAAGACAAAGCGTTCGAAAGGCAGTACGACAACGACACGGGAATTCTGCTTGGCGGTGCGGGCGTCCAACGCCACGTGAATCGCATCACCAAACCAAGTTTTCTGCTGCCACGCACATTGGACCATTACGGCTATCAACTTGTTGCCGAAGAAGCCGCTTACTTCCCGCCGCAAGGCGACCGGCCGGGCGGCTATTTGATGCTTGGCATGTTGCAGCCGGATGGACTGGCTGATAAGCCTTCGCTGCAATTGGGTGACCGCACCGTCATCGTAACGCCGAAAGACTCCGACTGGCTCGAGCCCGATCAATGCTTCGTCGTTAGCGGTGTTCAGTTTGACCAATTGGCTGCGGGGGGAGCATGGCGCAATTTTGCTTCAACGGCTGAATTGGTTGCCAGCTTGCGAAATCCCAGCATCCGGCACGGCGCGAACGTACAAGTCGAAGTCCACGCACGGCTCGTGCAACCGCTGCTTGATGTGACATTATTGTTTCTCGGCCTGCCCGTTGTGCTGACTCGGCAAACGCGTTCGATTTTCGTATCGATTGGCGGCTGCGTACTGCTTGTCGTTGGATTCATGGTCGCGGTATTGCTCTGTCATCAGTTCGGCGCAAACGGTACGCTCACACCAGCTTTGGCAGCTTGGATGCCCGTGATGATCTTCGTTCCGATCGCGGTCGGTATGTCCGATGCACTGCGAGACTGAATAAAATACTTGGTACGACGCGCTCTTAAGCCGTCGATTAACTCCGTCCCCAAAAATATGCTTACGGCAACGCGCCAACATGCGCGACGTTGCCAGCCAATATTGCAAAACGAAACAAAGGAGTGTTTTCGATGGAGCAACAAGTCATGGAAGCCGCCGCTAGCGCATCGAAGAATTTGCCTTGGGTCGACGGCCTGACGATTGGCCAAGTCCTGGAAAGAACAGCCGCACGCCGCGGCGACGCAGACTGTTTAGTTTTTCCAGCGCTGCCGTATCGACAAAGCTGGCAACAGTTCCGCGAAGAAGTCTGCCGCACGGCCCGCGGACTGCTCGAAATGGGAATTACCAAAGGTGACCACGTTGCGATCTGGGCGACCAACGTGCCTGAGTGGGTTGTGTTGCAGTTTGCGACCGCTGAAATCGGCGCGGTATTGGTGACGGTCAATCCGGCTTACCGGCCGTTCGAACTGAGTTACGTACTCGAGCAGAGCGACGCTGTCGCGTTGTTTCTGGTGCGGCAATTTA
>CAJIAM010000314.1_pt1 | contig 12662 bp, 12 predicted proteins | sample 9199151 | NCBI WGS metagenome assembly CAJIAM01 (sample SAMEA7708259, study PRJEB35096) | sediment metagenome | biome: marine neritic benthic zone biome [ENVO:01000025]; feature: sediment [ENVO:00002007]; material: shallow marine sediment [ENVO:03000034] sea grass bed [ENVO_01000059] ...
CTCGCTCGGCAAGCCTTTAAATCTCGCCCCGGCCGGCTGCTCTTGTACGAACTCCTGAATGTCTTCGACTTGCTCCCCGGGTTCCGGGATCGTGATCTGGTCGCGGCAATACGGACAAGCGACGCGCCGGCCCGCGTGCTCGGGTCGGACTTTAAGATTTCTTCCGCATTCGGAGCAGGGAAATTTGAAATACATGTCAGATCTGCGGGCAAAGAAAAGCTTCAGAGTTTATTGTGAAACAGATGCAAGCCCTTGGCCAGTCGTCTAGACGTTTCGCCCGGCGTTCTACGGCCGTGGTGTAACTCGCGGGCGCGGCAGGCTCGCTCGGCTTGCAGCAGTCGAGCGTCGTGGAAACCGCCGCGGGGGGAATAAATGTGCCAAGCCGTCGCGAAGCAGCATTGGATCGCCGGCTTGTTAAAACCGTTGAGCGACAGGAGTTTTGGCCGCGACGCCCTGTTTCGCGGCCGCCGTTCAACGCGTTCGCACGCAGATCAGGGGCGCTGCGTGCGGGTCGGCCGGTCTTTGCCACAGAAAATCGCGGATTCCGCTGCTGCCGCCGACAATTCGGGCGACATGGCCTGGGCGAAGCGCGGAACGCTGGATTTTCCCCAAAAACTCGACCTGTTGGTATAATCGAAGTTTTACCCATACCCACTCACCGCGACTTTTCGCGAACCGACCCTATTCATCGGAGCTGGAAGCCATGCCCAGGATTTCTGCATTTCTTATTACCCTCGTGCTCGGTTCGATGCCGCTGTTGGCTTCGGGCCAAGACACTGTCCTCCACAGACTTTATGGTGACGGCGTTCATGCTTATTTCGCCGGCGACTATGTCAAAGCCCACGAGCATTTGACGGCAGCCATCGAAGGCGGGATGAGCGACCCGCGTGCCCATTACTTTCGGGCGTTATGCTACACGCAGCTTGGCCGCGACGAGATGGCAGAAGAGGATTTCGACAAAGGAGCCGAGTTGGAAGCGCGGTCGGGTCGCATGGAGGACGTCGTCGGACGAGCGCTGACGCGGATCCAAGGTGTCTCGCGTACCCGGTTAGAAAACCATCGACAAGAAGCCCGTTTGGCCGCTTACAGACAGAAGAATCGCGCGGCGACCGAACGTTTTAGCGGCGGCCAGCCGTCCAGTCCACCGGCAGACATTCCGGAAGAGTCCGGAACAGAAAGTCCTCCGCCAGGTGACTTGTTTCCGCCCACAGACGACTCGCCCCCCGATGACGCTGGGGGAGCGGATCCGTTTGGCGATTTAGGCGGCGCACCCGATCCGGCACCGTTAGAAGCGGCTCCGGCAGACGCGGGTACGATCGATCCGTTCGGTGCTCCGGCTCCTGCTGATGGTGGCGGCGCTGATCCGTTCGGTGCTCCAGCTCCTGCCGATGGTGGCGGCGCAGATCCGTTTGGTGGACCTGGTCCGGCAGCAGGTGGCGGCGGCGACGGCGTAATCGGCGGCATAGGCCGGGCGTTAGGCGGTGCACTCTTCGGCGGTAACGATGCAACGCCCCCTGCAGCTGTTGGCGGCACTGATGAGGGCGGAGCGAAAGCGACTGGAGATCCGTTCGGAGACGATCCGGTTCAACCGGGAGGTGGCGCTGATCCCTTTGGTGCCCCGGCTCCGGCCAACGACGCAGGCGCCGGCGGGGCTGATCCCTTTGGCGCCCCGGCTCCCGCGGGCGACGGTGGAGGAGTTGATCCCTTCGGTGCACCCGCACCGGCAGACGGTGGCGGAGCTGATCCGTTCAGTGCTCCGGCAGATGGCGGCAACGCCGATCCGTTTGGTGGTGGCGGCGGCGTTGATCCGTTTGGCGGCGGCGCCGACGAAGAGATGCAGGACGATCCGTTCGCAAACTGATTCGCGAGCCGCGATCGAGTTTCGACAGCTTATGCCGTTCGCTTGCCAGTCATGGCGGGGACGGCATTTTTGGTCGACAAAGCGGCAAATCCGTGCCAAAATTCGAAGTCCCGCCGCCGCGGCTATGGCTCCACTATTCTTCTAAGTTATCATAGACGGCAGCAGTATTACGTCTTCTTTCAAAGCCTCCTGGCACGAACCACGAGACGCATAAGTGCCAATAATCACTCAGTGTCCTCATTGCGAAAAAAAACTGCGTGCGCCCGACGAGCAAAAGGGTAAGCAGGCAAAATGTCCGCAATGTAAAAAGCCGTTCACGATACAACCCGTCGCAGAGGCGTCAGCCGGTGTCGGTGGTGCCCAAGCCGCGGCACGCGCCGGCGGACAAGTTGCCACTCAGCAGCGACCTCAAGCTGCCCGCCAATCCCATCCAACGTCGCAAGCGCGGCCGCAACCACAAGCAGTTGCTCCGTCGCAACCGCAGTTTCCCGATCAGTGGTTTTTGCAGACGGCCGAAGGACAAGAGTACGGCCCGGTGACCAAAGCCGAGCTAGATCAATGGCTGACCGAAGATCGCATCGACGCTGAGTGTCAAATTCTGCAAGAAGGTTGGGAACAGTGGAAATGGGCCGAGGACGTCTACCCCAACTTGGCGGCCGGCGGCGCGACCGAAGATAATCCGTTTGCGGCGATTGCCGATAGCGCTTCTCGCGTCGGCGCGAGCAGCGGTTCCTTCGCCGTCGGCGGCGATGCCAATCCATACGCCGCCCCGCAGTCTTCGTCTGGCGTCGCGCAAGATACTGGCAGCGAAGGCGTCGTGACGACTAAGATCGTGCGGGCGATGCAAGGTACGAAGCCGTGGGTGATGTTCTTTGCAGTTCTAAACTTCATTGGCGCGGGAATGTATGGTTTGATCGCGCTGATTTCTTTGGCCGGCATTGGACAAAGCGCGGCAGGCGCGTTGATCAGCTTCGTGTTCCTCGGCGCTTACGCCGGCATATTTGGTTTTATCGGATTCTTGCTTTTGACTTACGCAAAGGCAGCAGGGGCATTTGTACGAACGCGTAGTCTTCCGCAGCTGGAAAAAGCGCTGGATGCGCAAAAAAACTTTTGGAAAACCGTGGGGATTCTGGCGATCGTTGGCTTAGTCTTAAGCGTGCTGGCGGTCATCTTGTGGATTGTCATCCTCGGCGCAGTTGTCGGAATGGCTGCGGCCGCCGCGGGCGGTTAAGCACACTGTTTTTGAATTTTCTCTTTCAAGCACACGAAGTTACTGCCGGCGCTTACAGCCAAACTAACGCCGTATAAACACTCCCCGCATGTTTAAAAGAATCGGCAACTACAGGGTCGGCGATCCGATTGGCGTCGGGACGGTCGGCACGGTTTACCGCGCCAAGCATCGCAAAACCGGACAAGTCGGCGCGCTCAAAATTCTGTTGCCGCAAGTATCCGAAGACGAAAACGTCGTGCGGCGTTTCGAGCGCGAGATGTCGCTGCTCGAGAAACTCGATCACAAAAACATCGTCCGCTATCTCGACGACGGTCGTCATGACGGCCGTTTGTTCTATGTGATGGAGCTTGTCGATTCGGGCTCGATCAAAGACGAGCTACAAATCCACGGCCGACTGCCTTGGCCGCAAGTTTGCCGTTACGGCAAGCAGATTTGTTCCGCGCTACAGCACGCCCACAACCATGGCATCATTCATCGCGATTTAAAGCCTAGCAATCTGTTCATGACCGAAGACGGTCAGTTGAAGCTCGGTGATTTCGGCATCGCGCGCGACACGCATGCGACCGACTTGACCGACACGGGACTGACAGTTGGCACATACGCTTATATGTCGCCCGAGCAAATCTGCGGCGACGATTCGATTTCGGACGAAGCCGATCTTTATGCGCTCGGCTGTTTGTTTTTCGAAATGCTGACCGGGCGGCAACCGTATCCCGGCGCGAACTTTGCGCAGATTTTTGAACAGCACCTTAATAGCGATCCGCCGAGCGTTCGCGAACATGTGCCCGAATGTCCCGAAGAACTAGACGACATGATCAAGCGTTTGATGGCTAAGAAACCGTCCGATCGGCCGTTCAACGCGCGATACATACAGGGTTTCTTACAGGACCTGATCGAGAAATACGCAAATCTCGGCCCGCTGCCCGAGACGCCGACAGCGGCCGCACCGTTGGTCCGCGCGGGCGGCGCCGTGCCTGCGATGGCGACGGGACCGGCCCAGTCGTACGAGGGCGTTTCTTGGCTGACGATCGCGGGCATCTTGGCTGCGGTTGTCATTGCGATGGCCGCTGTCTACGCTGCAACACATACCTGATCGCCAGCCAAGCGAGTCTGTGGTGGAAACGGCCACTTCATCCGAGCAGCCGCTGCCCGAAACGGCAGATCACGTGCTCGTCTCGTTCAATCCCAAAGCCGGTTCGGGCCGCCGCCGGCGCAACGTCCAGCAACTAGTCGATCTGCTGCAGGACAGAGGGCTGAAAACAGAAACATTGACCAGCCTCGATTCGGTCTCGGATCGAGCGACCGAATTGCTTGCCGATGGGCGTTTGCGAGCCGTCGTTGGAGCAGGCGGCGACGGGACAATTCATGCACTACTGAATTGCTTGCCCGAGCACGCACCGCTAGCGATGTTGCCGCTAGGCACGGAAAGTTTGCTTGCAAAATTCCATCGTCAACCCCGCGGTGCCCGTCCGCTCACTAAAATGCTGCTCGACGGCCACACGCGATCGTTCGACGCTGGCCGCGCGAATGGGAAATTGTTCTTGCTCATGGCAAGCGCCGGGTTCGACGCCGAAGTCGCCCGCCGGATGCACGAATCCCGGACGGGCAACATCACGCATCTCAGCTATGCATGGCCAATCCTGGCTGCCATTCGGCAATACGAATATCCGCCGATGAAGATCGAGTTTGCGACGAACGAAGAAACGCAGACGCTCGAAGCGCGTTTCTGTTTTATTTTCAATTTGCCGCAATATGGAATCGGCTTGAAATTCACGCCCGAGGCCGACGGCACGGACGGCTTGTTGAATTTTTGCGCGTTCCGCGGCGGATCGTTTTGGCACGGTCTGAAATACTTGACGGCCGTGTCGCTCGGCCGGCACCAGCGGCTCAAGGACTGCAATACAGAAGTTGCGACTCGCATACGGATCACCTCTGAAGTCCAAGTGCCGTACCAGGTTGACGGCGACCCCGGCGGACGACTACCACTGGAATTGGACGTACTGCCGCGCCGAGTGAAATTGATCGTTCCTGACTAATGTTTTGTTACTCACCACGGAGAAACAGAGAGCACGGAGCAGACCTTTTAAGGATTTAGAATCTGATCCTCTCGCAATTCATTCGATTTCTTCTCGTGCCCTCTGTGTACTCTGTGGTTAATTCCGTTTTTACGATGAAGCATTTGCTACAGCCAAAATTCGAACCGCTACGCAATTGGCTGTCCGAGCGCGGACTGCCGGCTTATCGCACTGCGCAGGTTCGCCGTTGGTTGTTTCAATCACGCGCAAGCGATTTCACAGAAATGACAGATTTACCCGCGGGTCTGCGCGGGGAGTTAGCCGACGAGTTCCAGATCTGGTCGACGACGATCGCGAGCCAATCGAAGTCCGACGACGGCACTGAGAAACTTTTACTGACGCTTGGCGACGACCAGCAGATCGAGTGTGTGCTCTTGCGCGACGGCAGCCGGCGAACGATCTGCATCAGCTCACAAGTCGGCTGCGCGATGGGCTGCGTCTTTTGTGCGAGCGGCTTGGACGGCGTTGTCCGCAGTCTTGAGTCAAGCGAAATTATCGAGCAAATGTTGCGGCTCGAAAGGCTGCTGCCGGCCGACGAACGGCTGAGCCACATCGTCTTCATGGGCATGGGCGAGCCGCTGGCGAATCTCGACCGGCTGCTGCCTGCCCTGGCCGAAGCCGAAAGTCCCGACGGCCTGGGAATCAGCGCACGGCGAATAACGATCTCGACGGTCGGCTTGCCGCAAGCGATCCATCGGCTGTGCGACCTCGATTGCAGATACAATCTCGCCGTTTCCCTGCACGCCGCGAATGATCGGTTGCGTGACGAACTGGTCAAAGTCAACAAATCGGTCGGCATCCGCGCGATCTTGGAAGCAGCCGATCGGTATTTTGAAGCTTCAGGGCGGCGGCTGACGTTTGAATATGTGCTGCTTGCCGGTCTGAACGATCGCCGAGCCGACGCAATGCAGCTTGCTGATTTATTGCGCGGCCGGCCGGCGCTGTTGAATGTCATTCCTTACAACCCGGTCGCCGGTTTGCCGTACGAGACTCCAAGTGCCGGTGCGCAGCACGCTTTTCTGCAAACGCTCCGCGATCGCGGTATCAACGTGCAGACTCGCCGCCGCAAAGGATCCGAAATCGACGCCGCTTGCGGCCAGTTGCGGCGGATGAAAGGCGGCGGGCAACAAGTAACCGCAATCTCGCGCTAATGCTTACGGCCGATTTATACGGCTCCTCTTCGGGCAAAATTGCACCGACTGCTCACACCCACGGGTTCTCCCGGGTTAATGTCTTAGGGCGCTTGCGGGTGGAAATCGTGGTTGACCAGTTCGTTGCATAAAATCTTCCGGAGCATACACCATGACAAACCACAACCAACCGTCCGGCCGAATTGTGATTGCCGGCGGCACGGGATTCTTGGGGTTGAATCTCGCCCGCGCGCTGTCCGACGCCGACTGCGATGTCGTGCTCATCTCCCGCACCCCGCCGGAAAAAAACGGGCCATGGAAACATGTGGTCTGGGACGGCCGGACGATTGACGAATGGGCGACTCACCTCGACGGCGCCACCGCAATCGTCAATCTGGCTGGCCGAACCGTCGACTGCATCAAGACGCCCGACCACTGCGACGAAATTTTGCGGTCACGCGTCGAAGCCACAAACGTTCTCGGCAAAGCGGTCCGGCAAGTCGCATCGCCGCCGCCGGTTTGGGTGCAAATGTCGACAGCGCATATCTACGGGGATCCGCCCGAACGGATTTGCGACGAAGACTCTCCACCAGGTTACGGTCTCGCGCCGTTCGTAGGCCGCGCATGGGAAGAAGCCTTCGCCGGAGCCGTGCTTCCAGAAGTGCGAAAAGTTATCTTGCGGACGAGTTTTGTTTTGGGCCGCGGCGGCGGCGCGTTTCCAAGTTTGCGAAAGCTTGCTCGCTTTGGACTTGGCGGCAGAGCCGGACACGGGCGACAAGGAATCAGTTGGATTCACGAGCAAGACATGAATCGCCTGTTCTTGCGAGCGATAGCCGACAGCACCATGCAAGGCGTCTATATCGCGACCGCGCCGAATCCTGTTTCCAACGGCGAGTTCATGCGCGAACTACGCCGGGCTCTGCGAATGCCGATCGGCCTGCCCGCGCTAAAGTGGATGGTTCGAATCGGCGCTCCACTGGTGATGCGAACCGACTCCGAACTCGCGCTGTACGGTCGCTACTGCGTGTCGCGTCGACTGGGCGAGGAAGGCTTCGAGTTCAAGTTTCCAGAATTGCGCGACGCGCTGCGAGATCTTTGTGGTGGCTAGAAGGCCGTCGCTCATCTCTGCATAGCTGCGGTAATGTCCGCGGCGTCGGCTTAATTGCCGCCAAACGGATCGGCACCATTGTCTGTTGGAAAATCGTCGAGTCCGCCTGGAGGTCCTCCCGGCCCGCCAGCCCCGGCTTGCATAAGCATAGGCACGACCATCCCGATCGATTTGATCACGTTCTCTTCTATCTCGATCCGCCCGACCGCACCGTTTTCAATTCCCAAGGAAGTAATGCGGATGCTGCCGTTTTGCTGCAGACTCTGAGCGGCTTGGGCAGCAGCGCCGGACTCGTCCAACTGGGCGGCTGCAGCTGCAAACGGAGCGAGTGCGATGTTCAGTTGAAATGGCGTTACCGTCTGGCCTTTAGCAGCTTGCGAAGCGTCAATGATCGATTTGAGCTGCGCGATGGCGTTGCCCCCGACTCCGATAAAGATCGCATCCGCCCCGGTTCCCAAGACGACTTCAAGCTGCGGGCCGATGAATCCTTGCGCTTGCGGGATCGGCACCGGCAGGATCATCGTGTGGAAGTTGTAGCCGCCGTGCGTCAGGGCGTCCAAGTTGATCGGCGGGATCGATCCGTCTTTTTGGCCGATATCGATAATCTGCTTTAGCGCGGTTTCCAAAGCCGCCCCGTCCGAAACCGCGCCGCCGGCGACCATTGTCGATTTGTCGTCGACGAAAACGGCCAAACCTGCGTCGAATTTGTTTTGCTTTAGAGTATTGAATCCGACGTCGATCAACGTCCCGACGGCGTCCTTCACGATGGCTTTGACGTCGCCTGGAATGCCGGGGTCGGCGTCAATGTTCTGTAACGCTTTCGTTTTGGCTTGTTGCTGCTGCAAATCGAGGATGGCGAGATCTTCGTCGTTCTTAGGAACGTCGTAAGCTACGAGTCCTGTGATCGCCGCATTCGGAGCAAGGAAACCGGCGAAGTTAGTCGGTCCGTCTTTCAGCGCCGAGTACTCAGCCGCGGTTTGGCTTCCCGGCACGGCAGTCACGGTAAACTCGAGAACGACTTTCTTCGCCGCTTCGTCGATGGCGAGGCCGGCCGTCACTTGATTAATTTCGTCCGATATCTTTTGCAACCGTTCGAGCTGCTTGTTCATCACATTGATTTGAATCGGATCGGCACCCGACTGTTGCAAGTTTTGAACGGCTTGCATCTTTAGAAACGAGATGAGCCCGTCGCGTTGCTCTTTCGGCAATGCTTGAACCGAAGCCTGAATCGCAACCGCGTACTTCGTCGGCAAGTCACCGGCGGTTGCCGCCGGATCGGCAGGAGCGCTTGCGAGGTTCTCGACGCTGTCAGAAACATAGACCCAACCGCCGGCGTCTTTGACATACGTCGGCTCCGGTGTGCCCGTCAATTTCAGGACGCCGCCGCCCGCATCTTCGGTCTGGGCAAAAGGTGGCGGCAACGTGCCAAGAAACTGCTGTAGATTCGTAATCGGCAGACACAACGTAACCGTCGGCTCACCGTCGCCCAAGTTCAGCGCCCCAACGATTGGCTTGGATTTGTCCATGCCCTGCAAGCCCTGGCCCCCCGTCAAGCCAGTGATTTGCTGCTGTACCATTTGATCCAGCGGCATTCCAACAATCGCGCTCAGCGCGGTCATGCTTTTCATCAACTGGTCGTAACCCGCGATCGAAACGACCACTGGCGGCCCGTCCGTTTGCGCTCGAGCAAGCGAGGGCGTCAAGGAGAGAAGAATAACAGCGACGAGCGACGCGAGTGAGCGTTTCATGGTTGGCTCCTGAACAGTAGTCTGATTAGTTTCGTCGGAAGAACAAAATGAAAACGAGTGGTCGGTTCGGGTCCAAAAACCGGCCAGGCGCGAACTTTTATTCTAAGCAAAGACAAACGCCGTTTGTTGATATTTCCTGGCGTACCCCGAGGTTTGTCCGCGACCAACGGTTTGTTTTCACGGAGACCTAGACGCCGTTTGTCCCAAAAGACTTACAGCGATCGCGATGCTTTGGTTACCAATCGCACGAACGCGGGAGAGCGGAGGCGATTCAAAAAAGCGTACCGCGGAGAAGGGCAGGGGGCGGGGAGGGATTAGCGTTCGCGGTAGGTGATTCGGCCTTTGGTCAAATCATAGGGCGAGAGTTCGACGCGGACTTTGTCGCCCGGGACGATGCGGATGAAATGCTTACGCATGCGACCGGCGACGTGAGCGATTACTTCGTGACCGCCTTCGATTTCGACGCGAAATCGGGTGTTCGCCAAAGCTTGAGTGACGGTGCCCTCAACTTCGAGGGCTTCTTCTTTCTGTTTTGCCATAACGACTCCTGTAAATGCTGAAACGATCGCCACCAAACGCGACTAATTCGTGGCTATCATACAGGTTGCGTCGCGCCTCTCCAAGTCCGACCGCATCACCGTCCTCACACCTTCAACGTTGCAAATGGGTGTTGGACTGCACGTCCCCGGTTAGACTTTGCTCGATGTGACAGCATCCAGCCCGGCCGCAAGTGATCCAATAATGTGGTCGGTCGATTCAATGCCAACCGACAAACGAATCGTGCCGCCGCGGATTCCCAGCGCTTCGCGTGCCTCGGGCGTCATTAAACGATGGCTGGTCGATTCGGGATGCGTCATCGTCGTCGAAAGTTCGCCCAGCGATGGGCAAAACGGTATCGTCTCCGCCGTCGCGCGGATAAATTTCGCTGCAACCGAAGCATCGCCGGGCAAAGTGAACGAGACCATATTCCCAAACTGCCCTTGGAATTGTCGGCGGGCCATTTCGTGATCGACGTGGTTCGGGAGTCCGGGATACGAGACCGACGCAACGTCACTGCGGGCCGCGAGCATCTCGGCGACCGCTGCCGCGTTGGCCGAAGCGCGCTCGACGCGTAACGCGAGAGTCCCAATGCCACGGGCGGCTAACCAACAATCGAAAGGGCTCGGAAAAAAACCCCAATTCGAATGCGCCGCCTGCACTCGCTTTGAATCGCCTCCTCGGCCGCAGAGCAAACCGAGCATGACGTCACTGTGTCCGTTCATGATTTTCGTCATGCTTTCCATGACGATATCCGCGCCCAGCGCGACCGGCCGGCAGACGGCAGGCGAAGCAAACGTGTTATCGACCAGTAGCATTGCTTGATGCGCGTGCGCGATTTCGGCGAGCTTCGCTAAATCCGCGACCCGCAGCATTGGATTGGCAATCGTCTCGACGACGACCATCCGTGTTGCATCCGTGATCGCTCCAGCGACCGCGTCTAAGTTGCACATGTCGACCGCCGTACTGTTTATGCCAAGGCGTTCGGCCTCGTTAGCAAAGAGCGTCGAACTCTTTCCATAAAGTTGATCGCCGATCACCACGTGATCGCCATGACGCATGAGTGCCACCAGAGCGAGCGCCAACGCCGACATCCCGGATCCGGTCACCACAGACCAATCTGCGCTGTGCAGTTCCGCGCAGCGGTCGGCGAGCATCTGCGCATTTGGATGGCCATCGCGGCTGTAGACAAAACCTGGCGTTTCGCCTGCGAGCAGTTTCGACGCTTGGTCGGGCGAGTCACAGCGGTAGACCGTGGCGGGATAAATCGGCGCGGCCAGCGGCTCAGTTACCGTGTCTACCGCCCGATGAGGTTTTGCACAAAGGTTTTTAATCTCGATGTCCATGAGAATTCACTCAGTAGGTTTGCAGATCGAAGGGCAAGCCGTCAGTATACGAATTCCTACAGCGATACCGTTACACATTTCGAATTAGCCATCTGGCGAGCAACGATGGAAGTTCGCTACGAAAATACGAAAGAAGACTACCTCCGAGCGACACGTTACTTTCCGCTGGGCAAGCGGCTTTGGTGGGCTTATGGTCCACTCTCGGTTGCCTTGATTGCAAGTTGCCTTCCGCCAACACTGCTGTTGATTTTCTTCCAGCGCCCTTTAGGTCTGGCCGGCGGCTATACACTAATTGCACTCATCATTGGTTTGGCGGCTTGGCGCGTCGCGAGGACCAGCCGAGACATTAGCGGCACCTATTTGCGGCCAATTCGGTTGCAACTAACACCCGACTACTTGGAAGCAGAAACTGAACTCGCCTGGAGCCGCCGCGACTGGTCGTATTTCACCGACGTAAAGGATAAAGAAAACTATATCCTGCTGATTCTGGGCGAAATCGAATTCTTTATCATCCCCAAGCATGCGTTTGCATCGACAGACGAAGCGACTCGATTCGCCAAAACGGCGGCTGCCTTCATAGAAGCGGGCAAGTCATCCAACGGTATTTTCGCGCATGACAAGCCGCCGCGGTTCGACGCCGAAGACGGCAGCGATTCAGCTGCAGTATGGCAAGTGCAATTCAAAAATTCGCCAGGCGACTTGGCCGAAGTCTACATGCATGGCGTGAAAAAACCCAATCAGCAGCAGTCATCGCCGCTGTCTGTCTGGATTTCTATGCTGATTGTATTCGGCATGGCCGTGGTCGTTTTGGTGCTAAGCGCCGATGCGAGTCGGCTCGGGCGTGAACTCACCGGGTTCGGCGCCCTCGTTGTTTCATTCGTCTGCCTACTGGCGTTGTCCACGACGCTCTCGCGATTGACCGTTCAAGCGCGGTTTGCTCGCAATTATCGTATCTTTCAAGAGCAAAAACTCGCTATCTCGCCTGCTGGCGTCGCGTCGCAATCGAAACTTTGGATTGGCCGAAGTCTCTGGCAGTCCTTCGACGGCGTCGAGCAAGACGAGCGCTTTCTTGTCATCTACCAAGCCCGCCCGAACATCGCACATATTATTCCCAAATCGATTTTTGACACGCCCGAGGAAGCCAGCCGTTTCGGGAATTTGGCAATCGAGTATCATGAACGTGCCGGCGGAGCCGAGCCGCAACCCGGCGAGCCGCCGCCCGTCGAAACCGGAAACCCCTATCAATCCCCGCGCCTGTAGGCAAATCAGTAAACCGACCTGATCTCATGGCGACCGTCGATGTCGAAAACGGAAGAAACTTACCCGCGCAGCCGCCGCGACGCCGTTCGTCCGCCGGACGACCGAGTCGTTCAACGGTCGCAAAAGAGTTTCCGTGTGCTCTGCCGAAAATTCAGATCTCAGAGTGCGACGCTCGGCGGACTCAGCGACAGCTCAGCGCCAGCGCGCTCGCGTCCGCGCTGTTGAATATGACCGCCGTGATCGCGCTGGCACTGGCCGGCTTTTCGGAAATGCCGTCTGATACTTCGTTGATGTTGTATTTGGCTTTCGAAACTCCGCGGCAGTCAAGCGAACTCGCGTCGGCTGCGGTTTCTATCCCGCTCAAAG
>CAJIAM010000866.1_pt1 | contig 12123 bp, 7 predicted proteins | sample 9199151 | NCBI WGS metagenome assembly CAJIAM01 (sample SAMEA7708259, study PRJEB35096) | sediment metagenome | biome: marine neritic benthic zone biome [ENVO:01000025]; feature: sediment [ENVO:00002007]; material: shallow marine sediment [ENVO:03000034] sea grass bed [ENVO_01000059] ...
CTATTGGCCGACGACGCTCCGGCTGCGCGGCAGTCGGCGTTCGCAAGCGCCGCCGATCCGATGCAGCCTAAGCCTGCGCACTTCGCGGGAAAGGCGCAGCGTGTGATCTTTTTGCACATGGCCGGCTCGCCGCCGCATTTAGATTTGCTGGATTACAAACCGGAACTCGTCAAGCGCACCGGCCAGCCGTGCCCCGAAGAACTGTTCAAAGGCCGGCGGTTCGCATTTACCAAAGGCATCCCGACGCTGCTGGGTACGCCGCGTAAGTTCTCTCAACACGGCGACGGCGGCATTTGGCTTTCGGACGCCGTGCCGCGCCTCGCCGAAGTCGCAGATGACCTCTGCGTCATCAAGTCGGTGAACACCGACCAGTTCAATCACGCGCCGGCCCAGTTGATGCTCTACACAGGCTCGCCGCGGATGGGACGCCCGTCGCTCGGTTCTTGGGTGACTTACGGGCTCGGTTCAGAAAACCAGAACTTGCCTGGCTTTGTTGTGCTGATTTCTAGCGGCACGAATCCCAGCGCCGGCAAGACGGTTTGGGGCAGCGGCTTTTTGCCGAGTGTCTATCAAGGCGTGCAATGCCGCTCGCAAGGCGATCCGGTTCTTTACGTCTCGAACCCCGACGGCATGGACCGCGAACTTCGGCGCAAGACGCTCGACGCGCTCCGGAAGCTGAACGAATTACAATCCCGCCGACTCGGCGATCCCGAAACGCAGACGCGGATCCAACAATACGAACTGGCGTTCCGCATGCAAACGGCCGTTCCCGAAGTTATGGACATCTCGCGTGAGTCGCAAACGACGATCGACGCCTACGGCGCCTCGCCGGGCGGCGCGAGCTTTGCCAACAATTGCCTCCTCGCTCGGCGGTTGGTCGAACAAGGCGTTCGCTTCGTGCAGCTTTTTGATTGGGGTTGGGATTTTCACGGCACCAATCCCGGCGAAGACATTCGCGGCGGGTTGACCAAGAAATGCGCGACGATGGACAAGCCGATCGCCGCGCTGATCAAAGACCTCAAGCAGCGCGGGTTGCTCGACGACACGCTAGTCATCTGCAGCGGCGAGTTCGGCCGCACACCGTTCCGCGAGGGCCGCACGGCGAAAGGCAAAGTACTAGGCCGCGACCACTATCCCGATTGCTATTCGATGTTCATGGCCGGCGGCGGCGTCCGAGGCGGAATGTCCTACGGCGAGTCGGATGAGCTCGGTTTCTTCGCTGCCAAAGATCAAGTCCACGTCCACGACTTGCAGGCGACGATCCTGCATTTGCTGGGCTTCAACCACGAGCGGCTAATCTATCCCTACCAAGGCCGCGACTTCCGGCTGACCGACGTTCACGGTCATGTTGTGCGTGGAATTCTGGCGTAACCGGGGCCGGTTACTCGTCCTCGTCCGCAAAGTTTTCGATCGACTCCGACCAGCCGGCTGCGCGAATTTCTTTTTGGTCGGCCCAATGGGAAGGTTCCTCAGCGAGCGACGCGCTGCATTGCGGGCAGGGAAGTTCTGGCTGCTCCGCGTAATTTGCCGGTTCGCCGGATGTGATTTGTTCGGGTGATTGCCAGAGCGCGTCGCATTCGTCGCAGATGATAGCCGGCGCGGAACATTGGCCGCAGATGCGGACTCCCAGAGCGCCTTCTTTACAAACGGGACAGATGCCGACGCGGTAGATCATTTTCTCAATGGCAACTTTTGCAAACCGAAAACGAGATCAAGGTTGAATGGGAAATGCCGTAATCACGCGGCGGTCTTCCAACACTAAACGCAGGCCGGTGGCGGCGGGAAACCCGCGCCGCTTGCCGGATTGGCCACCGATGAATCCGATTCGACGGTTGAAGTCCACTTCGTGAATCGTTCGCGGGCCGTCGCGTTCGGTGCTGACGCCGCGGCCTCCGTCGCGGGTGCGACGATAAGCTTCGTCGATGACTTTGATGATCGCGTCGTCGCCGCCTTCGAAGACGCCGTGGATCGGACGGTCGGGATCGTCCCGGGCGTGGCGCAGGAGGTGCTTGAGACGGTGGCCTTCGAAACTGCCTGGGGTGTAGAGCAAACCCGCAGACGACTCGTAGACGTCGCCGCCGATGTCGCGAAGTCCGCCGGGCAGTTCGCTGTCGCGATCGCGCGATTCAGCGGCCGGCAAGTCTGCGGCCTCGTCGTATTCTTGGGCCGTTTTTTCTTTGGCCGTTTTGTTTGCAGTCCCGGCGTGCTCATCATCGTCCAGCAAACTCGGCAGTTCGATCCCAAATTGACGCTCGATCGTCGGCCGCAGCAAGACGTAGCCGACGACCAGAATCACAAGCGCGATGCCGCCGACAATGGATTTGCCGCGGGCTGGCGTGCGCGACGCAGACCTTCTTTCGTCATTTACTTTCATGGCGACATTATGAACGGCATTTCATTTCCAATTCAATGACCGCGCGACGCGGCTGCGCGAAATTCGCACGTCAATTGAGTTGATAAAAACGCCCGTTCCTTTAATAGACTGCATGAATGCGGTCACTACGAAGTTTTGCGGTGGCTTGTTAGATTGTTAGCCGATCCGCTGCGGAAATGACCATGGGAGCGAACGGCGATGCAGGATTTTGAGAAGCTCGGCGCGTTTTATCTCGGCAAAGCGTTCGACATGGAGAAAGGGGCGACGCGCGACGAGTTGCTGCTGTACGACTCAAAAGATCTCACCACGCATGCGATGTGCGTCGGCATGACCGGCAGCGGCAAGACGGGGCTTTGCCTGTCGCTGTTGGAAGAAGCGGCCATCGACGGCATCCCGGCGATTGCGATCGACCCGAAGGGCGATTTGGGCAATCTCTTTCTGACGTTTCCCGAACTGGCACCGTCGAATTTTCGCGAGTGGATCGACGATTCGGAAGCAGCGCGCAAGGGCATGACGCCCGATCAGTACGCGGCTCGCGTAGCCGATATGTGGCGAAACGGATTGGCTTCGTGGGGCCAAGCGCCCGATCGTATTGCGAAGTTTCGTAACTCCGTCGACATGTCGATCTATACACCCGGCAGCAGCGCAGGATTGCCGCTGACCGTTCTGCGAAGCTTCTCGGCGCCGAGCGACGCGGTCCTTAACGATTCGGATGCGTTTCGCGAACGCGTGAGTTCTGCCGCTTCGGGCCTGCTCGCGCTGTTGGGAATCGACGCCGATCCGGTTCGCAGCCGTGAGCACATTTTGATTTCCAATATTCTCACGCGGGCTTGGCAGGACGGCCGCAGTCTCGACATCGCGCGGCTGATCGGCGAGATCCAAACGCCACCGTTCGAAAAAGTCGGCATTATGGATTTGGAAACGTTTTTTCCGGTCAAAGATCGCGTCGAGCTGGCGATGAGCCTCAACAACTTGCTCGCTTCGCCAAGCTTTGCAAGTTGGATGGAAGGCGAGCCGCTCGACGTCAAGCGTTTGCTCTACACGGCCGAAGGCAAACCGCGGTTGTCGATCATTTCGATCGCGCATTTGTCGGACCCTGAGCGGATGTTCTTCGTGACGATTTTGCTGAACGAAGTTCTTGCTTGGGTCCGCAGCCAGCCGGGGACTTCAAGTTTGCGGGCGCTGCTCTATATGGACGAGGTCTTTGGGTACTTTCCGCCGATAGGCAATCCGCCGTCCAAACAGCCGATGCTCACACTGCTCAAACAGGCCCGCGCATTCGGGCTGGGCGTGGTGCTCGCGACGCAGAACCCAGTCGATCTGGATTACAAAGGGCTTTCCAATACCGGCACGTGGTTTCTCGGCCGGCTACAAGCCGAACGTGATAAGATGCGCGTGCTCGAAGGACTCGAAGGCGCCTCGGCCCAAGCGGGCTCAACTTTTGATAAACAAAAAATGGAAGCCGCACTCGCCGGGCTCAGCAGCCGCGTCTTTATTATGAATAACGTTCATGAAACCGAGCCGATCGTCTTTCAAACCCGTTGGGCGTTGTCGTATCTCCGCGGGCCGCTGACGCGCCAGCACATTCAGAAACTGATGGAGCCAAAGAAGTCCGCGGCCGAGGCGGCTAAAACCAGGCCGGGTGCGCCGACAGCTGCTAACGCCGCGGCCGCGTCCAGATCGCGTGCGAAGTCGCCGGCTGCTGTCGTTGCCGAACCTACCGCGCTGGCCGAAACAGGCCCGCCGATCGTTCCGCCCGAAGTGGCCGTTTATTACCTGCGCGGCGATGAGTTGATTTTGGACGAAGCGCGGCTCGTTTACCGCCCTGCTCTGTTGGGCACCGCCAAGATGCATTTTTCGCGCTCGACGTACAAAGTCGACACTTGGCAGCGGCGAGCACTGTTGCAGCCGATCGACAGCGAAGTCGCCGACGGCGCCTGGGAAGGTGCGACCTCCGTGGACGAGCAAACAATCGACTTGGCAGTCGATCCCAGCAACGCTGCGACCTTCGCAGAACTGCCCGGCGACTTGCTGCGGGCGAAAAACTACAGCGGCTGGGCCAAGCAGTTAAAATCGAATCTCTACAGCACGCAGCGGCTGATGGTTTTCAAATGCAAAGAACTGAAAAAGTATTCGCAGGCCGGTGAGTCCGAAGGCGATTTTCGGATTCGCCTGTCACAGCTTGCTCACGAGCAGCGTGACTTGGCAGTCGAAAAACTCCGCAAGAAATACGCGTCGAAATTTGCAACGATAAAAGACCGCATCGAATCGGCGCAAGCCGCCGTGGACCGCGAGACAGCACAAGCCCGCAAAGCCAAATTTGACACCGCCATCTCGTTTGGCGGCACGCTGCTCGGTGCGCTTTTTGGCCGCAAGCTGGCTAGCCGCACGAGCGTCAGCCGAGCGTCTACTTCGATGCGTAGCGCCAGCCGCGCCGCCCAGCAGCACAGTGACATCGCCCGCGCCGAAAAGAAACTGAAAGACTACAAAGAAAAATTCGAAGTACTCGAAGAAGAATTCGAAGACGAAGTCGACGAGCTGGAAGCAAAATTCGATGTGGACAATTTCGAGTTTGAAAAACTGCCCGTAAGGCCGCTCAAATCCGACATCGAAGTCGGCGAAGTCGCTCTAGTTTGGACGCCTTGGCGAGTCGATTCCAACGGCATCGCCGAGCCGCTTTTCGAGTTGCAGCCAGTGGCGTCGTAGCGTGCCCGTCGCTGGGAATCGTGCTTGGTGCATAGATGTCAGAACGGGTACGATGTAATTACTCGCTCGCAGATCCCACCAACGCCTGAAGAGTCCGTGATTCGTCGCCTTCTATCTTGTTTCGTTCTCCCGGCTGCAATTTTTGCGGACGCTGAAATTGCAAAGGCTCTGGAAACGCAACTTCGCCGTCCGGTCGCGATTGCTCGCGTCGATCGTCAGCTCTTCGTCGCCAATCGCGATAGCGGGACGATTTCGCTGGTCGATATCGATCGAAACCGCGTCGCAGCGGACTTTCCGATCGGCCAGCGGATTTCGGACTTGGCGGTTGTCGACAACGGTAAATTTTTAGTCGCGACCGACGAGCGACGTCACGAGCTTATCTTGATCTGCCGCGATGAAACGGGGCTTCGCGTTTTAGAAAGACTGCCCGTCGCGCACACGCCGGTCAGCATTGCCATTGCGGCTAATAGGTCGCTTGTCGCCGTAACGTCGCTTTGGGCCCGCCGCGTTACGTTTTTCGAAATTTCGTACGACGACATCGCGGACGATCGATCACTGAAGCTTTCGCTTCGCGCAATGATTGATCTGCCGTTCGCGCCGCGACGACAGCATTTTCATTCCGACGGCAAGACCTTGATCGTCGCCGACGCCTTTGGCGGCCGATTGGGCGCGATCGATGTCGCGACGGGCAAGCTAATCACCATCCGCACGATCGAAGGCCATCAGATCCGTGGGCTCGCGACCGACTATCGCCGCGACGAGCTGTTGATTTCGCATCAAATGCTGAGCGGCACGACGCACACGACGCAGTCGCGTGTCTTTTGGGGCACGCTGATGGGCAATCGCGTGATGGCCGTCGCGTTTGACGAATTCTCAGCAGACGGCAAACCGGGTGTTGACATGCCGCTCGCAGAAAAACCAATCGGGCATTGGAGCCTCTATCCGGTCGGAGAACCACGCGCGGGAGCGGGCGATCCTGGCGCGATGCTCGTGACGCCGAGCGGGGCGATCGTGATTTGTTTAAGCGGCGTCAATCAGATCGGCATCATGGACTCGCCGACTTCGGAGATGACCCGCATCGACGTCGGGCGTCGGCCAACGGCGCTGGCGATTGACGAAGACGCGGGCCGATTGTTCGTCGTTAGCACACTCGGCGATTCGATTTCCGTCGTCGATCTTGCCGAGCGGCGTGTCGAAACGACGATCTCGCTCGGTCCCCAGCCAGAACTCACGCTGACCGAACGCGGCGAACAGCTTTTCTTCGATGCAAGCTTGTCGCTGGACGGATGGCTCAGTTGCAACAGTTGTCACGTCGATGGCCACACCAACGGCAAGCTGAACGACAACTTGGGCGACGAGACATTCGGTGCGCCGAAACGCGTTTTGTCTCTGCTAGGCAGCGGCGACACCGGCCCTTGGGCTTGGAATGGCACTCAAGATTTGCTGAACGAACAAATTCGCAAGTCGATTCAAATGACCATGCACGGCGGCGCGGACGAAAACTTATCGGATGAACATCTTGACGCACTGGCCGCGTTTGTTCGCAACCTTGAGCCGCCTCCGGCGATCGACGTCGCCCGCGGCACCGTCGATGCTGCGGCAGTCGGCCGCGGACGAAAGCTTTTTGATCATTACGAATGCAGCTCGTGCCATTTTGCGCCGAGCTACACGAGCCATGCCAATTACGACGTTGGGCTGAACGATGAAAACGGTGTCAATGAGTTCAATCCGCCGTCGCTCCGCGGCGTGAGCCAGCGCGGTCCCTATTTTCACGACGGTCGCGCCGCGACGCTTCGCGAAGTCCTAGAAAAACACCGCCACCCGGGCGGGCTCGAACTCGAAACCGACGACATTCGCGACTTGCTGAGTTTCTTGAATAGTATTTGAAGGGAGCTCGCCGCGACGCGTAAGCTTTCTGCTAGACACGCCGCAGCGGAACGCTGATACTAGTAGGTGCAGCGAGTCGTTTCAATAAACTGCTTCGCTGCGATCTAGCACCATCATTTTTTCCCGCCTCGATCCCGCACGCAACGCACCGATGAAGCGCAGGCCGCTCATCTTGATTTCGCTCCTTTCGCTGATGTCGCTCTTCGTGAGGCGCGCGGCGGGCGACGAAAAGTACTTCGAGCAGTCGCCAAGCTTTGAGCGGTTCGTTTTGCCCGTGCTTTCCAAAGCCGGTTGTAACTCCGGCGCGTGTCACGGTTACCGCGAGGGACGTGGCGGTTTCAAACTTTCGCTTCGCGGCGAAGATCCGGCCGCCGACTATCGCGCGATTGTCGAAGACCTGGCCGAGCGCCGTATCCATCGGCAGTCGGCGGATTTGAGCCTGCTCTTACTTAAACCTACCGCGCAAGTCCCGCACGAAGGCGGCCAGCGCTTCGCCCTCGGCTCGCTCGAACATCGCCTGCTCAGTGCCTGGATCAACGCCGGAGCGCCGCAGCCAGACGAAGCCGCGTCGCTTGCTCAATTGCACGTGACGCCGCAAGAGAAAGTTGTCTTCGCGCCGGACGACACTGTGCAGCTTGACGTCGTCGCCGAATTCGCCGACGGGCAGCGACTGAATGTCACGCCGTTGGCCGTGTACGAGGTTTCGACAACTTCGGCCGAAGTCACCGCCGGTGGCTTGGTCCAGCGAAAAGCCTTCGGCGAGACCACGGTGCTTGTGCGGTTTCTCGGCGGCCAGCAAGCGGTGCGCTTGGCCTTTATGCCCGAGCGGCCCGCTTTCGAATTCGCCGCACCGCCGTCAACCAATTACATCGACAAGCACTTGTTTGCCAAACTCAAGAAGCTGCGCATCAATCCGTCGCCGCCGTGCAGCGACGAAGTCTTCGTGCGCCGCGCCTACTTGGACGCGATCGGCGTGATGCCGTCCGCGGACGAAGCTCGCAGTCTTGTCGCAGACGCCAACCCGGACAAACGCGCGCGGCTGATCGATGATTTGCTGATGCGGCCCGAGTTTGGAGATTACTGGGCGCTGAAGTGGTCGGATATTTTGCGGAACGAAGAAAAAACACTCGACGCCCGCGGGGTCGAAGTCTTTCACGCTTGGATTCGCGACAGTTTCAACGGCGGCAAGCCGCTCGACGAGTTTTGTCGCGAGTTGATCGCCTCGCGCGGAAGCACGTACAAACACCCGCCAGCAAACTTTTGGCGCGCGCTTCGCGATCCGTCGACACGAGCCGAAACGACAGCGCGGGTGTTTCTCGGCGTTCGTCTGCAATGCGCCAAATGCCACAATCATCCAACCGGCCGCTGGACACAGGACGATTACTATTCTTGGTCCGCGATGTTCGCGCGGATCGACTACAAGATCGTCAAGAACAAGCGGGCCGACAAGTTCGACAAACACGAATTCGACGGCGAGCAAATCGTGCTCGTCAAAGACACCGGCGAAGTCAAAAACCCCCGCACCAGTTCGAACGCGGCTGCCAAGTTTCTCGGCGGCGACTCGTTAGACGCCGACGCCAAAGCCGATCGGCTCGAACCGGCCGCACAATGGATGACCGACCCGGACAACCCCTGGTTTGCCCGCGCACAGGTCAATCGCATCTGGTACCACGTCATGGGCCGCGGCTTGATCGAACCGATCGATGACTTGCGCGTGACCAATCCGCCGATCAGTGAACCGCTGATGGCGGCGTTGACCGAAGATTTTGTGAAAAGCGACTTCAACGTGCGGCACCTGATCCGCCGCATTATGAACTCGCAAGCCTATCAAGTCAGTTCGACGCCAAACGAAACTAACGGCGACGACGAAACTAACTTTTCACGCGCCGTTGTCCAACGACTGCCAGCCGAACTGCTGCTTGACGCGCAATGCGATTTCCTCGGCGCCGTGCCGGAGTTTAATGGCTACCCACGCGGCACACGCGCCGTGCAGCTCGCCGGCGTCCGCCGCGTTCGTCGCCGTGACAAATCGCCGACCGACGACGACCGATTTCTGATGCAGTTTGGCAAACCTGGACGCTTGCTGTCCTGCGAGTGCGAAAGATCGAACGAGACGACGCTGCCGCACGCCATGACCTTGATCTGCGGCCCGCCGATTCAACACCGCATCGAAGCCAAAGGCAACCGCCTTGCGAAGCTTGCCGATTCTGAATTGAGCGACGAAGAGCTTTTCGACGAACTCTACTGGGCCGCGATTTCACGTGCCCCAAACCAAGAAGAACTCGAGGCGATGAAAAAACATATCGCCAATTCCGAAACGCGGCTGATCGCGCTGCAAGATATTGCTTGGGCGCTGATAAATTCCAAAGAGTTCGTTTTTCGCCACTAGAGGAATTTGAACACGAGGAAACAGAGTTAACGGAATGCCCGCAAAGAAACGTACCACCGCTTGTCGTAGTTTCAAAAACGCCGCCGTCTCGCGCCGGTCGGTTTTGAAGATTGGCGGGATGGGTATGCTCGGGCTGAACACTCCGGCACTTTTGCAGGCGGCGCAATCGACCAACAATCCAAGGCCACGCGCTAAGCACGTAATCTTTCTTTTTCAGTTCGGCGGGCCGAGCCATATCGACATGTTTGATATGAAACCGAATGCCCCCGACAAATACCGCGGGCCGCTGAAAGAAATCTCGACCAGCGTGCCGGGCTTGAAAGTCTGCGAGCACTTGCCGCGTGTCGCACAGCGGATGGATCGGATGACGCTGATCCGTAGCATGACGCACACGATGAAGAATCATAACTCGGCAAGTTACTACGCAATCACGGGCCATGCGCCGCCGACCGACGATCAGCGGATCCGCGATTCGTTCGATCTTTATCCGGCCTATGGTTCGGTTGTCGATCACGTCGCGCCGAACGACGACGAGATGCCGACGTTCGTTGCCTACCCGCACGTGATTCGCGACGGCTCGGTCACGCCCGGCCAGCATGCAAGTTTCTTGGGCAAACGCCACGATCCGTTTTTCTTCAAAGAAGATCCAAACGCCGCGGACTTTCGCTTGCCCGAATTGAGCTTGCCGACCTCGCTTTCGGTCGCGCAACTCGAACGCCGTCGCGAGCTACAAAAAATTATCGACCGCCAGACTCGGCTGCTGGACGCTTCAGCCGAAGTCCGCGGGTTTGACGATTACTACGAGCGGGCCTTGGCAATGCTGACGACCGACCGCGTACGCCGAGCTTTTGATTTGACGCGCGAGCCTAGCGAGCTTCGTGAACGCTATGGCCGCACGACTTACGGACAGAGCTGCCTGCTCGCGCGGCGGTTAATCGAAGCGGGCGTGAAATTTGTCACCGTTTATTTTTCCAACTCGATCGGCGGCCGCAGTAGGACATCAGGCGGCTGGGATACGCACGGGTTCGACAACACGCGGATGTTCCCGATCGTTAAGGACTATCACTTGCCGATCACCGAGCAGACGCTGCCGACACTGCTGGATGACTTGGAGTTTCGCGGTCTCTTGGAAGACACGCTGGTCGTTTGGATGGGCGAGTTTGGCCGCACGCCGAAAATCAACGAGAACGTCAGTCGCGACCATTGGCCGCAATGCTATTCAGCGCTCCTGGCCGGCGGCGGCGTAAAGCGCGGATTTGTATACGGCGCGTCAGACGAAACAGCGTCTTTGCCAATCGACGATCCGGTGCGGCCGGATGATTTGGCCGCGACGATGTACTACCTGCTGGGCATCGACCCCCGAACCGAGATTCACGATTTGGCGAACCGGCCATTGGCGATCGCCGACGGCACGCCGGTCTACGACGTCATCGCGTAGCGGACCGCTTCCACACGGATGCTCGTCGCTTACAAAGTTCGATTAACGGCGAGCCGCAGGTGAATCTTCCGGAATCGCCGTCGCCGTCGCTCTGGGTCAAGCGATCTGCGTGGTTGTTAGTTCCAAATCAAACGGCTTCTCCGCTCGCGGCAGCAACCAAACGATCGGTACGAATAAGAATGCGACTTGCAGCCAAGCGATTGCCAAGGAAGCGGCATAGTCCGGCCATGCCGACAAGTAATAGTACGGCTGAACTAGACTAACCGCCGCAGCAAAGCCAAGGATGGCGGCGAGCCGAACGATTGTCCTGCGCGACTCGCGGCCGATCCATAAAGCGCCGATGGCTATGACCACTTCGATCCCAGCGTTTTGCAAGTAGAGGTTGAACTCGGGGAGCCACGGCCAGCGCCGATTAATTTCTGGCGTCCGCAGACGACCAAATTTCACAAACAGCGCCACAACCGCGGCCAACAGGATCAAATGTAAGAGCCGGATTTGCAGCCGCTTGAAGCTCACAAAAAATTCGGCAAAACGTGACTGGGCAAAAAGGGTTTTCCGCGCAGCGGCCAGCTTCAAGCATCCATAGACCAGCAGCATCGTCATCGTACTGCGATAGCAAGAGACGCGAAATGAGTCTGGCCAATCCCAAAAGTAAACTTGGCCCTCCAAAATGTCCGGCCACTGCCCTCGATACAGAAAAACAAAAAACTGCGCGGTAGCCAGCATGGCCCCCGCGCACAAGATCACGATCGGCCCGACATAGCCGGAGGCGCGGCTGGCGGCGATCGCCAACAGTACCGCCTGCGCCGCGAACACGCCGTTGAAAACAACAACGCTTGGACTGTGCCAGGCCTCGCCCCGCGCAAGGCAACTAGCTGCGGTCGTTAGCAGGCAAATGACAGCGACATACTGTCTCATGGTTTTCTCGCGTTCTCCGTCGCTGGTCGCGCGGCGGCGATTGGGCGTTTTCTTTCGCCAAAGGCGGTTATAATGAAAAGCCTTCCGATTGCGAAACGCATACGCCCGCCTGAATCGTCTCTCCTGTTTTGAGCAATTCTCCAGTCATCTCCGAAAACGACTTGCTCGCTCAAGCTCGCGCAGGCGACGACGCGGCGATCGCGCAGTTATACGAGAAACACCGCGCGGCGACCTACGGTTATCTTCACGCGAACACGAGCGACCGCGGCCAAGCCCAAAGTTTGACACGCGAGGCGTTCTCTATGGACGAGTCGGACGCGGAGCCCTCAGCGGCAGGCGAAATGGTACTCAACGAGTTGCTCTTCGGATCCGAACGATCGACGGCAAGAGAAGTCTGCGGGCGAACTGAGC
>CAJIAM010000382.1_pt1 | contig 11925 bp, 8 predicted proteins | sample 9199151 | NCBI WGS metagenome assembly CAJIAM01 (sample SAMEA7708259, study PRJEB35096) | sediment metagenome | biome: marine neritic benthic zone biome [ENVO:01000025]; feature: sediment [ENVO:00002007]; material: shallow marine sediment [ENVO:03000034] sea grass bed [ENVO_01000059] ...
GTCTCGCCGTCGGCGAGTTCCGCGCCTGCGAAGTCAAGGATCGTTGCGGTCAAGTCCATCGTCACTACGGGACAATCGCTCACGTCACCTGCTCGGGTTACGCGCGGCCAGCGGATGATTAAAGGCACGCGTAGTCCACCTTCGTAGAGATAGCCTTTGCCGGCGCGCAGCGGGCGGTTATCGGTCGCGCCGGACCAGCCGCCGTTATCGCTGGTGAAAATAACCAGCGTGTTTTCGTCGATTTGCAAGCGTTCCAATTCGTCGAGGACTCGACCAATTGCGCGGTCAGTTGCTTCAATCTGGCCGCCATAGATTGAGTTTTTTAATCCCCGTCCTTCTTTACCGCGGAAGTGCGCGACAAACTCGTCGGGAGCCTCAAATGGGTAGTGTGGATTGTATGTCCACAAGCAGACGAACATCGGTTTGTCTTTTTCGCGGTTGATAAAGGCGATGGCTTCGTCCGCCAAACGATCAGTTAAATACTCGCCTTTCTTGCGAGGCGGCAAGGTCGGAATTCGATACGGATCAAAGTAAGTCGGTGGTCCACCAAACCCGCAACCGCCTACGTTCACGTCGAAGCCATGCTTGGTCGGCCAGAAATCCTGGTCGCCTCCCAAATGCCACTTGCCAAAGAAACCTGTGGCATAACCCGCGATCTTTAGCCGCTCCGCTAGTGTGATCGTTTCGTGCGGCAGCTCGTGTTTGGTAGGAGGTGGCTGCACGCGGCGATTGTCGGGCCAGAACTGCGGCCGGTCGGCGCCATGTTGGGTGATACGCAACCTCGCCGGCGCCAGGCCCGTAATCAATGCTGCTCTCGTCGGCGAACAGACGGGCGACGCGGCATAGGCGTTAGTGAACCGGATTCCTTGTTTTGCAAATCCATCCAGCCGCGGAGTCCGCAACGCCCCGTTTCCTTGACAGTTTAAGTCCATCCATCCCAGATCGTCTGCCATAATACAAACGATGTGGGGTTGATTTAACGCAGCGCGGGTCGGCGCCGCCACGCAAATCAGGCATAAAGCTGCAACAGTCGCCATCGTTCGCATCACAAATTCCTTAGCAGAGTTGGTCTCATCATACCTAGAGCGAGGATGAGCAGCGACCGTTTAGGCCGGCCGAGAATCAGCACCAAATTGCCAAACAATGTTATCGAACGCTTCGCTCGAGGCTTTCGTTACGAATTCGAGCCCGAACTTTAGTGTCCTCAGAAACAATGGTATGTTGATGAGATAATTTCAATGCCTCGGCCCGGAGCACAGAAGCGACGTGCACAACCAGGATACGATTCGTATGAAAAGCGCGATGCGCCTTTCTCCAAAAATCTTGCTGATCTTTTTAGTTTTTGCTGCCTTCAATTCTCTTACAAAGGCCGACCGTTCTCTGGCGGCAGGCGACGAAAATAAGCCACGAGCGACTTCCTATGCGGTCGTGGTGAAAACGTCGACCGCAGAAGATGTTCGGTGGCAGAAGGTCGTCGCTACGCTAAAGGCAAAACATGACGGCTCGGTCTTCACCTACGACAGATATGATTCGCTAACGATTACACCGAACCGCAAGGATTCGTTTAAGCCGGTCAATTTAAACGGTTCGCAGCGTGGCTGGCGGCCGATTGTTGCGTTCCTGCCCCACCGAATCAAAGACATCCAAGTCGTTGCCGGCAAGGATTTGAAGCCGGTCGTGACTGACAACTTTATTCTGATTCCAACTCCTCGCATCTGCGATCCGGGCCGCGATTACAAAGTGGTCTTCAAAGCGGTTCAGCGATAGACGGAAAGGCGAGTATTATGACGCACCTTTCAACATTCAGCCTCCTCGTCTGTTCTTTTTTCTTGCAGACAGCGTCGCTCCCGGCAGACGACGGGCAACACCTATGGAACCAGTGGCGAGGGCCGAACCGGGATGGCGTTGTGAGTGGAGTCGCATGGCCTGACTCACTGGACGAGAAAGTATTAACACGTTCGTGGTCGGTCGAGTTGCCGCCCAGCTACTCGGGTCCTGTCGTTTCGAAATCGACTGTGTTTACCACAGCCACCGAAGACCGCACGACCGAGGTTGTCTACGCGTTTGATCGCGAAACCGGAAAACAGCTCTGGCGCGTCGATTGGCCGGGAGCGATCCGAGTGCCCTTTTTCGCTGCCTCAAATGGCAGTTGGATTCGTGCCACCCCAGTTTACGACGGCACAAGTCTGTTCGTTGCTGGGATGCGTGACGTGTTGGTTTCGCTCAATGCCGAGACGGGCAAAGAACAATGGCGCGTCGACTTTGCTGAAGAGCTTGAGACGCGGTTGCCGGCATTCGGCTTCGTCTGCTCTCCGTTAATCGACGGCAATTCGTTATACGTTCAGGCTGGCGCGTCCTTCGTCAAGCTCGACAAAAAGAGCGGAAAAATTATCTGGCAAGTTTTAAAAGACGGCGGCGGCATGATGGGCAGCGCCTTTTCGTCTCCTGTGATGGCAACGCTCGCAGGAGAACGCCAAGTGGTCGTACAGACCCGTCAGAAGCTGGCTGGCGTCGATCCCGAGAGCGGCGATGTATTGTGGGAGCAAGCTGTTCCCAACTTCCGGGGAATGAATATCCTGACGCCGGTGATTTTCGGCGACGGCATTTTTACCAGTTCCTACCGGAATAAATCTTGGCTGTACAACGCCTCCGAGCAAGACGGCAAGTTCGCGATTAAAGAAGCGTGGACCAATAATGCTCAAGGGTACATGTCAACGCCTGTCGTCATCGACGGCCATGCTTACCTTCACTTGCAAAACCAGCGTTTCACCTGCGTTGACCTCAAGACAGGGGAACGAACTTGGACTTCGGAGTCGTTCGGCAAATACTGGAGCATGGTCGCGCAAGGAGATCGAATTCTGGCACTGGACCAGCGTGGCATCCTTCTGCTCTTGAAAGCCAACCCGAAAGAGTTTGAACTTCTCGACGAAAGAAAGATCAGCGACGACGAAACGTGGGCGCATCTGGCCATTTCTGGTGACCAAGTCTTTGTGCGCGAGTTGAATGCTTTGTCAGGATTTCGGTGGAAGGCAATGTCCGACTGATGTTAAAGATCGCATGAGGATCCGAATCTCCAAGATGCTCCAGTCGTTTAAAAGATAAGACGCGAAGGGGTAACTGCACTTGTCGAATTATAGGATCTACTGACAAATAGCAGAGTAAGTTGATGCTGCGCTGTTCAGTGCTCGATACTGCCTCCGTCGACAACCCAGAGTGCAGCTGGCAAATCACGTTCGTGATCTCGTGACCCGCCGCGCCTTAATTGGAAATCAGAAGGCGTATTTGTCGCGACCCCCGACGCAGCGGGCAGTCCGGCTACCGTGCCAAAGCAGACCAAAGTCCGCAAAATCTCGCGACAGTATCTCCTTCAGCACGCCGTCGATTGGTAAGCAGTCGAACTCTGCTTTAGAATGTAATTTTGCAGATGCAAATGGCGAATCGACGAGTTTTTCGCCAAGCTCCCCCACACGGCCTACCAATTTAGTTTCTTCTCAACATGCTAAAGCCACTCAAAGCAGCCACGTTGCTGCTCGCTGTTTTCGTCATTTTTGATTCCGTTTACGCGTCAGAAAACCGCAAAAGCAAGGCGGTAGATTTCGCTCGCGAAGTTCTGCCAATCCTTTCTGACAAGTGCTTTGTCTGTCACGGGCCGGATGGTGACGAGAAGGACGTGCTGCGGCTCGACTCATTTGAGGCGGCGACGCAGGATCTTGGCGACTATCGAGCGATCGATCCAGATACGCCCGATCAGAGCGAACTTCTGAAGCGAATTCACGATGTGGACGACCCCATGCCGCCGGTCGATGCCGAGAAACAACTCTCGGCCGCCGAGCGCGATATTCTCTCGCGTTGGGTCCGCAGCGGCGGCGAGTACGCAATGCATTGGGCTTTCGTTCCACCCAAAAAAGTGATGCCGGCGGGCGACAGCACGACGAAACTGGTAGGCCCCGCAGTCATCGACGCTTTTATTGCCGCTCGGCATCGGCACGAAGGCATCGATTTTGCGCCCCAAGCTGATCGCGCGACGCTTGCTCGCCGAGCGGCACTGGTGCTGACCGGCCTGCCGCCCGAGCCCGAACTGCTTAAGACATTTATGGCGGACAGTCGTTCTGATGATTATGAGCGTTTCGTCGATCAACTGCTGGCAAGCTCGCATTTCGGCGAGCACCAGGCCCGCTACTGGCTGGACGCCGTCCGCTACGGCGACACGCATGGACTGCATTTGGATAACCGCCGCGGCATTTATCCTTATCGCGATTGGGTAATTCATGCGCTAAACAACAACTTGCCGCTCGACCGGTTTATTACTTGGCAACTTGCCGGTGATCTTTTGCCCGACTCTACACTGGAGCAACGCGTCGCGACCGGCTTCGTGCGGATGAATCCGACCACGGCCGAAGGCGGCGTGATCCCTGCCGAATTTCAAGCCAAAAATAATTTCGACCGCGTCGAAACGCTCGGCACGGTATTTTTGGGAATGTCGCTGACATGCGCACGATGCCATACGCATAAATACGATCCCATTCCGCAAACGGAGTACTACGGCCTGCTGGCCTTCTTCAACAGCACGGCCGAAAGCCCACTGGATGGCAATAAATACGAATATGCTCCGATCATCAAAGCGCCCGCCAGCGTCGCGGCGTGGGAAGATTGGGCCAAACTCACCGCCGAACGTGCCAAACTTCTGGCACGCGCCCAGCAACGCGTGACGTCGCTCGACGACGAGGCCACAGCCAGCAAGTGGCAAGCCGCCGATGCCAATGGCCGCTTGGCGATCGTCGCTGATCCACAAAGTCCTTTTGCTCAACATGAGCTTCACGCAAGCGCGATTGATCTGTCGAAACGCATCGCCCACGCCGAAAAACAATTCGCCCCAACACTGGTTACGCGGGATCTCGCCAAACCGCGCACGACCAAAGTCCTCTTGCGCGGCGAATACGATCGACCTATCGGCGACCCGCTCGATCCAGGAGTGTTGTCGGTCATGGGCGCTTTTCCCGACGACGCACCGCTCAACCGGCTTGGGCTCGCCCGCTGGCTGACGTCGCGCGAGCATCCTCTGACCGCGCGAGTTCTTGTCAATCGCATCTGGCAGCGAACTTTCGGCCACGGATTGGTGCGATCGCCAGAAGATTTTGGCCTGCAAGGCCAACAACCGACGCATCCGGAACTGTTGGACTGGCTGGCCGTCGAGCTTCAAGATAGCGGTTGGGATCTCAAGCACATGTTACGGCTGATGGTGACCAGCCAGACGTTTCGACAAAGCTCGGCGCGGCGACCTGATGTCGACGATCCCGAAAACCGCTTGCTCGCCCGCGGGCCGAGTTTTCGACTCGACGCCGAAGTAATCCGCGATGTGGCCCTCCGGGCTAGCGGCATACTTGATCCGACCATGGGCGGCGAAGGCGTCAAACCGTATCAACCGGCTGGTCTCTGGTCGGCCCTGATGCACCCGGCCAGCAATACCAAAAAATACGAGCGCGACAGCGGCGCCAAGCTTTACCGCCGTAGCCTTTACGTTTACTGGAAACGAACGTCGCCGCATCCAATGCTGACCCTGTTCGACGCGCCTAGCCGCGAATCAAGCTGCGTTAAACGCTCGCGCACCAATACGGCATTGCAATCGCTTGGCTTGTTGAACGAAACGCAGCGCATCGAAACAGCGCGAATGCTTGCCGAGCGCCTGCTACGTGAAGCCGAAAGTGATTCGTCGCGGCTGGACCGACTTTTCAAACTGATTGCCTGCCGAAAACCGAACGAAACAGAACGATCCGCTTGTATGGCTTTGATCGAAACAATGCAGACGCGCTACGCGACTGACGACAAAGATGGGCTCGCACTGCTCGCCGTTGGCGACGCGCCGCGTGATGAGAAACTTGATGCGGCCCAGCACGCTGCCTGGACTCAACTCGCGGTAACCATACTGGCAAGCGACGTGGTACTACTTTTGTATTAGTGCCGCAGGCGTTTGACTCTCGCTGACACGATTACTGTTTGCGATCGTAATTTTGGTAGCGTTGACCAACCGGCGAGGGCCGGGAAGAAACGGCCGGATAGCTTTGCGTTTGTTGCGGCGACACTTGCGGCATTTGTGTTTGAACGCGCTGGGCCGAGCGATGAAGGTGATTTGCCCATTGCCGCGCGGCCGTAAGTGTGGGATCAAGTCGAGCGGCGTTGGCAAAGTGCTGCATTGCCAATTGATTCTGGCCGCGCTTTTGAAGTAGGAAACCAACGTTGTAGTGCGCGATGGCGTCCCCGTGGACCGCTCGAAGTTCTTGAACGGCTTCGTCTACGCGGCCCATTTCGACAAACACGGTGGCCAAATTGTTACGATAGAGTTTGCGTTGTGGCTTAAGCGAAATCGCGTGGCGAAGCGGTCCGACACTATCGGGCAAGCGGTTTAGCCGCGCCAAGCAAAGTCCCAGATCGTTGTAGGCGCCGGCGGCTTGCGGATGGTAGCGGCATGCAAGTTCGTACTTCTGAAGCGCCGCGGGCATTTGGCCTTGGCGGTCGTGCAAATGAGCGTATGCGAGCAGCGCGGGGAGATCCTTGTCGTTCAGCGAAAGTGCTTTATCCAGATGTGCCGCGGCAGCCTCGATCTTTCCTGACTGCTCAAATAACTTGGCCATCGAGACATAGAGAGCCGGCGTCGGCGCACCGGGCCCGTTGGCAAGCCGTAGGGGGTCGCTGCTCTGGGAAGCTTTTCCGTCTTGGCCGGCACTGGACAACTTTCCGGCCAGGCGTTGCCACGTATTTGGCAGGGTATTGCCAAGCGGGTCTCGGCCTGGTTGCGTCGTACCAAGGCCCTTGCCTAAGCCGGCCGAACCAAGTTCTGACATCTTGGGCGCGCACCCTGCGAGCAGGGAGACACCGATCACGACAAGCCAAACCTGCGATTCCTTTCGCAAGGTACACCTCCTAGCAGTTGATCATTGGCTCTCGAAGCCTGTCGAATCGGTCGGTAGCCGCGGCTCCGGTGTCGATTCGTGGAATTTCGAATTTACCGCATCTGCGTAATCCGCTGGCCATCCTCGCGCCGTCACGTGGCTGATTTGCACGTCGACCGGCTGCCCCTTCGCGGCATACTGCTCGGCGACGCGTCGGACAGCTTCGTAGCGAGACGCCGTTTCGCGCTCTGTAACACCGCGTTCGATGTAAATCGTTCGCCGGTTCATGGGGGCTTGCGTCAGCACCCAGTGAATGTGGCGGCGGCCCGATTCATTGACGATCGACGAATCTCTTTCGAAATGATAACTGCTGATTATGTTCTGCAGCCGCCAGCCGTTATGGATCATTGTGGCGAAGGGAGCGCGAACTGCCATGTTATCCGCTTCGATGAACGGATGCGGCCAGCAGCGATTGCGATGGTAGCTCTTGTTAAAGTCCTGCCAGATTGCTGCCAGCGGATTGGCGAGCGCAGGGCTCACTGTCGTAAGCATGATCGTCAAGATCAGTAAAAAGCGTATAACAGGCATTTTGCTCCCCTCGGGTCGAAGCATGGCGTGTAACGGGATTGCGGACGCAGCGCTTACTTAGGTGTGCGGTGTCGGTCAGCAGCGCGAATATGGCGACCGTTAATTCGTTTATCGGACGCCAGCAAAGCCAAACTCTGCCTAGATCGCGCGAAATCTTCCACACCATCGAGAATCGGCCGCAGATTGGTCGTCTGCGGCAAATGCTGCAATCTCACGACAGCACTTTAGAACTAACGAAATCGTCAGCATGTCCTGCGCCGCGATGCTATCGTTGCACGCTCGACTTGCAACGATACTTGGATCACTTCAAATAGAAGCGCCTCGCATCTAGCCGCCCTGCATGACGACGAACATTTGCCGCATCATGCCGATCGCGGCCGGGCCGACCAGGACCACGAAGATGCCTGGGAAAATGAAGATGACCAGCGGAAACAGCAATTTCACGGCGGTCTTGGCAGCTTTTTCTTCGGCGAGCTGACTCCGTTTGGTCCGCATCGCATCGCTTTGCACGCGAAGCGCCTGCGCGACGCTAGATCCGAATTTGTCGGCTTGGATCAGAATCGCAGCCAGCGATTTAAGGTCGTCGACGTTGGTCCGCTCTGCCAGTTCCTGAAGGACTTCGGCGCGCGGCCGGCCCATTTGGATCTGGAAATTGCAGAGGCTGAATTCTTCAGAGATCACGCGGAAGGTCTTTTTCATTTCCTCGGACACTTTTCGCATGGCCTGATCCAGCGCGAGTCCGGCTTCGACGCAGACGACCAACAAGTCCAGCGCGTCGGGCAACCCGTAGAAGATTGCGTCCTTGCGGCGTTTGGTCAGGTACATCAAAACGAACGTCGGTAAATAAAACATCACGCCCGCGCCGATTACTGTACGGAAAAGCGTTTGCTTGCTAATGCCGTTGGTCAACAGGCTCACACCGCCAAACGCGGCCAAACCGACGACGAGCAGCGCAATTTTTGTGCCCAGGTAAATCGTGACGGCCGTGTCGTTGCGGAAGCCGGCTTGGACCAATTCCATCTTCAATTTGGATTGATCTTTTTCGGACTTCGGCTGCAACGGTTTGGCCAGCGGCTTGGCTTTTTCCAAAACCTTGTTGATTGTGCCAGTTTCCTTCGCAGCAGCTTCGGCCCTTTTGCGCTTGCGTGGATCGTTCAGTTCTTCGAGCCGTTGTTCAGCCTTGGGTTTGCCCTTGGCCAACATTTCCAAGAGCCACCACGCGCCCGCGGCAAACAGCCCAAACACGGCGAACGGAAAAACGGATTTGAACGAAAAAAATTCGGCTGCAAAAAGCACGGCTCTTACACCTTAATGTTGATGATTTTCTTGATCACAATTGCGCCAAACAGCTGCATGAGTGCCGCCCCGCCCATCATCCATTGCCCCAATGGGTCGGTGAAAAGTAGCGACGCGTAATCCGGTTTCAAATAATAAATCGTGACAAACAGCACCGGCGGTAACGCGAGCAGCACGACACCTGACAAACGGCCTTCGCCGGTCAGCGCTTGAATCTGGCCCAAAATCTTGAATCGCTCGCGAATCAAGTGGCCGATTTTGTCGAGAATCTCGGCCAAGTCACCGCCCGTTTGGCGTTGCAGGATGATCGCAGTGCAGAAAAACTTCAAATCCAAGTTCGGCACGCGATCCGTCAAGCCTTCGAGCGCTTCTTCCAGCGGGATGCCGAGGTTCTGTTCTTCGAACACCTGCGTAAATTCTTTGGCGATCGGATCGTTTAATTCAGTGCCGATTAATTGGAACCCGGCGCCAAGACTATGACCGGCCCGCAGCGCGCGAGCCATCAATCCCAACGCGTTGGGCAACTGCTCAGCGAATTTTTTGAGACGTTTCTTTCTGCGAAAGTAGATCCAAATGCTCGGCAGCACGCTGGCTGCGATCGCCGAAGGCGGCACACAGGCCCAGTGAAGGCCAGCCGCGAGAATTGCAATAGCGGCGGCGACCGCCATGGCGCCCGAGATCGCCAAAAACTTCATCGGCGTCAGCGACGTATCTGCCTGTTCGAAGAACAAACTGAACCGCTGCATCCTCTGCATGAGAACGTCCAGCATCCCGTCGCTGCCCTGGAACGCTTCGAGCGCACCGGCTTTTAAGACGCTGTCGGCCGCGGCGGAACCCTTTTTGCCGGTCGTCAGTTGCTCGAGGCGATCTTCCAGTTTTTCATCCGAATCGCCCCGTAACAAAACGGCGACTCCGCCGACCAAGGCGGCAACTCCGACGAAGGCGGCGACAATGATAATAATCGGGCTCATGATTGCAAGCTTCGGTTATCTTTTTTTGGAAATGGTTTTCGTGTTTGCGAAAGTCTTTAGTCTTCGAGCATGACGCGCTCGCGGAAGGCACTGCTGGGCAGCCGCACTCCGCTCGTTTCCAGCCGGTCCATGAAACTCGGACGAATGCCCGACGCGAGGAACCGCCCGCGGGCTCGGCCGCTTTCGTCGATGCTCGTTTGGTCGTATGTGTAAACGTCTTGCATGACGATCGTGTCCTGCTCCATGCCGACGACTTCGGTGATGTGCGTGACGCGACGCACGCCGCCTTGCAGCCGGTTGGCTTGGATGATCAAGCCCACGGCGCTGGCGATTTGCTGACGCATAGCCTTTAACGGCAATTCGAAGCCGGCCATCATGATCATCGTTTCCATACGAGCCACGGCATCACGGGGCGTATTTGCGTGCAGCGTGGTCAGCGAACCTTCGTGACCAGTGTTCATCGCTTGCAGCATGTCGAGCGTTTCCGGGCCACGGCATTCGCCGATGATGATTCGCTCAGGACGCATACGCAGGGCGTTGCGGACGAGATCGGTCGCGTCGATTCTGCCTTTGCCTTCGATGTTGGCCGGCCGCGTTTCCAATCGGACCACGTGATCCTGCTGCAATTGCAACTCGGCCGCATCTTCGATCGTGACGATCCGGTCCGAGTTGGCAATGAAACTCGAAAGCGTGTTAAGGAGCGTCGTCTTACCGGAACCCGTACCGCCGGCGATGACGCAGTTCAATTTGGCTTTGATTGCGCCTTCGAGCAGCATGACCATTTCGGGCGTGAAGGCTTTGAAATTTAAAAGGTCTTCGAGCTTGAGCGGATTCGAGCCAAAGCGCCGAATCGACACGCTAGCCCCATCTAATGCCAGCGGCGGAATAATCGCGTTGACACGAGAACCGTCCGGCAGCCGGGCATCGACCATCGGACAAGTTTCGTCGACGCGGCGGCCGACCTTAGAAACGATGCGGTCGATGATCTGCATCAAGTGATCGTTGTCGCGGAACTGAACGCTGGTCTTTTCCATTTGACCACGACGTTCGCAGTAAATATTTTTTGGACCGTTGATCAAAATATCGCTGATCGTGGCGTCTTTCAGCAGCATTTCGAGCGGACCGAGCCCGAAGGTTTCGTCGAGCACTTCTTCGATCAGCCGTTCGCGCTCGTTGCGGTTGAGCATCGCATCTTCTGTGTCGCAGAGATGCTCAATGACCAAACGAATTTCGCGACGCAGCGTGTCGCCTTGAAATTCGTTGATACGCGTCAAGTCGAGCTTGTCGACTAACTTGGTGTGAATGCGGCGTTTAACGCTCTCGAAATCGGTGTCGCGATCGCTTTTTAGTACAGGGCTTTTCATGTCCGACTCTCAGCTACGTAGTTGCTTTCTCTCAACGGCCTGCATTAGACCAACACGCAAAAAGATAGCTTACGGTCGGCGCGCGGGGCGATTTTGCAACCTGATTCACTCTTGCGTTGAATTATTAATCTGGAAATTCATAAACGGTGCATCGAAGCGAGACTACGTCATGGCAGCGATCGTAGGCACTATTCGGACGGCTCGGTCTGTAAGGGTTGTGCGCGTTCGAAAATAACGGCTAGGTCGTCGCGGTAGGTTTCGCTCCAATCCTCGGCAAGCTCAAGCTCACGGGTCAGGGGCTCGTCGATGGGAACGCAAACCACATCTACCGCGGTTTCGTCGAGCACTTTTTCCCAGCCGGGCTGTGCGTCCATCGCCAGCATATAACGCTCGATGTGTGCTTGGCCTTGAACTTCATTTCGGTCGTCGATCCAGTTCTTGACCTTGGGCCAACCGTGCCACGTAAGCCAGCCGCCCCAGTTGTAATGGTGAAAGACGACTTTATCGGAGTGCTTATCGATGACCTGCGTCAGAGCGTTGGTCGGAAGGTTAGACGGCGCGTGAAACGAATAGCCTTCGACCAGTCGCGCCCATCCAAGCGTGACGACGGCAATCACAACCACCGTCGCCCATCCGCCGCGGGCCAAAGGCGTCGCCGAAAAACTATGCGAGTTCGCGAAAAGTGATTTTTCATTGTTGCCGCTTTGCGTCGCGGCCCGCCGCGCGGCCATCCGCACAATATCTGCGCTTAATCGCGCAAGAAGGGGCACGGTTACAACGACCCACAGCGCGATGTAGCGCATGCCATCCAGGGCGAAA
>CAJIAM010000476.1_pt1 | contig 11683 bp, 8 predicted proteins | sample 9199151 | NCBI WGS metagenome assembly CAJIAM01 (sample SAMEA7708259, study PRJEB35096) | sediment metagenome | biome: marine neritic benthic zone biome [ENVO:01000025]; feature: sediment [ENVO:00002007]; material: shallow marine sediment [ENVO:03000034] sea grass bed [ENVO_01000059] ...
GGCGACGGTGGCGAGCCGATCACCTACGGAGCCGAAAATCCGTTGCTGACGCAAGATTTGTTGCTGACACTTCTCGAGCGGGCAGGCCCGTCGCGCGAACTCGATCGGACGGCGATGGCACAGTGACTATTGGAGTCGCATCGCAGCTTTCGTTTCGGCTATCGGACAAAGATTTTCGAAAGTCATGTGCATCGATGGGCCGTCGGTCGGCTATTTCCCAATGCAGAAGCGGCTGAAGATGCGATCGAGGATATCATCCGTATAAACCGCGCCGACCACTCGGCCTAACTCGTTGAGCGCCGCGCGGATCTCGGCAGCAACTAGTTCCTCGCCAATGGCATCGGTCGCTGCACTTCTGGCCAAGTTTAAAAACTGTGCCGCTTGGCGGAGGCTTTCTCGGCAGCGAGCGGCTGTAGTCGCGACGACCGCGGAATCGGCGGGGGTTGCTTCGGTAACGATCTTACTTAGCACATTGCTCAACGTGTCGAGCCCCGTCCCGGTCGCGCTGCTTGTTTCGACGGTCGGCATGTCGAACTGTTTTTCCTTTTGTCTTGATAGCGCAGACGACAAATCGGATTGCCGCGGCAGATCGCATTTCGTTAGCACAACGACGCTACTTTCTCGATCAAAATTGTCGCACAGCATTTCGATTTCGCAGTCGTTGATTTGGCGGCTCGAATCCAAACAGATCAAGCGCACTTCTGCCGCTTGCTGTTGTTCGGTGGTTTTGGCTTGAGCGGCAGTTGCGATCGAGTCCGCGGCCTTGGGCGCTTCCCAACCGGCGGTGTCGATCAACTCGCAAGCGACACCGTTCACTTCGATGGTCGCTGTCAAATAATCACGCGTTGTCCCTGCTGTTTCGGAGACAATGGCGTGATCTCGTTTGACCAGCGCATTGAAGAGACTGCTCTTGCCGACGTTGGGATTGCCATAAAGAACGGCGCGAACGGTGGGCGCGGACTCGGCGCGAGACTGCATTTGGCCGGCAAGCGCAGCAATTTGGGTTGCGGCGTTGTCGAGTTGGTCGAGCAGTACTTCGCGCGAAATAAACTCAATGTCTTCTTCTACAAAATCAAGCCCGGCCTCGAGATGCGCAAGGGCTTCGAGTAACTGCTCGCGTAGGTCTGTAAGCGGTCCGGTGAGTCCGCCGGCCAATTGCCGCAACGCGACGTCGAGTTGCTGTTCGCCGCGAGCTTCGATCACGCCCAAGACAGCTTCGGCCTGCGTCAGATCGATACGTCCGCCGAGGAAAGCTCTTAAAGTAAATTCTCCAGGCTCAGCGAGCCGAGCGCCGCATTCGCAAAGTGTCTCGAGGACGGCTTCGACCAGCGGTGGCGAGCCGATCATGTGGATCTCGGCCATTGGCGAGCGCGTATAGCTTCGCTGGTCGGGCCAGTAGTAAAAATCGCAAGGCAGCGTCCGCGCACTGCCAACCAGGCGCATGCGGCCTTCGATAACGCGCGGGCCGTCAGTTTTCGCGAGCTGTAAGGGGATTTGGTTTTCCGCCGACGACGGCGTGAAGCACTTTTCCAGACACAAAGCGATGTCGGGCCCTGCTACGCGAACGATCGCTCGCTGTCCGCCGGCGGGCGCGGTTGCCGTCGCGCAGATCAGATCGTCGGTGGCGAAGTGCAGTGCCATGCCGTGCTTTGCCGCCAACCGAGGCTTAACGTCGCTTTCGTTTGCGCTTGCCGCTACCCTTTTGGCCTGAACCGGGGTTGCCGTTTGAACGCGCCGCTTTGCCAGAGCCGACAGTGGCCAGTTCGGGTTTCTTTGACGTCTCGGGAGTGGTTTTGGCGCCCGTCTCTTTGGCTTTCGGAAGCAGCTTGCGTTCACCGACGCCCCACAGGCTGGACACGATGAAGTAGAGGCACAGACCGCTGGGCACGGTAAAAAACAAAAAGCCAAAGAAGACCATCATGTACTGCATGATCTTTTGCTGCATCGCCGCCTGTTCGTCGGTCGGCGGGGGCATAAACATTTTTTGCTGCCAGATGAAAAGCACGACGGTAATCAACGGCAGGATATTAAGGTACGGTCCGAGCCAACCTGTTTCAGAGGCAAGAAATGCCGGCATCCAGCCGTCCCACCGCAGGAACATATCCGGCGCACCGAGATTACTCGCCCAGCGGATCGAATCGCCGATCAATGGCGCTTGACGAAGTTCGATGTCGACCATCAGCGTACGGTAGAGGCCGATGAAAATCGGCAATTGAATAAACAGCGGCAAGCAGCCCGAGAGCGGGTTGTGATTGTGTTTTTTGTATAGATCGAGGATGGCCTTGAGCCGCTTTTCTGGCTCATTTTTGTACTTTTCGGTGAGCCGTTTCATTTCCGGCTGCAGCTCTTGCATTTTTTGCGCATTAATTGCTTGCTTGCGGCTGAGCGGAAACATGCACAACCGAACGAGGACGGTCAGCATAATAATCGCGACGCCGAAGTTGCCGACGATGCTATGGAACATGTGCAGCGTCCAGGCGAGCGGCCCGGCAAACGCGGCCCAAATTGGCCAGCCGTAATAGATCAGCTCTTTGAGCGTGACCCGGCGCTTCGGAAAAGCTGGCGCCTCGTACTGCCCCAACAGACCGGGGCGTTTGGGTCCTGCAAAAACGACGAAACTGTGCTCGAGCGCCGCGCCGGCGTTGATTTCAAACGGCAGACTGATCGCACGTGATGTGACATTGGTGAGATGCCGGCGCTTCTTGTCTTCAGGGATGTTACCGACTTGCAGGCCTTCCCATGCAGAAAACCACTGTTCGCCCGACAGATTCTGCGGGATCAATATCGATGAAAAATAAATTGCGTCGACGCCGATGTACGCCAAGCGATTGCTGACGGTTCCCGGCATCATCAGGCCCTTACGCTCGCGGCCTTCGTCGTTTTCGTCTACGACCTTGGACGCGTCGAATAATTGAGCGCCCAGCGTTTCGCTGTGCAGCGCGATATCGCGTAGCCGCATGCCGCGCCACGACCGACCGATCTTGCGCGAGTACCACCAGCCTTCGGTTGGCAGTCCGGTGGGGCCGTCGAGCCGGTAAGAAATTTCTTGCGCGTCGCTGCCGTTGTTGCGGATTTCCAAGTCCATCACGAGGTGATACGCCGGATAGTCTTCGTCTTCGAGTTCGTCGGTGGGAACTTTGGCCAACTCGTAACGTTTGACGACGGTCAGGCCGAGCGCGGCGACTTCTTTGGAGAAGGTAACTTCGGTATCGCTTTGGTTATCGATTTGCCAATTGTCGTCTAGTAGATGAACGCCATCCAGTTCCCGTTCGTTCTGCAAGAGTTTTTTGTCGCCGACGCGTTCGAGCGTCATGAGGAACGACAATTGGTCGTGCGCTCCGGGCAAATAGTATTCCAGCGGCCGCGTGCCGAGTTCGGGTCGGACGACTTCGAGCGGCCGGCGGCGCAAAGTTGCCGAAACACTCAATGCCGCGGCTTTGCCGCCATCGGAATCATCTCGTGTGCCGCCGATCGTTATTTTTTGTGCTGGCTCAGTCGCCGCCAAAGCCTTTATTAGCGAAGCGGCTGAGGTGATGGGCGTTTTGTCGATTGTGGAAATAACGTCGCCGACTTGGAGACCGGCTTCGTCGGCCGGCGAACCTGGTACCACGATGTTGATCTTCGCTCCGCCATCAAGCGCGTCAGACGGCGCGAGGTGACCGAGGTACCCGGTTTCGTCGTCGAGGTCACGATAGCGGCGCGCGGCCAGTTCGATGCGCTCGACCGCCGCGCCGCGGTTGACGAGCACGACGGCCATCCGCGTGCCGCTCTGTGGGTCGAGCGAGCCGAGCACGACACGCTGAAACGGAACCTGCGAACCGTCTGCGGCATCCGCGTTGTCTGTCGCGACGTCTGCATTATTGTCGGCAACTTCGTTGCGCGGCGCCTGGTCGTTATCGTTCGGCGCCGATTTGCCGGTTGCGTCATCGTTAGCTGCGGGGGAACCTCCGTCTGCATCGCCGCCGTCGACCTCTACTTTGGCTGGATCATCATCCGCGGGTCCGCCGTTGCCCTGGCCGTCGACGCCCGCGCGGCCGCCGTCTCTTGCTTTATCTTCGACTTTTGCGACGGGACGTTCAGGCTGTGGGTACAGCCATTGAATCAGCGCGCTATAGCTGAACAGCACGGTGATCGACACCGTCACGAACAGAAAAAATCGCTTGCTGTCCAAGAGTTTTTGCCTCTTCTTAATATCAGACCGCTGGGGTTGCTCGAAGCGGGCACGCGGCACGGGGCGATTCGCAGGCGGCTGCTGTCGCGGCGGCGATTACCGGCCTTCGCGTAACCGGTCGCCGAGAAAATTGTCGAGTTCGGGAATGTCGTAGATCTTTTGAATGGTCTTTTCGAACTCGTACTCGACCCGGCGGAATCTTACCAAGTCGCCTTCGAGAATCACATAGCAGGCACGCGAGTCGCCGTCACGCGGTTGCCCTACCGAACCGACGTTAATCATCGTTTTTTCTTCAGACAATTGATATTGGTAGTCAATCTCATCGGGGGCGAAGAATCGCAGTCCTTCGGTGAAGACACCGGGAACGTGCGTGTGTCCCTGAAAGCAATTTCGCTCGATGAGCCCGAATATTTTTTCCATTTTTCGCTGATTGTAGATGTCTTCGGGAAAGACGTACTCGTTCAGCGGATTGCGGGCGGACCCATGGACGAACAGCCGGCCGTCTTCGCGGCGATTGCGTGGCAGCTCGCCCAAGAAATCCCACCGTGCCGCGTTCTGTTCGCGTTTGCCGCGCGGATCCTCTAACTGATCGCGCGTCCAAAAGATCGCTCGCTCGGCGCCGGAATTAAAGCCTTCGGGATCAAACAAGGCTCCCTGGTCGTGATTGCCCAGTAGGCAAAAATCGAGTTGCATCACTTCATCGATGCATTCTCGAGGGTTCGGGCCGTAGCCGATAATGTCGCCCAAGCAATAAATCTCGCTAGCGCCCTCCGACTTGACGTCGGCTAAGACCGCGGTGAGCGCTTCGAGGTTGCCGTGTATGTCGCTGATCAGCGCACGTTTCACAGTCGGAGGGCCTTTTGAACGCGCCGGAGGGGCGCGAGGTGTGTAACCTTAGCGCAGTCCCCGCTTTAGGAACAAACCCACACTCTATATTGGCGGGCAGGCGCGGTCAAGGCTGGCGAAAGCAGCAGGCCATCCCTGTACATTAATTTGCAACAGAAACTTAACCACTGCATGCAGTAGTCCAATGGCATCAAGAATGCATTGGCGCGCAAAGTATAAAACGTTTGCCGTAATCGCCCGATGATCATCCTCGCGTTGGAAACGACAGAAAGGATCGGAAGCCTCGCCGTGCTTCGCGACGACCAAGTCCTCGCCGAACGCCAACTGCCAACCGATCAGCGGACGACCCAATCGCTCGCCGTCGGCATCCGCGATGTCGTTTCGCAATGCAAGTTAAAACCCGCCGATATTGAGCTCGTCGCAACGACGATTGGTCCCGGTTCGTTCACGGGTTTGCGGATCGGCGTCACCGCTGCCAAAACCTACGCATACGCTGTCGGCGCTCAAGTCCAGGGAGTCAATACTCTGGAAACCATTGCCGCTGCCGCGCCTGCCACCGGCCAGCCGCTGTGGGCCGTCATCGACGCTCAGCGCCAGCAAGTCTTCGCCGCAAAATTTAAGAGCGGCGGCATAACCAATTTGAAAATGACAGCGCCGACTTTTATCGCCAACGCCGACGATTGGTTGGCACAACTAAGGCCCGGCGACGCCGTTACCGGGCCTGGACTGTCGAAACTTGTCGACCTGATGCCGCCAAAAGTCGACATCATCGATCGCACCTTTTGGGCTCCGCGGGCGTCGCTCCTCCGCCTGCCCGCTGCCGCAGCGTTTGCCGACGGTCACCGAGACGATATTTGGCAGTTTGTCCCGCGATACTTTCGACAAAGCGCGGCAGAAGAAAAAGCGCACGAGAAGCAGCATCGGAAATGACAACGTTTTTCCGCCGCGACGAAGCGCGGAAATGCCGCGGACTCAGTCTTGGCGATAGCCGAGAGGCTGAGTCAGAAGTCATTGGCCGCTTGCGTTCGGCAATCGCTTGAGCGTTTCTTCAAAGGCTGCGTAGGCCTCTTCTCCGAACAAAACGAAACGGACTAGCGACGGTCGTCCGTGCTGTTTGAGGAAATCGCTCGTCGTCTGCAGCGCGACGCGTGCCGCGTCGGCCATCGGATAGCGATACGCACCCGTGCTGAGCGCGGGCATCGCAATGCTGTCGCAGTCGTGCTCGATCGCCAACTCCAACGACTTGCGATAAGCCGCGGCCAACTGCTCGGGCTCGCCGTGCCGACCGTCGTCGTAAAAAGGGCCTACGGCGTGCAGGACGTATTTGCACGGCAAATCCCCTGCGCCGCTGATTACCGCGCTGCCAGTCGGACAACCGTCGGGATACCGACGATTGGTTTCGTCCATAATCGCCGGCCCGCCGCGGCGGTGAATCGCGCCATCCACGCCGCCGCCGCCGGCCAGCCTGCTGTTCGCCGCGTTGACAATCGCATCAACGTCCTGATCTGTAATGTCGCCCGGAGTCAATTCGAGTGTCGTGCCGTTGATAGATATTTTCATCCAGATTCTCCCGTGCCCGCCGTCTTTCGAATTGTAATGATTCGTGCGGCAGCACGGACGGCTAATTACAATGGAGCGAGTAGCGGATCCCTGGCCCACAGTTCTTCCAGACTGGTATTATCCCGGCTTGAACGATGCAGAATAGATTTTCAACTCGGAATAGCTACCAACGATTCCTGGCATCGGTCGTCGCCGTTTGGGCGATCGCATCAACAGCCGATTCCCGCGAAATCTACGTGAGCAATACGCTCGGACAAGATCGCGCGAGCGGCGTTCGGCCTTATCCGAATAGCGACGGCGACGGGCCGGTCAAAACAATCGCGCGGGCATTACGACTCGCAAGGCGAGGCGACGAAATCATCATACAAGATACCGGCGTGCCGTATCGCGAGTGCATCACACTGACCGGCCCGCGGCACAGCGGTCGGACGCGGCAGCGGTTTGCGATCTACGGAAACGGCGCGACGCTCGATGGTTCCGTGCCAGTCGAAGATTCCCAATGGGAGCACTTCGACGAACGCACGTTTCGTTATCAGCCGCGGCGGCAAACGCATTTGCAGGTCTTCTACGAAAACAAACCGCTCGTCGAACGTTCCGTCCCGCCCGGCGCGGCCACGCCGCCCGAATTGGAACCGCTCGAGTGGTGTATGTTCGGCGGCAACGTTTATTTCTGCTGCGAAGACGACAAGCTACCTTACGATTATGCCCTGACGCAGACCGGACACCCGGTCGGCGTGACGCTTTATCGCGTCCAAAACGTCGTAATTGACGGTCTGACAATTCAAGGCTTTCAACTCGATGGCGTGAATGCTCATGACCTTGTCGAGCAGACGAAATTGGTCGGCGTTGTTTGCCGCGGCAACGGCCGGAGCGGGATCGCGGTCGGTGGTACTTCGGCGCTTCAGATCGAACGCGGTCTGGTGGGCAATAATCGTAGCGCCGAGATTCTTGTCGAGCGATACGCCGACTTGAACGTGGTCCAGAGCGTCGTTATCGACGAAGGAGCGCCGGCGTTCGCAGGCGAGGGCCGCATCTTTATTGAGGGCCGGCTGCGGGAAGAACCGTAGAAGCTGTGTTCTGCGCAACTTCGGCGAGGTTTTCGTCCCTTTCCGCCGCTTCGTCATCATGCTCGATTTCTTCAACTTCGTGCAGCACGCGAGTAACTTCGCGGCGGCCGCGCAGGTAGAACGCCACGCCGACCAATGCCACGGCGATCCGGATCACGCGGTATGCCAGCGCGACCAACAGCCCTTGACCAGTGCTGACGCCTGGCTGGGCCGCCTGCGTGTAAAGATATTGCAACACGAACTCGAACGCGCCGAGCGCTTCCATAGGTAGCGGCAGCGCCGACGACACAAGCGCGACCGGAATGATAAAGAAATGTACGGCCACCGACGGTGCGGCCTCAGGCAGCCCGTTGGCAATACAGTAGAACGCCATCACGTTCAGCGAGTGCAGGACCAACGTCATGCCAACCGCGACGAAGAGCGCTCCGCGACATTGCCGGTAAGCCGTCGCTGCCTCGTAGACGCGTTGAAAGAAATTTCCCACACGCGGCAACCGGCAAAGCGCGCCGACGATTGGGCCTTCACTGACGAAGCGGAACATCAAGCTTCCTAACGCCGCTGCCGAAATTGCAGTCGCGACGAGCGTAAACTGTGCGAGCATGCGGATCTCGGCGTGGTAGCCGGACAGATCAGTAACCAACAGGCCGCCGGTGGCCAACAGCAGCAAACCGACTAATCCGCTGAGCCGGTCGACGAAGATGGTTGTGACCGCTTCCGTGCGACGGCCCGGCTGTTCGCGGGCGATGAAGACGGCTTTAAACAGATCGCCGCCGACGGCGCCGAGGGAAACGAAATTTAATAGATAACCTAAGAAGCCTAATCGAAACGCGTCTCCCAGCGAGAACGGCAACCGCAGCGCGCGGACAAGAAAGTACCAACGCACAAAACTGAGCGACACTGCGCCGAGAATCAACACAAAAGCCGTAGCTAGCAGCGGCCACTGTTTAGGGCCTTCGAGGAACGTCGCAAACAGGTCCGGATTGTTCCGCCGCACGTCGACGACGAGGTAGACAATGATGCCCAGCGAGATTGCCAGCTTCGCAAAATTGATAAGAAGTTTTTTCAAGGCTGGACCGACTCTTTCAATTAAACGGGCATTGAGGCGTGCATTTTTCATCGGCCGCCCGCCACGCCGGCAGACGGCGATGCAATCCGCGGCATCGAGTCCGCTGTCCGAAGTAAAGCCAACATTGGCGTTTTCTGAACGGCCTGTATGCCCCTAGTCGCCGCCGTTGACACTAACACTGGGCGGTGATAAGGTTTTTGTTTCGCAAGGGCAAGCCTAAGCGGCACTTACGCCGCGACGGCTACCGCAAAAACATAGCACGCTAGCGCCGGTTTTAGCCGGACTTTCGCGGGGGATTAGCTCAGTTGGGAGAGCGTCTGGCTGGCAGCCAGAAGGTCAGGGGTTCGAGTCCCCTATCCTCCACTCTTGCCAAGAGTTGCTGAACGCTTGACTTAGCGCAGCCATCTGACCTTGGGCACCGCGGCCCGACGGTTCCGTGCAATCGGTTAAAACGATTCAACTCTTACCGAAGGAACTGCACCTGCCGGAACGCCTTTCAAGGCATGATATCGGCTGATGCGCGGGCGCAGGAACTCGACGGTTGGCTAAATCAAATCGACAGGCATCCGTAAGCTCGCCGCGCAGGCGCATGGACGAACGCCTTCGTTTAGCATAATTATGGAGGAAGATTTATTAGATACGTGCGCTTCGGTTGCTTCGCTCCCCATCACACTTAATCTGCGACCGATCGTACTCGACTTTTGCCAAAGGATAGTTTCGCTATGAAAACTTCAGTCCAAACAACTCGTCGTCGATTTCTTCAGGGAATGGCTGCCGCAGGGGCGGCCGGCACGATCATTCCGTCGACCGACCCAGCTTTCGGCTACAAGTCGGCGAACGATCGGCCAGTCTTTGCAACGATCGGCCTTCGAAACCAAGGTTGGGCTATCACCAACAAGTCATTTCGCTTTGCCGATTTCGCGGCCTTGGCCGATGTGGACTCGAAAGTCCTCGGGACGAACGTCGGGAGAACACAAAGCAAGCAAGGAAAGAAGCCCGACGCCTACAAAGACTATCGAGAGATCCTGGATCGAAAAGACATCGATGCGGTCATGATCGCCACACCCGATCACTGGCACACAAAGATCTCTGTCGAAGCGATGAAAGCCGGGAAGGACGTCTACTGCGAGAAGCCGCTCACGCTCACCATTGAAGAAGGACAGCTGATCGAAAAGGTCGTCGAAGAGACCGGTTGCGTGTTCCAAGTTGGAACGATGCAGCGAACCGAATCCGCGCAACGCTTCCTACAGGCGGTTGCGCTGGTCAAACACGGACGAGTCGGCACGGTTAAAAAAATCACGTGCGGCATCGGCGGCTTTGGGGCTTCGCCTGTCATTCCAGTCGCTCCCGTGCCCCAAGAACTCGACTGGGACTTCTGGCTTGGTCCGGCGCCGAAAGTTCCCTATCGAGCTTTGCCCGAAATCAGAAAAGGCTATGGTGGCGGAGTGCCGCTTTATAGCAATTGCCACTACGCTTTCCGCAACTGGCACGAATACTCCGGCGGAAAGCTTACTGACTGGGGCGCACATCATGTTGATATCGCTTGCTGGGCCATCGGGGCGAGCGACACCGGCCCCAGCAAAGTGACGCCGCTGGAATACAGCTTGGCGTGCGAATACAAGGATGGTTATCCGGTGGTCGACGATCGGTATAACATCGCCACCTCCTTCAAGATTCGGGCCGAGATGCCCAATGATGTCGAAATGATTATCACCAACGAAGGCGATAACGGCATTTTGTTCGAAGGCACAAAGGGCCGGTTCTTCGTCAATCGCGGCAAGATCGTCGGCAAGCCCGTCGAGAACCTTATGGATGACCCACTACCGGATAACGCAATTGAAGAGGTCTATGGCGGGACGGTTAGCGAGAACCATACCGCGAACTTCATCGAAGCCATGAAGTCTCGAAACCAACCGATTTCGGATGTCTGGTCGCACAACCGCATGCTCGAGATCTGCCATCTCTCGAACATCGCTATGCGGTTGGATCGAGAACTCAAATGGGATCCGGTCAAGCGAGAAATCATCGGCGACCCGCAGGCGAACTCATTCCTTGCGCGGGAGAGTCGCAAGGGATACGAAATAAACATCTAGTCTGCCTCCCCCCGAGAAAAGTGCCGTAAGGATCGGTTTTGCGTTGATCACATTTTAGGCAGGCCCTGGTCGATCGGAGAAAGCCGTTGCAAAACTTCTACTCAAGCCACGATTCCATCTGCTGGTTGTTTCTCAGCGTCTTGGCGTTAAGCGGGTCGAACGCCGTCGTGGCGGATGAAACCTATCGCGTTAACGCGATGACCGACGAGCAAGCAACTGAATACAAATTGGATACTTCGTTTTACAGGAAGTGCACCATTGTTCAGGACATCCTCATCGCGAGTTCTGATCGAGTATCGGACCACGCGCATCTAGAAACGGCTTTTCTGTTCGACATGGTCATGAAGGACGTTACGCCGGCAGTCGCACAGCGAATACGTGAGCGCAAGGTGCTCTGCCTTCTGATTGGCCACGACGAGTTTACTTCCGATCTGCCGCAATTCGAAACCGACAAAACTGGAAAGGAACTCGATTTCTACAACTGGCGTCAGCGCGGTTTCTTGACGCACAAATTTGGCCGTCCAACCGTCGTGTTTGCCGAAGAGGATGTGCTGGAATATGAAGGCGGCATGCAGTTGGAAAGCATCCTCATTCACGAATTTGGTCACGTCATTCACGGAGCGGGCTTTGATAAAACATTGCAAGACCGGCTAACCGATGCTTTCGAGCGAGCCCGAGCGAAAGGCATTTGGAACGACGGCCGCGCCGCTCAACGATTCCGACGCGTCAAGAGTCAGCAGCCGGTTCTACTGTTAGATGCCCTGCTTGAATCCTTTCCAGACCAACCGCGAGACCTGATAAAAAAATGCCTCGACGGGGGAGATATTGTGGTAAATGGCCAGCCAACACATTCTCGTGTAAAAGTCACGAAACAAGACAA
>CAJIAM010000629.1_pt1 | contig 11298 bp, 8 predicted proteins | sample 9199151 | NCBI WGS metagenome assembly CAJIAM01 (sample SAMEA7708259, study PRJEB35096) | sediment metagenome | biome: marine neritic benthic zone biome [ENVO:01000025]; feature: sediment [ENVO:00002007]; material: shallow marine sediment [ENVO:03000034] sea grass bed [ENVO_01000059] ...
AGAAAAGAAACGAGCTCCTCGGCCTGGACTCGAACCAGGAACCTAGCGGTTAACAGCCGCTCGCTCTACCAATTGAGCTACCGAGGAATGAAGCTGCGATTTTAACTAATTCGATGCGGAGAAATAAAGACCGCGGATCGTGCGAGATGGGTAAGCTCGGCTGCCGTCAGCCCTGGACCGTACCGCAAGCTTAGCTGAGGGTCGCGAGGGCTTCGGATTCTTCGTCGTCGATTTTGAATAGTTTATCGAGACGCGTAATCTTAAAGACTTCATAGATCTCGGGGCGAATGTTCGTCAGCCGCAATTGGCCGCTGGCACCCTTGACCTTCTTGTCGAGCGTGATGAGCTTGCCAAGCGCCGCACTAGAGAGAAACTCGACGTTACTGAAATTCAGCACGAGTTTTTTTCCGTCGTCGCTCTCGACCAGCCCAAACAGCTCTCGTCCGAGTTCCTGTATGTTGGCCTCGTCCAGAATCTTACGGTCGACGAAATTGACAACGGTCACGCCGCCGTCTTTCTCCGAAACGTTGATGCGATTGTAAGTGCTCATGACGGTCAACTAGCCCCTTTTCTTCGAAGGACCCGCTCATAATAGACCCGCCCGTGGCCTTAGTCAACGAGGTTTGCCGGCTGAACCGCCTGTTCGGTGGCGTCCACGGGGCTAAGCGCGCGAGCCGCGAAATTTGGGCCGACGGCCAGGGCGACATGGCTGGACTTCGTAGCGAGCGGGCTGAAACTCACGCTCGCCCTCGTTGACTCGCCGCATCGAGGCGTTCGCCTTCGGCAACGTACTGATTCCGCGGGTTGTAACGCCGAGCGGCGCTAAGTTCTCTGTACATACACGTTTTCGACCGTCGCCATTTTCCATCAATTGGCGAGGCACACGGCTTGCCAAGCTCTCATTGGCATCTGGTCATCTGGTTACCCTCGATCTCACGGACTCGCCTTATGCTGCTTAAACATGCTCTGTTATGTGCCGCCATTCTCGTTTGCTCGCCAAGCTTCCTCTTTGGCCAACAAACAAGATCTGAAAATGGCGACATCGCGACCGTAGACGTACTCGTGAGCAGCGGAAAACAGTTTACGGCCGCAGTTGACCGACGGACTGACGACGCGGCGCTCTGGCTAAGATTTGACCGCGAAACAGCCGTGCTCTACCGCTCAATGCCATGGACAGAAATTGATACCGTTCGCTATCAAGGTTCGTCCTATTCGCAAGACGAATTCAAGCCCCTTGCAATGCAAATCCGCTCGGACAGGCCAGCTTTCGTCACGCGAAATAAAAATCGCCGCACTGAAGACCCCGAAAACATTGCCAGGCCAATCGCCGAAGAGATAAAAAACGATGCTAACCATCAGCCGGCAAACACGCGATTGACATTCGCTGAGCGTGCCGAGTTCGGTTTGAGTCCTCTGCCGCGCGTAAAGTCGATCGCGCTGGACGCTTTCGTCGCCAACTGGGACAACGATCCAGAAGTTGACGGCATCGTCGCAATCGTTTCGGCACTCGACGCATTCGGCGGAACGGTTCCCGTTCGAGGATCTCTAAATGTGGAACTGATCTCCGAGCGGCGCAGTCATTTGAAACCCCAGCCTCGTCGGCGACGCGAAACTTTCGAAAGGATCGGATCATGGGCTCGGCAATATTCGCCGGCCAGCGGCGGCGAGCAAATTTTCGTCTTGCCGTTTCAGGCCGTTGATCCGAATTTCGACTTTGCAGTCGATAGCGTCGGCCTCGTTAACGCTAAACTGGCCGCGCCGGGACATGGCGTTTACGAAGCGTCAGTGACCGACGTTCGGATTAGGCCGATCAGCAGCGTTCGCGATCGCTTGCAGAACAGCCGAGGCGATCGCTTCTATCCGACCGAGATGACCGGACGGACTCACTAGGACGAAAGCGGCTAGCTTGGTCTCCGCAAAGCCAAACTATGCAACACCGCCACAGCGCCTACGGCGATCAGGCATAGGCCAATCCAGCGTGGAGGCTTGACCGTTCGCTTAGGAACGAAGCCGCTCATGCCAGTCGCGTTGAACATTTGTGTGGCCGCTACCTCTCTTTTGGAGCCAAGCTTTTCGGTGACGAACTTTGACGACGGTTCGTTCAGCACGAACGAATCAACCAATCTCAGTTCGATCCCGACGAAAAGCAGGATCAGTCCGACCATGAAGTATTGATTGCGATTGAATTCCACTTTCATGCTTTCCACGCTGGAGACTTCGAGTGATTCCGTCCACTCTTTTCTTCGTGCCTGCACCGCCTCGGTCTTGATCGGCAAGCCGATTGTGGCGGTTGTGTGGAAGCAATTCTCGGAGCGGCCCGCTTACCGTGATTTCACGGCAAAATCCTGGTCTGCGGGATCTAGGGATTAAAGCAGCGAATCGCTTCAGGCGCAGCGAGACACACGCCCGACGAAGGAGCCCTCAACGGCTGCAAGCGACGAAATAGCAATTTGTCGACCGCCTGATGGCTAAGTCCCGAAGGATTTCAAAAAACCTTCGACTCCGTCAAATAGCGAATCGACCGCGGCACCTTTCATGAGGTGGGATTTTCCCGAGCGCACAACCGCGGCGGTCACGGCAGGACGTTTGGACCAGTCGCCAGGCCCAAATTCACGAACATCGACATAAGTTTCGCTAAAAGTCGCGCCCATTTTGGGTACCAAATGTAAGCCGTCCTCGGCGTGCAAAACGTGGTACTTCAGCGACCCTAAAACACAAATCCCGCCGAGTAGAAATCCTACAAAAAACTTGAACATGCAGATGCCCTCTTCGCCGCGCCGCGGCTACGATTACGAATGAAACTAAAAAGTTCGGAGCGGGATTCTAGCGTGACTTTTTTGCCACCAGCAAGGTCAATGACCGCACACGAGTTTCGGCTCGAATGGGAACGTATGTCCGCTTGCGTCGACGCGTCCCGCGTGAAGAATGAGAGAGCGCGTCGACTGGCCCGAGCAGTGGCAGCAGTGACAGTGGCTACACGATCCGATTGATCGCAGCGAAAAAAATCTTTCGACGATGAAGATTCTGGCTCTGGAAACAACGTGCGACGAAACGGCTGCCGCCGTCATTGACGAGAGGCTCGAAATTCTCGGCTCGGTTGTCGCTTCTCAAGAGGACCTGCACCGCCAGTTCGGCGGGGTTGTTCCCGAGATTGCTTCGCGGGCACACGTCGAGCGGATCTTGCCGGTCATTCACGAAGCGCTCCGCAAAGCCGACATTCGGCTCAATGAATTGGACGCCGTCGCCGTCGCGGTCACGGTCGGATTGGCCGGATCGCTTTTGGTCGGCTTGGTCGCCGCCAAGTCCCTGACCGTCGCCCTCGATATTCCGTTGGTCGGCATGGACCATCTAAAAGCGCACATCTACGCGTGCCGGCTGGCTGCCCAGCGCGACGTCTACCCGTGCATCGGTTTGGTCGTCAGCGGCGGACATACCAATCTTTTTCACTTTCGCAGCCCAATTGATTTCGAGATGCTCGGCGCGACAATCGACGATGCAGCGGGCGAAGCATTCGACAAAGTCGCGAGCATGCTCGGACTCGGTTTTCCCGGCGGCCCAGCGATTCAAAAAGCGGCAGAAAGCGGAGATGCGGCAGCTTACCAATTCCCCAGGTCATTTTTGACTGACGAAGAGCGGCTCGATTTCAGTTTCAGCGGCTTAAAGACCGCTGTGCGATATCAAATCGTTGGGCCCGGCAGCGCGGACTTCGACAAGCTCAATTTGCCTTCGCAACAGATCGCTGACTTGGCGGCAAGTTTTCAAGAGGCAGTCGTTGATTGCCTGGTAGCAAAATCGCAACTCGCCCTCAGGCAGACGGGATTGAATCGGTTGTGTGTCGGAGGCGGCGTCGCGGCAAACGCGCGGCTCCGCGAGCGACTCGATGCGGCATCCAACAAAACAGGTTTTGAATTATTCGTTGCTCCGCTACGACTCTGCACGGATAATGCGGTGATGGGCGCGATCGCCATCGAACAGCTCAAGGCCGGTCAAGTCGCTCCACTCGATCTGGACGTGACGCCCGGTCTTGTTCGAATGTCCGGATAAGAGGCTTTTTCTAGCTTTGGCCGTCCGCGGTGCGCTATATTTGATAAATACGCCCATCGCGATACTTGGCGACCGAGCCTGTGGACAACGTCTCGAAAGAATTGACCGACTCGCGGAAAGATGGCTGGTCCAACGTCTTTTCGATCGACCCGCGGTCGCTGGCGCTGTTTCGTGTGGCAATCGGATTGCTCTTGTTCACCGATGTTATCAATCGATTGCCCGAGGCAGCAGCAATGTACGGTCCCGAGGGCATCATGCCCGTCGGCGACGTCCGTGACTTTTTCAAAGGCACGTGGTGCTGGTCGCTTTATTGGCTGAACGAAGCAACGTGGTTTCAGCAGACGTTGTTGTTGGTGACTGCGGTGGTTGCGGTCGCGCTGATGTTGGGTTATCGCACGCGGGTCGTCGTTGTAGCTGCTTGGATTCTCGCAGTTTCGATTCATCGCCGCGCGCCCGTAATCATCAATGCCGGGGACACGCTGATTTGCATCATGCTCTTTTGGAGCATGTTCTTGCCGCTGGCGCGGGTTTGGTCAATCGATGCTCGGCAATCGAAACATGCCATTGCAGACCGCCTCGAGCCCGTTTTTTCGGTCGCCAGCGGGGCGATCATCGTCCAGCTTTGCTTGATGTATTGGTTCACCGCAATCTTTAAATTTCTTGAAGGTTGGGGAACTGGCCACGGGCTACAAAATGCGCTCGAGTGGGGCGGTTACAACAAAGCGATCGGCGACGTGCTGCTCGCCTATCCCAATGTGACGGCCGGGCTGTCGATTGCGACAGTTTGGCTCGAATTGCTCGGGCCGTTGCTGATATTTACTCCTTGGCGGAATTACATTTGGCGGATTGTTGCGGTCGCTGCATTTGTCGCGTTGCACCTTGGTATTGAACTGACGATGCACGTCGGCCTGTTTTCCTACGCCGCGATAATCGCTTGGATGCTTATATTGCCGCGCGAATTTTGGCAAAGCGCTTTTTTGCCGCGCTGGTTGTCGGCGGGCGGGAGCGTGGACAAACAAAAGACCGACACGACCGTTCCGCAATCACGCTTTTTCGGTCAAGGCAAAACCGCCGCCGGACTTTGCGCTGTATTTCTAACTTGCTCGATCGCGATCAACGTGTTCAGTGTGCTGGATCGCGCCTACGACAAGAAGCCGCCACTTTGGCTGAAAAGATTTGGCGAAGTTACGCTGTTGCGACAGCGATGGGCAATGTTTGCCAGACCAAATATAGCTACCAATTGGTTCGTGGCCCGCGCGCGGCTGGCCGACGACAGTTACGTCGATCTATTGCGGTCCGGAGCGCCCGTTAGCATGACGCGGCCCGACCGACTGGCAGAAATGTTTCCCAATCACCGTTGGCGAAAACTGAGTCAAAATCTTTCCAGCCGCTCCGTGCGCTTTGACAGCTTTCGCAAGAATCTCGCCGTGTATCTATTTCGCGAATGGAACGCCTCGCACAAAGAAGTGCGGCAGATCATTGTTCTCGAACTGATCTGTTTTTTCAAAAACATCGACCAGCAGTCAGCAGGCGCAGAATTTCAAAGCGTCGTTTACGCGAGAATCGAATCGGACACCGTCGACCCCGAACGGACGCTCGATTTTGATGCGCCTTGGCAGGACAAACAAAAAGAGCCCGGGATTTCTTCAACCCCGGGCTCTTCAGTGATTCGATAGGCAGTAACTGCCGCTAGTTCCACCACCACTTGGATCCGCCTGGCGGCGTCGCGCTGTCGCGATCGCTGGTCAGTGTTGCATCTCGCTGAGGGTTCCGGACGAACTTCCAAGGGTTAATCGAAACCCCGCCGGAGATCGTCAAGACAAGGCTACTGCGGTTCTTGCGGTAGCTGACTTGCGAAGGAACTTGTTCTGGCGCGGCTACCTTTTGCAGACTATGCGCGCCGGGATCCAAGAGCACTCCCAAATCGAGTCCGGCCTTCTCGTGCAGATTTTCACTGGCAATCAACGTGGTGATGACCGCGGCATCCATACAGTTGCGCAAGCGGCCGAAAATCGCCATTTTCGATGCGAGTTCTTCGTATTTGTCGGTCATCGTGTCTGCCCACTTCTTGGCACGCAGATCGGTTTGTCCTGTTCCGCGACGCGTGCCGTCGGCATTGACGACTTCGTCTTCGGTCATGCATTTGACGCCTTGACCGCGCAATTCCCAAGCCAAGCCGTTACCGTCGGTGAGTAGCGCTTCGTAGTCGGCTTCCATCCACCATCTCGGCATCATGTTCTGAGGGGGTCGTGAACCGACCATATCCAGGAAACTTGGCATGCCGCGAACGGGCGCTTCTTCAAAGCCCATCGCAAGCCGTTTCATACGGTAATCGGCGGCGGCCAGCGTCCACGCGAAGCTACTGCCCGGATCGATCCCGCGAAACGTGATCCGCTGCATGCCCAGGGCCTGCTCAAGTTTGTCAGCCACCGCGTCGGCGTTGCGAACTGGAGGCAGATTTGCGGCAAGCTGCCGCATCCGTTGCACGCCCTGCGGCGTCGGATCGATCGAGCAACTCATGACGTTGCCGCCAGGCGAGAACGCGACTCGCAACGCGGCAAGAAAATCCGTCAAGTGCATCACCGGTTCGCCGGTCGTGACACCGACGACGTTGCCCAACTCGTCCATGCGCCAGCCTTCGGCCGGCCCGGCCAGCACGACGTCATTTTCTTCGGGATAGACAAATACATACTGAATCCGCTGCAAGCCACCCATGTAGGTCATCTCTTGCGGCAGTCGGCCCAAGCCTTGTTGCTGGCGGACTTCGTGAATCGCTTTTTGCAACTCGCGGAGCGAGAACTTACGCAGTTCGGCTTTGCCTTCCATCCCTTGCGGCACTTCGCCGATCAATTGCCGCGGATTGCGTTTGGCCTCTGCCCGCGCTTCGCGGGCGATGTCTTTCAGCACGCCGTTGGCATCGATCGTCACGCCGCCGACATTGTCCAGAAAGACGCTGTTGTCCCCGCCAAATCCGAAGGGCACTTGCCCGAGGCCAACGTTCGTCGAACCTACCCAAGCAGCAACGGCAGTTAACAGGAAAGCAAAAACGATCCAAGTCGGCTGTACCGAAATTGTGCTTGGCTGATTTTTAGACATGACTCTAGTCCTTACATTTGTGAAATCCTTGACGACTCTTGCCACGTCGTCAGGTAAAACGCTAACCGCAAACGCTATCCCGCATCGACACCGATATCTCGGTCCGCGTCGTTTGCTCCGATGTCAATGTCGACGTTTCCTAAATCGTTGTCGATGCCCGTTACGCCTTGTTGCAGGTTGAATTGTGTGACCGCGGCCACGCCCGAGAAAAACGGCAAAGCCGTGATTCGCACGTAACGCCGGTCGGCCGAAATCACCGCGTTGACGCTCATCGTAGCACCCGTCGGCAACACGATGATGTCCGGGCGAAAACCGGCCAAGCGACCATCGGGATCGAGGGTCGGAGTCTGACTTACCAAAAACGGCTGTTGTTGCTGATTGCCGATCTGCTGCCCTTCGATTTGCGCGTTTTTGGCCAAGGCGTTAATCTGCTGCGCGAGAAGTGCCCGATTCGCGGCGACTTGGGAAGCGATGTCGTTGGCCAAGAGGTGTTCGTCGAGCGAATCTTTGCGCCGCCCGTTGTCTAACTTGAATCGCACGAGAGCAGGTTTTTCTTCATCGACCGAAACCGTTTTGTGGTAGTGCACGGTCTTCGCGGTTCCGCCATGCGTCCACACGTCGACCGTCACTTTGCCGGCCGGAATGCGGCCCCAGACTTGCCGCAAGAGAATTCGGTACTCGCCATCGAATGCCTCGGGGCAGACGTACGTCTCGGAATAGCCTGAGCCGCTCGAACGCTCGATCTTGGTATTGAGATCACCGACCAAAACACCGCCGCCGGCCGTCCGCGGGTTGCGATAGGAGCAGACAGTGCCGCCCGGTTCTTCGATCATGAGGTCGACATCCGCATCGCCCGCCCAAGCGATCCTTACCACGACGTCGCGGGCCAACGCATCCTTAAGTTGTGCGGCAAACGCATCGGCGGTCTTGTCATCGCCTCGTTTTCGCATTCGAGACAAGAGTGACAGGGCGGCAAAGCGAGCTTGTTTGCGAATCTCGCGCTGGCCCTGCGGCCACTCCTGGCGGAGGATCCCAAGCGCAGCCCACTGGATCGAAGCATCGTTTTTGATTTGTTTGGCAAGTCGCAGACCGCGGATGTACGGATCGGTCATGCTTGGTACTTTGTCGCTGACCAGCTTGAGCAGCTCGAGTGCGCGGACGCGGAATTTCATGCGGTCCAGATAGTCCGCCAAGTAAATCAACTCTTGCGGAGTTTTGGCGAAATCGGCAGCCGACATGATCGTGCGTTCGATTTCGTCGCGTGGCATGCGGGCCGCTTCCATCATGAGACCGAGCGCTTCGTACATCCACGGCTGTACCTGGCCGCTGCGAATCGCGCTACGAATAATCGCGACGGCTTCGGAGAAGCGATCGTCATTCGAAGCGTCATTGGCGATCCGACGGACCTTGGCGCGGATTACTTTCGGGTGAACTTGGTTTTTCGAGAAGTACTGAAAGTAAGCTTCTTCCAAATCCTGACCTGGCTGTACCGAAACGTCGAGCCGCATCACATAGTTTTTGGGCGTCGCGTTCTGCTCGGGTAGCGTTTTCGGCCGAATCACGGCAGGTTTGGCCGGTGCAGCTTCTTTCTTAGCACTGTTTGACGCTGCTGGCGCGAAAATGCTTGGCGACGCATTCGGCTGCGGCGTTACCGCGGGAACGGATTGGGCGAGCAACAGGCCCACCACCAAAACCGGCGGCACGAACAAAAGCCACAGCGAGCGGCTGTTCGGCTGGAATTGTTTAAGCATTTGTAAATCTCCGACAGGGAGTTACGAGTTTTCTAAAAGATTTGAAAGCCAAATTGGATACTTCAATTTGATCGTAGTCACAGCACGGGCGACGTGAAACTAGAAGCCCAGTCCGCCACCGCCGGCACCGCCGCCCCCGCCGAAGAGGCCGCCGCCACCGCCGGCACCACCGCCGCCGCCGCCGAAGCCGCCACCGAAGCCGGCGCCACCGCCGCCGCCGCCGCCGAAGCCGCCGCCGCCAAAGCCCATCATGCTGCCGGTTTGGCTAAAGCCACCCGAACCGGCGAAACCGCTCAGCGTAATCGGCAAAACGACGTCGGCGACCGGGTAGACCTTCGTAACGAGGTTTTCTTCTGCAGCTTCACGCGTCGTGATTTGCAACACTTCGTCTTGAATAGCGTAGGTCAACGTCGGGTCGACACTCTTGAGCATCAGCCGCAATCCGGATCGCAGCGAAATGCCGCGGACTCGCGAAGTGACGGGCGTGTCACTGCCGATGCCGATCTCGTCTAGCGCGTTTGCGTCGAGTTGGATTTCTATATCGTGGAACTCTTTGAGGTAGTCGACGACTTCGTCGAGCGGCGTTTCTTCAAAGTCCATTTGCGTTGGCACATCGAGTTGCTCGATAATTTTGTCCTCGGCGCCGCCGCGTTTCTGAAGATCGACCGAAGCATACTTTCTACGCCGCAGTGTCAGCTCTTCCCAGACTTCTGCAGACGGATACACGATCGGAGGATCGCCGGGAAACGGGATCGCCGTCCTTTCTACTTCGAGGTACGCCAGCGAAGCCGCCCGGTTCCGCTGCTCGACGATATTGATAAAGTCTTCGTAGATGCCTTTCGAGTAGGCCGTCATCATCGCAGCTTGAATTGCCGGATTGTCCGGTTCGATCAACGAAGCTTCATAAGCAACCTGATCGCCGGCCTCTTCGTAGCGGCCCTCTTTCATGAGCGAATTGAAACGCTCCATCAAATTCTTGACTTTGATTTGGTCGCGTTCCAAATCGTCGATGACACTTTGACGGGCAAGCCGCTGCGCGAGCGCTTGTTCTTGATTGGCGCGGATCTGATCCAGCTCAACTTTGCGATTCGCCGATTGGCGAACGGCTGCTTTGAGTTGATTTAGAAGTTGCGCTTGAACGTCGGCGTCTACGTCCGGAAAATCGCGGACGGTTTCCAACATCAGCTTCAATTCTTCTTCGGCCGTCACCGGATCGGAGTCGAGCAGGTCGCGGGCCTTTTCGAGCGCTTCGTTGACGTCGCCTTTGAGAATGTCTGTATTAATTCGTCGCCGTTCGACGGTCTGATCGATGCCGCCACCTGATTCGGCAATCACCGAAGCCAAGAGGTCGTTTTCGTCGCCGCCGAGCGGAGCGCGGGCTCCTCCGGCTTCGGCGATCAAATCCTGAGCTTCGTTCAGCGCCGCCCGAGCGGCCGCGTTATCGGGATTGAGTTCCAGTGCTTTGCGGGCGAAACGTTCGGCAGCGTCAGCGTCGCCCATCTCCAGTGCGTTGGCCGCCATTTTGGACATAGAAAGCGTGCCGTCGGCGAGCATTTGTTTGGTCAGTTCCAATCCGCGTGCCCCCAAAGTCGGCAACGGCGTGCCAGCTTCGGCGACTTCGTGCAGCCGTACAAGATAGCCGTTGTCTTCGCTCGTTTGCGTGGCGGGCACGTCGAACGAAAGATCGACCGTATCGCCAGCGGATTCGCCGGTTACTTTTAAGGAAGCGGTATCTGAAAGATCGCCTTTGCCGATAATGACCGTTTCACGATCCGCGCGAATCGGCGGAAAGGTCTTTGGATAAACGGCGCTGAAACCTTCGGGCAGCTCGACGTCGGTCGGCCAGACAACCGTATCCTTTGCGACGGACGCCAAGTAGTTGCCGACGTCGCTCGATTGCATGCCAGCATCGTCCAAAACCAATTGGCCACCCGTATAATTTGCCAACGTGGCCAACAGTTCGTTATCCGTTTCCGGACCAACGGCGTAACTGGAGACCGCTACGCGGCGATCGGTGTAGTCTTTTACCAAGTCTTCGAAAGCTTGTTGGCCCAGCAGAGCCGCTTTGCTCATGCCGTCGCCCATGTAAATGACCGCGCGGCGATTCTCGCCACCTTGAAATTGTTCGAGCGCCGTCGTCAATGCAGATTGCAGGTCGCTCGAGCCGAGCGGGACGCGTCGATTCAGTTTCGAAAGGGCCGACGACATTTCCGCACTGCGCGGGCCGACGAATCCTTCGGTAAGCGGGACGGCCTTCAAGTCCGCAGCCATCAGCATGACGCGATCGTTCGGACCGACGCCAGATAACAGCGAATTCAGCGACGCCAGCGCGGCGGACCGGTACTCGCCGGTTTGACTCGCCGAAGTATCGAACAAGACCAAGACGTCCGCTGGGCCAAGTTCGCCC
>CAJIAM010000954.1_pt1 | contig 10741 bp, 11 predicted proteins | sample 9199151 | NCBI WGS metagenome assembly CAJIAM01 (sample SAMEA7708259, study PRJEB35096) | sediment metagenome | biome: marine neritic benthic zone biome [ENVO:01000025]; feature: sediment [ENVO:00002007]; material: shallow marine sediment [ENVO:03000034] sea grass bed [ENVO_01000059] ...
GGAAAACCCGTTCCTGCCGTTCGACCCGGCAATGTACGTGGCTGATGCGTCCGAGTCGCATGTCTGCCTGCTCAACAAATACAAGGTCGTCGACAATCACCTGTTGATCGTGACTCGAGTATTTGAGGACCAAGAAACGCCTCTGACCCTGGCAGACTTTCAAGCGCTCTGGCAATGCATGGCCGAATTCGAGGGACTCGGATTTTACAATTCCGGAGCAGCCGCCGGCGCAAGCCAACCGCATAAGCATCTTCAGCTAGTGCCTTTGCCGCTCGGCCCGGCTAAGCACGCTGTGCCGATCGAAGCAATCCTGCCCAGATCGGCCAACGAAGAAAATCCGACTGCTGAGGCCACTCCAAATATCGAAGCCATCGCGGCATTCGACTTTCGGCACGCGTTTGCGAGACTGCCAAAGCACGCGGAAAACGAGCCCGTTGCTGCGGCCTATCTTTCCCACCGACTGTATCAACGAATGATGCAACACGTCGGTTTGCCGATCGCTGAGGACGACAGCGGTTTTCGTGCTTCGCCGTACAATCTATTGATTTCGCGACGCTGGATGCTGCTGGTTCCTCGGCGGAGTGAATCATTTCACGCGATTTCTCTCAACGCGCTTGCGTTTGCCGGCGCACTTTTGGTCAAAGACCGAAGTCAACTGGCCAAACTCCGCGCCTCAGGCCCAATGGCCGCGCTGCGAAATGTCGCGTTTGCAAAACGCCAGTCGCAGGCGTAAGCGGGGAACTTGCGAGCCAAGCCCCGCGCGACGTATGCGTAGACTACTCGGCGGGCCGACGAAAATCACTGGAGTCGATCATGAACTGCGGAGCCGTCACGCCCATCGATACGTAGATGCTCATCAGCCCCTCGACCGACATCTCGGCAGGTTTCACAGAATTAACCGGCACAAAGAGCAACCCGCCGCCGACGGGCACTGGAGCGGTCGGGATGATCACGGCATGGTACTGCCCACCTTCGACGTGAAAAATCTCCGGCGACGTCAGCAGAGCAAGAACGCCCGTTGGATTTTCTTTTCCAAAAAAACAGAAGACGGCTTTCATGCCTTTTAAGTCCGCTTCGTCTTTCTTGTCCAGCATGTCAACCAGTTGCCGCGAAGTCGTATAGATGCTGCCGATTACGGGAACTCGGTTGAGGATCGCGTCGGCAATCCGTTGAATCAACCGCTTGGCGCCCATCTCGATCAGCACACCGAGGGCAAATACCAAGCACAGCACTAATCCCCAACCGATCAGGTACGCAATCGTTTCATTATTGGCAAACTGAAGTCCAAGCCCGCGCAGGGCGCGACCAAGTACTGTCGTGGGGCCAATCAGTTCTTGCACAAATCCGGCGACCCAGATGACCACCAATCCCGTGATGACCACAGGCAATACGGCGAACGCGCCGGCCAGAAAATACGCGGCTAGCCGTTTCCAAAGGCTTTTCACGAAACGTTTCATCGCGGGACTCCAAGAGTGAGACAGGCACGTAGCGAGTAGCGAGCCGGCATAATATGCCAAACTGCGTCCCAACCAAACGGGAATTGTCCGCGATCGAAATTGGCCGAATTGTTGGGGGCCGGATTCCTGTCTCGTGCCTTGCGAAACGCTCTGTACAATAATCCGTCCACCAATTCGAGCCATTCGATAGGCCAGAAACCATGCAAGCCAAAGAAATCAAACCGGGCACAGTCGTCAATTACGAAGGCTCGCCGATTCTCATCCAATCGGTCAATGTCCAATCACCGTCGGCCCGCGGGGCGGCGACGCTTTACAAATTTCGCGGCCGCAATCTTGTCAGTCGGCAGAAGACCGATATCACGTTGAAAGGTACCGAGTCGCTGGACCAAGCCGATTTCGGCCGCCGCGCCGTCAAGCTCATGTATGCCGACGCCAGTCAAATGCACTTCATGGACCAAGCTGACTACAACCAGTACAGTCTCGACCTCGAAGACGTCGACAATGAGAAGCCGTATATCACCGAAGACCTCGAGGGCATGTTAGCTCTGATTTACAACGACCAGTGCGTTGGCATCCAATTACCAACGACGGTCGAACTAACGATCGAAAGAACCGACCCCGCGGTCAAAGGCGATTCGGCCACGAAGCGAACTAAGCCTGCGACGCTCGAAACCGGATTGATTGTTCAAGTTCCTGAATACTTGAAAACCGGTGAGCGGATCGAAGTCGACACCCGGACAGGCCAATACGTTTCGCGTGCTTAGCGCGGTGCGGGCTCGTCAAGCTCTTCGACGTTATGCAACCCGTTGCACGCCCCGCGTATAGTTACCGCGCCTAAACTTTGCATCTCGCAAACCTCAAACTTTTCCTCTAAGGAAAACCCTTACTGCTGCATCAGAAAATGCCAACGTGAGCGCGAGAAAATATTGAAAGAATTGTGGAGAGACCAATTCACAACGCGCGCAAGCCGTTGATATACTGAATTCGACACGGGCAACTTCGTGTGCAGCAACTTTGAATCACGCGATCAGGCAAGGCATCGCGACGTGTTTGCATTCCAATACCGGCCGGACTGGGGCCGCTGGGATATTTATCCTGTCGGCACGATCTGGAACATGTTCATCTACCTGTCGCTCGCAGTAGCGTTGGGCGTGTCGCTGTACCTCGTGCTTCGCTGGAAGCAAGGGATGCGTCCGCAATTCAGTATCACAGCTCTGCTGATGGCGACAGCCGTCGTGGCACTCTTTTGTGCTACCTTGAATGTTGCTCCTTTGCGGACTTTCTTTGCGATCCTTGTGCTGATCGTCCTAGTCGAACGCGTCGCATTCGCGGCCGTTTCGTCTCCGCCTGTTCCGGACGACGAGTTTGCGTGATACGCCAAGACGGCATCGCGACTACTCGCAGTGGATGACGCGGGAGTCGGTTACGACAACATCCATTCTTTGATCGTGCGGATCCGTTGGGATCGATCCGACGAGTTGCTCGTCGAAGGCGAGGCCGATTTTTGTTGTCTCGGTACGCCCGCCGAGAAAATGATCATAATGTCCGCGGCCGTAGCCCAATCGTTCGCCGTTTACGGTGAATGCCAAGCCGGGCGTCACGCAAAGGTCGATCCCGCCTTCAAACGGCGCGTTGCTTGCCGGTTCAAGGATTCCGAACTTGCCGGGTTTCAAATCTGAAAAGTCTTGGATTTGGACGGCGGACATTTCCGGCGATTCGAGAACCTTTGGTACGGTTACGGTCTTGCCGCAGGCTAGAAGCTCTTCGATCAAAGCGTACGTGCCGACTTCGCTTAAGTACGAAACGTAGATAAAAAGGGTCCGCGCCGCTTCAAATTCTTCTAGCGATAAAAGTCGCTCTGCGATGGCTGCAGACTTGGCCGCGAATTGAGCCGGATCGATCGCGCGGCGGATGGCTTTCATGCGTCCGCGAAGTTGTGCCTTCGCGCGATGGACTGCTGAGTGTTGCGATTCGTTGGCCGGCGCCATACTGAGACTAATCAAGAAGATTGGCGTGAGATGTCACCTCTGAACCTTGATCGATTAACAGCGCGTCGGCTGTGCCGCGGCCGATGTGACAGCCGGTGATCAGCACGCGCTTGCTGCCGCGGGCAACACGCACAGCGGCTTTCATTGAAGTTGGCTCGCGGTCGTCGAGCATGCTGCAGCCGCAGAAGTTCAAATCGTGCGAAGCTTCGATGTCCACGCCGTAGGGTACTCCGCCGACGAATTGACAACCGGAAATGTTGAGCCGCCGGCAACCGGTGATTTCTAAGAGCGACTTTCCGGAAGCTTGGCCGTCGGCTGAGTCGTCCAGAACCTGACAACCACTGACGACGCAGTCCGTTGAATCGACGAGCCGCATGCCTGTGTATGCCGCCGACGTGTGCCGCCGCAAATTATTTCCGCTGACGACGATTTGGCGACAGCTTTCCAGCAAGACATTGTGCGCTTGGCAAGAGTAAATCGAATTGCCGCTGATTGTTACGCCGTAGCAGTGCGTCAGATGCACGTTGTTGGTCTGGCTACCAATGATGTTTCCGCTGATCGTCCAGAGCCCAGGTGGACGGTCTTTAGATTCTGCCGACTCGATGATGCGAATATTCGCTCCGGCCGGCGACGGGCGAGCTTGGATGGTATTGGAAGTAATCGCAATCTCGTTGACGGTCGCGCCCGCGGCCGTCGTATCAACGTAAATCTCGGCAGTCGGTTCGTTGCCCAGCTTGTGCGTGCGGTCGGTGTTATATTCGATGTCGTTGCCGGTGATCTGCAGGTTGCGGATTTCGGATCGCTCGATGCGGATACCGCCCAGCCGGTTGTAGCTGATGTGATTGCCCATGATGTTGATCTGATGCAGATTGACGCCATCGAGAAAAACCCCCGCGCCGCGGTTGTGATAGATTTGGCAGGCGCTGATGACCGGATTGCGGTTGCGTCGCGTCAGACGGATTCCGTGCCGCAGTTCGCGAAGCGCCACTTGCGAAATGACGCTTTGCATCGTGCCGGTTAGTTCGATACCGTCCGCTTCGGCATGGCGGCCTTCGATTTCGATGTCTTGAATCGTCGGCATCCGCTCGCGTGACCAAACATTTGGTTTGAACGTCGCTGGATCCGCCGTGCCGCCGTGTGTCCCGAGGATGTGAAACGCCGGACCTGCGGCGGCCATGATAATCTTTGCCGTCCCGCCGGCGCCTGTGATGCCGATGCGTTCGCGTTTGGTGAGATCGATGACGATCGTTCGCGTAATTAAATAATCGCCGGGCGGAAATTCGACCCAGCCTTCGCTGTCGTCGATCGCGTGTTGGATCGCGTCGGAGTCGTCGGCTTGCCCGTCGCCCCGAGCGCCAAAGTCGATCACGCTGCTCATTCGAACTTTTCCTTAGAGATTGGGAGGGCGAGGCTCCTGCCGAGCCACGGTTTCAACTGAATTGCGATTTGGGCAAACTCAAAACGTTCCGCGGAGCGGACTCTTCCATTGTCGTCAAGCGACTCACTCGGCTTGGCAGGAGCCTCGCCCTCCCCCAGTTTGATTGTCAGTTGCTTGAGAGGATCTCGTGAATCCGTTCCGTGGTGACCGGTCGGATGACGCCGTATTCGCAAACAATCGCTTGGATCAGCCGAGCGGGTGTGACGTCAAAAGCCGGGTTGTACACGTTGATGCCGTCTGGTGCCGTTTGGCGGCCAAAGCCGTGCGTGATTTCGGCGGCGTCACGCTGTTCGATCGGAATCTCGTCGCCAGAGGCGATCGAGAGATCGAAGGTGCTCGACGGAGCCGCGACATAGAACGGAATCTCGTGCGCGGCGGCGGCCAGCGCGACTTGATAAGTTCCAATCTTATTGGCCGCGTCGCCGTTAGCTGCAATGCGATCCGCGCCGGTCACGACGGCTTGGACACGGCCTTCGCGCATGACTTGCGCGGCCATCGAATCGCAGATCAAGGTCACGTCGATGCCGCGTTGCTTTAGCTCCCAAGCAGTCAGCCGCGCTCCTTGCAGGAGTGGACGCGTCTCGTCTGCATAAACGTGAATTTTTTTGCCGGCTTCGTTTGCGGCGAAAAAAACAGCCAGCGCCGTGCCGTAATCGGCGGTCGCCAGACCGCCGGCATTGCAGTGGGTCAGAACGCCGCTGCCGTCCGCGATCAATTCAGCACCGAACCGGCCGATCGCTCGGCACATTTGGCGATCTTCGTTGTGGATCGCGCGTGCCTCGGCGAGTAACCGTTCGGCGATTGCGGGCGGATCGCGTCGGCCGCGTGATTGATGGGCGACCTTCTTCATCCGTTCAAGCGCCCAGAAAAGATTGACCGCCGTCGGCCGGCTGGTGGCGAGGTAATCGGTGACTTCGTCCAGCCGCGCGAACCAAGCTTGATCGTTCGACGCGTCGGCCGCTTGCATGCCGATGCAAACTCCATAAGCCGCGGCAATGCCGATCGCCGGTGCGCCGCGGACGCGGAGCATTTTGATGGCTTCCCAAACGGACTCGACGTCGCGCAACTCGATTTCGACGAACGCGGTCGGCAGCCGCGTTTGATCGATCAGCACCAAGTACCCGTCGACACCGCCGATCCAGCGAAGCGTTTCGACGCCAGGATTTGCAGACGTGTCGAGCGCCATAAAGTTCTTCTAATGCGGACCGGTTTGCGGAAACAAAAAAACCGTAACGGCTGCGCGGATCGCTTCGGCCGAACGGCTGGTCGTCGAGCCGCGAGGTCAGCCGCCGATTCGTTCGCGGAGCGCGGCATCTTTTGCTGAGATTTTTTGTGTCAAACCTTCTTTGAAGGCAGCAAACTTTTCTCTCAGGTCGTCGTCGGCCGTTGCCAGAATTTGTACGGCGAACAGGCCAGCGTTCCGCGGCCCGCCGAGGCCGACGGCGACGCTAACGACCGGAACGTCGCCCGGCATCTGTACGGTCGACAGCAGCGAGTCGAGCCCGCCGAGGTCCGCGGTCGGCACTGGGATACCAATTACCGGCAGCGTTGTATGCGCGGCGACGACGCCTGCGAGATGGGCGGCTCCCCCGGCTGCGGCAATGATGGCCTTAAGCCCGCGGTCGGCCGCCGTGCTGGCGTAATCGACGACGATGGCTGGTGTGCGGTGAGCGCTCATCACGCGGACTTCGCAGGGGATCGAGAACTCGTCGAGTGCGGCTTTCGCCTTTTCAATTTTGGGCCAGTCGCTGTCGCTGCCCATCACGATGCCGACGAGCGGTTTTTTGTCATTCATTTTGTGTGTTTCCATTCGTTGTGTCTGAGGTGCGTTCTTTCGCGGCCGCGCCGCTGGATTTGGCGTTGTCTTCTACGCCAGCGTCGTCTGCGGCGGCCGCATTGTCGCCCGATTCTAACTGTTCCCGTAGCACCGTTTCGAGCCCCTCGGCGATGCGGGTTTTGATGACGGCCACGCGATCGCCCTCGACAAAGTAGACCAAGCGGCAATCGGCGTCGATTAGCACCGTTGCATTTTGGTCTTCGCGAGAAAATGCCAGGCCGTAAGTCCAAGTTGGAACGCAGCCGACCGCTCCGTCGAATTCGAAGCTGCTGCTGAGCGTCAGGGCATGCCGGGCATGTGTGAAGCCTGCGGCACGCGTCACGTCTTTTTGACCGAGCACTAGATACTTATCGTCGCCGACCTCGACGTTCGGCAGGACGGTTCGTCCGCTGGTCGCCGTCGGGCGACTTGCGACGACAAGTTTCCACGCTTCGACTCGCTCGGGCTTGGCGATTAACTCGGCAGCTTGCGGGCCCCAGAACTCGAGAACTTGCCGCGTCTGGAGATGCCGCCAGACCATGCTCGCGCAGACGGCGACTAGCGAGAAGCCGAAGATGGCGACGATGGTGAGTTGTCCGCGAGTCACTTGCTAAATCCCGAATTCCAAATCACCAAAACCAACCAAATCTCAAAATACAATTTCGAAAGGATGCCGGCAGCGGCGATCACGACAATCTCGTCCGTCGTTTAACCCGTAGCTGCAGGCGACGGGGCGGTGCGTCGGACTCCTCGCCTGCGGCTGCGGGTTAAACGAAGAAAGTGGGCAGGAGTGTTGTGGTTTTGGAATTCCACCACAACGCACGCGCCGTGCTGCCTTGCCCCCTCTATGGACGATAGTATATTGAATGCTCGTGAATTTACGATTGCTGGCCGACGCGACGAGCGTGCCAAGTTTTTTTCCGTGACCGGAACCAACACCGATGGCAGACAAGCTCGATCCTTACCGCGAAGCGCTCGTGATGGAGCAGGTGACCGTTTGGCCTGACGAGTTAGAGGCCATCGATCCGAACGAGCGAGCCAGAATCGAACGCCTGCTGCATGCTTCGCCAGAGGAAGCAGAGATTCTCGATTACCACCGTACGCACACGGGCTTTTGCCGCGAAATTACCGTGACCGACGCCGATCTTGAGCGAGTGCGGCAAACCGCCGAGTAAACCGCTTCGCGGTCGGCGCCCAGGGACTCGCCACGTGACCGATGCCACCCATACCGTGCCCGTCCGTTTGGCCGAGCGGACTTACAACATCGAGATCGGCACGGGCAATCTCGCGGACATCGGCCGGCTCGTGGCGGGCTGCTGTGAGGGGGCTTCGCGGGCGTTGGTGATCACCGACGACAACGTCGAGCCGCATGCAATCAGCGTCGGCGAGAGCCTCGCCGAAGCAGCGATCGAGACGGACTTGATCATCGTGTCGGCCGGCGAGCCGAGTAAGTCCATCGAATCGGCGACGATGCTCTGGGAGAAACTGCTCGAGCTGGGCGCGGATCGAAAGTCCGTCGTCGCGGCCGTCGGCGGCGGAGTCGTCGGCGACTTGGCCGGATTCATCGCGGCGACGTTCGCTCGCGGTTTGCGTTTTGTGCAGGTGCCGACTTCGCTGCTCGCGCAGGTCGACAGTTCGGTCGGAGGCAAAGTCGGCATTAATCTACCAGCGGCAAAGAATATGGTCGGGGCGTTTTGGCAGCCGCGCGCCGTGCTGATCGATACCCGCGTCCTCACCACGCTGCCTGCCCGCGAGTACCGAGCGGGCCTCGCCGAAGTCGTCAAATACGGTGTCATCCTCGATGCCGATTTCTTTGCTTTTTTGGAAGAAAGTGTCGACGCGTTAAACGCGCGAGACGACGAAGTGTTACGCGACGTTGTGACCCGTTGTTGCCGCATCAAAGGCGACGTGGTCCAGCAGGACGAACGAGAAGAGACCGGACTGCGGGCCGTGCTCAACTACGGTCATACGTTTTGTCACGCTCTCGAAGCAGTCACTGGCTACGCGACATTGCTGCATGGCGAAGCGGTGGCGATCGGGATGCTTTGCGCTTCGCGACTGGCCGAGCGGTTGGGCCGCGTCGACGCCGAGTTGACTGATCGCCAGCAGCAGTTGCTAACCGCGTTGGGTTTGCCGACTTCCTTGCCGAACGTCGATCATCGACAGTTGCTGACAGCGATGTACCGCGATAAGAAGACAGAAAAGGGGCGGTTGCGGTTTGTTTTGCCGTCGAGAATGGGGCACGTCGAAGTCGTCGACGGCGTCTCGGAGAGCGACGTTTTGGCGGTTTTGGACGGCTGAAAGCAGAAAGACCATGGACGAAGCGGCGGCAAGCGAAAGAGCTGACTTCGAACTCCGCGATTGGCTTTGCCTGTCGCTGGTCGCCGGCGTCGGGCCGCGGATGATCGACACGCTGGTCGAACATCTCGGCAGCCCAGCCGCCGTCTTGGACGCGCCTCGAAGCCAGTTGCGCGAAGTCCCTGGCGTCGGCCCGAAACTTAGCCGCGCGATTTCGCAGGCGCGCGACGACGTTAACGTCGACGGAGAATTGCAAATCTGCCGCGACAACGGCATCGAGATTTTGACCTTGCTCGACGAAGAGTATCCGCGCGTTCTTCGCGAAGTCCCCAACGCGCCGGCGACTTTGTTTGTGCGCGGAGAAATCAAACCGGTGGACGCGGTTGCGATTGCGATCGTTGGTTCTCGCCACGCGACGCGTTACGGGACGACGCAGGCCGCACGGCTTTCGGCGAGTTTAGCGCGTGGCGGCTTAACGATTGTTAGCGGCTTGGCCCGTGGAATCGACGCCGCGGCCCATAAAGCGGCGCTCGAGTCGGGCGGTCGTACGATCGCCGTTCTCGGCGGCGGCATTCTTAATCTTTATCCGCCCGAGCACGATTGGCTCGCTCGCGAGATCAGTCAGCAAGGCGCGCTCATTTCTGAATCCCCGCCGCGCTTCGCGCCGACGAGCAATTCGTTTCCGCAGCGCAACCGAATCATCAGTGGACTATCGCTGGGGACAATCGTCGTCGAAGCTCCGCCACGCAGCGGAGCGCTCATCACGGCTCAACATGCGATGGAGCAAGGCCGCGAAGTCTTCGCCGTGCCTGGCCGCGTCGACAGTCGGGCATCGCGCGGCTGTCATACCTTGATCCGCGACGGCGCGAAACTGGTCGAGTCGGCCGCAGACGTGATCGAAGAACTCGGGCCGCTCGTCGAAGCCACTCCGCAAGAGGACGGCACGGTCGTCCGGCACCCCGGCGAGTTGCAATTGAACGATACCGAACGCATCGTGCTCCAAGCCATCGACGTCGAGCCGACTTCGATCGACGAGATTGTCCAATCAACCGAAATCCCTGTTCCTCGTGTTCTTTCGACGATCAGCGTCCTGGAAATGCGGCACTTGGTCGTGCGGATCAGCGGCAATCAGGTCGCTCGGAAGTAACAGCGGCGAAATCGTCCCTCGCGACAATCGCCCCCTGCCAAACTGGCAGGACACTTCGCGAGCAATGTTTTGCGGAGGCGAACGACACGCCCGCCCGCCGCTCTGTTTTCGCCGTAAGTCGCTTGCTCCCAACACTCTGCGGAATCGGCATCGGAAACTTGGCGCGCCCCTTGCTTGGAATAACCGACGCACACAGATCGTGCGCAAATTGGCAGTCCAAAAGGCCGAGCGGCCCCGCCCGCGGCCTTTCGAAATTTTCTCCCCACATCATTTTGTCGCAACGGAGGTAAACACTCGATGGCAACCGCGACCAAGAGCAAAAAGAAATCTAGCGTCAATCTTCAACCGTTGGGCGACCGCGTCGTTGTCGAACGCGAAGAGTCCGAAGAAACCACAGCCGGCGGCATCGTGCTGCCCGATTCGGCCAAAGACAAGCCTGCCCGCGGCACGGTCATCAGCATCGGCGCCGGCCGTTTGCTCGACGACGGCTCGCGTAGCGAGATGCAAGTCAAAAAAGGCGACCGCGTGCTTTTCTCGAGCTACGCAGGCGAGACCTTCAAGGTCGGCGAAGACGAGTACTTGCTGATGCGTGAAGAC
>CAJIAM010000983.1_pt1 | contig 10502 bp, 9 predicted proteins | sample 9199151 | NCBI WGS metagenome assembly CAJIAM01 (sample SAMEA7708259, study PRJEB35096) | sediment metagenome | biome: marine neritic benthic zone biome [ENVO:01000025]; feature: sediment [ENVO:00002007]; material: shallow marine sediment [ENVO:03000034] sea grass bed [ENVO_01000059] ...
CTGATGCCGCGGCGGCTGCGAACTATAGCGCCACACTCGATCTGAAAGACGAGCAATACGTTGTCGAATCGGGAGTGTTCGCATTCGCGGCACGGAAGAGATAGAGATTCTTTCGTCCGGATTATCACGATTGGATCGCCGGCCGATTCTTCGGACTCTGACCTTTCTTGCGATTGTCGACGAGTTTTTCGCCGGAAATGTTTTCCTAACACAACTCGTCGCAAAATATGTGGTAAATAAAAGTAACGTCCCCGCTTAATTCGACAACTGCCAAACTTTCGCTTCGCGCGCGACGACGAGTCGACGTGCGACTGTCGTTATGTCTGCAAGCGTGGACCGTAAGCTGCAAGCCTCTCTTCTTGCCATTTTCGTTGCGCTGACGACCAGTTTCGCTTCAGCAGACGATGATTGCTCGGTTTGGCTAATTAAAACCCGCTACGCGTCGAGCGAGAATCTCTGCGCCGGCGGCAGTTGCGTTAAGTTTTTCCGCCGCGAAGAGAAGCGATGGCAAACCGCATCGCGCAACGCGTTCGTCACCGCACCCGACGCGAACCAGCCGACGATTTTTTTCATCCACGGCAGCGGCTGGGAGGCGGCAACAGCAGAATCCGCCGGCCTACGAGCGATGCGGGCACTGACCGGCGGGTTTTCCTACCGCTTTGTAATTTGGTCGTGGCCCACCGAAACGGATCGTGGAGCGCTTGAGAACTTGCGAAGCGACTTTTATCGCAGTCATCCCGAAGGCGTTTATTTCGGCAGCGTGCTGCAAGACATCGCTCCAGAAGTTCCCGTTACGCTGGTCGCGCACTCGATGGGCGCTCGCGTAGTCGCATCGGGATTGCATACGTACGCGACTGCAGTGGCCGAGGCGGATACGGCGGCCGCCGCGGATGGTTACAAACGACACAACGTTGTCTTTTTGGCCGCGGCCTTGGACGACGGCGACTTTGCACGTGGGTGTCTTTACGGCAACGCTCTGGACGTCGTCGATGAACTGCACAACATTTATAACCCTTGCGACGCCGCTTTGAAGCGCTATCGCTTTCTTGAAAAGGGCGGTCGCGCGGTCGGTTACATGGGACTTTGGGTCGGCCGCAACCGGGTTGCCCTCCGGCAAGTCAACGTCAGCGGTTTGCTTGGCAAACGTCATCGCTGGCGTTACTATGAGGCGGCCAATGTGCTCGCTCGCTACGGGCGTTCGGCCGTCAAGCTCTACGAGACGCCAGAGGCCGATGCGGCCGAAGTCGAACCAGTTTTGGCGGCAACGACTGAGAGCAGCACAGACGGTTAATCGTATCAGCGATTTGCCTAACCTGTATTTGCGGAGTCGACGCCATGCGATTGTCTTGTTTGCTGACGGTACTGTTTGCGATTGCGGCTATCGCGCGACCCGTTTCTGCAGAAACTTTCGTCTACGTGTCTGTCGCGGGCGAAAATCGCATCGCCATTTACGAAGCAGATGCCTCGACCGGCCAATTGACAGCGGAAGGATCTGTCGCAGCCGACGGTGGGCCGGGGTCGCTCGCGACCGATCCTGACCGAAGATTTCTATTTGCTTCGCTTCGTTCGACCAGCCAACTGGCGAGCTATCGCATCGGTCCGAGTGGCGAACTCGATCCGATCAGCGCAATTTCGGCCGGCGACAACGCGGCTTATGTTTCGACAGATCCCAGCGGTCGCTTTTTGTTTTCTGCGTACTACCGCGGCGGCAAAATCGCGGTTCACTCAATTACATCCGATGGGAAGATTAAAGAAACGCCCCTTCAGGTGACGCCGACAGCAGAAAAGGCACACGCGATTATTGTCGATCCTTCCGGTCGGTTTGTTTTCGTGCCGCACACGGGCCCCAATGCGATATTTCAATTCTTGCTGAACAGAAAGTCGGGCAGGCTCGTGCCGAACGCCGAGCCTAAAGTTACGACTCCGCCAAAAAGCGGGCCGCGACATATTTGGTTCCATCCGAGTTTGCCGGTCGCGTACACGTCCGACGAGCAAGGCAACAGCGTTACGGCATACAAAGTTGACAAGCAAAAGGGCCAGCTTGTCGCGCTTCAGACGTTGTCGACGCTGCCGGCAGATTTTGACGAGCGCAATTCGACATCGGACATCGAAGTCACGCCTTCAGGCAAGTACGTCTTCGTCGCGAACCGCGGCCACGATAGTCTGGCCGGATTCGCGCTGGACGGGAAAAACGGACAGTTGATGGCGCTCGGGCAGACGCCGACAGAGCAAACACCGAGGTCGTTCAATATCTCGCCGGACGGGAAGTTTCTCTACGCCGCGGGCCAAAACTCTGGCAAGCTGGCGGCATACCGACTCGACGATGACACCGGTCAGCTCACGCGGTTTGCGACTTACGAAGTTGGTCCAAAACCTTCGTGGGTTCTTGTCGTCACTCGTTGACCCGTCAGCGTTCACGCTGGTCCGCTTACTCGCAATCGCCATGAAAGACATCCGCATTGCCGCCGCGCAGTTCGAAAATCGCAATGGCGATAAGCAATATAACCTATCGGTCATTGATCGATTAACCGAGCGGGCTGCCGCGGCGGGCGCGGATTTGATTTCGTTTCACGAATGCTGCATACCGGCTTATTCTTTCATTCGTCATCTCGAGCGTGACGAAGTCGCCGAACTCGCTGAACCCGTGCCCGATGGGCCGAGCACCGCAAGGCTGATGGAAATCTCGACGCGGCACAAGATTCCTGTGGCGGCTGGGCTGGTCGAGCGCGATGGAGAAGAGTTTTTCAACACTTACATCGTCGTCGACGGTGGAGGTCTCGTTGCCAAATTCCGCAAGTTGCATCCGTTTCTGAGCCCATATTTCTCGCCGGGAAATGAATTCGTTGTTTTTGATTTGCTCGGTTGTAAGTTTGGCATCTTGATCTGTTACGACAACAATCTGCCCGAAAACGTCCGCATCACCACGATGATGGGCGCCGAGATCATCTTGATGCCGCACGTTACGTGTTGCTTGCCGTCGGTGATGCCCGGCCGCGGGTTGGTCGATCCAAAGGTTTGGGAAAACCGCCAGCGCGATCCCGTTTCGCTTCGCATGGAGTTCGCTGGTCCCAAAGGCCGTGCTTGGCTGCTGCGATGGCTGCCGACCCGCGCGTACGAAAACGGCGTGTACGCTGTATTTACCAATCCGATCGGCATGGACGATGACCAAGTCCGCAACGGCAACGCGATGGTGATTGATCCGTTCGGCGAAATCATCACCGAGTGCAACTCGTTCGACGACGATTTTGTCATCGGGCTGTGCACACCGGACAAGATCCCTGTGGCTAGTGGTTACCGGTATCTCCGCGCTCGGCGCCCGAAACTCTATGGCAAGCTGGTCGAACCAACCGCCGAACCGCCTGCCACGCATCCCGGCTGGAATTTCCGGGGCCAGCGTTGACTGAGCGTGAGATCCGCCACGAAAGGCGTCTGGACAATAGGCTGCTTTTCAGGCATAAATATGAATTCGGCAAATTGCCAAGCAGGACTTATAGCGACCACGAAGGCCCGAGCATGCCCAATTCCAACAGTGCCAAAAAGCGACTTCGTCAAAATGCCAAACGCCGCGGCGTCAACCGCACAAAGCGATCGACGCTTAGAACGCAGATTCGCCGCGTGACGGAAGCCGTCGAAGCCGGCGACGTCGAAAAGAGCGAAGCCGAATTTCGGGTGGCGTCTCAGAAGCTCGACCAAGCCGCAGCCCACCGGCTGATTCATCCGAACGCCGCCGCGCGGACCAAGTCGCGTTTATCTAAGCGTATCAAGTCCGCCAAAGAGGGCGCGGCCGCTTCTTAAGTAACTGCGTGTTTGCCGCTAAGGGCGCGTAGACCGCGGACTGAGCGTCAGGCGCTCCGTTCATGCCCTGGCATGCGTGGCGAAAAGAAAATGCGCGGCGAGCTTAATTCTTCTCGTGCCCTGCCGCGCCGTCTTGCTTCGTCAAATGTTTTCGCAAGAAAGTCGCCCGCGCCACGTTGCGATCGGCCGTGTCGAGTTCGCCGCCGCTGAGTTTCTGTAGGTGGGCAGGTTGCGTGCGGATGAAAAGCTCGTTGACCTTGGGCATCGGCAGGTCGCCAAGCAAGCCGAGTTCGACGCCCATGCGGACGCTCGACAGCAGGTGCATCGTCTCTTCGCTGCTGATGGTTTGCGCGGTTGAAAGAATGCCGTAAGCGCGGCTGACACGGTCGTGCAAATTCTCATGACTCTCGCGCATAAGAAAATCACGCGCGCGGCGTTCGTAATCGATCATAACTGGGACGACGTCGGAGACTTGTTTGATCAAATCCGTCTCGCTTTTGCCGAGCGTGATTTGATTGCTGATCTGATAAAAATCGCCCATCGCTTGTGAGCCTTCGCCATAAAGTCCACGCACAGCGAGGCTAATTTTATGCAAGCTACGAAAGACCTTTTCGATCTGTCGCGTGATCACGAGCGCGGGTAAATGCAGCATGACGCTGACTCGCATGCCGGTGCCGACGTTGGTTGGGCACGCGGTGAGATATCCGAGCTTGGAATCAAACGCGTACGTGACGTGCTCTTCAATCATGTCGTCGATCGCGTTGATTCGTTCCCAGGCCGCGTCCAAGTCGAAGCCGCTGTGCATGACCTGGATCCGCAGATGATCTTCTTCGTTGATCATCAGGCTGATGCGTTCGCCCGAGTCTATCGCAACGCCGCGTGCTCCTTGGCCTTCGGCATGCTCGCGGCTGATCAATTGCCGCTCGACGAGAAACTGCCGATCGAGCCCGTCCAATTTGTTGACGTCGACGTAGACAAGTTCTTTGTGTTTTTTGTTACGTTCAACGACTTGGGCGCGCAGCGCTTTTTCGATCTCGGCGCGGTCGAGTTCTGTGGCTTTAGAAATAAAAGGATAGTCGGCCAGATTGCGGGCCAAGCGGATGCGGCTGCTGATGACGATATCGGACGCAGGCCCGGAGCCACGCAGCCATTCACCGCTCGTCGTCGCCAAACTGTCGAAGTTAAAGTCCAAGGCCTTCAATCTCCGGCGCTGTCCGACGGCTTGTTTTCGATATTGCGGATTTCGTCACGCAACCGCGAAGCTTCTTCGTAGTTTTCGGCGGCGACAGCCTCTTTCATCTCGCGTCGCAAGCGAATCAAATCGGTTTGACTGGCACTACCTTCGGCCGAATGTTTCGGACATTTGCCGACGTGTTCGGTTTCGCCGTGAATGTTAACCAGCAGCGGGTCTAGTTCGTCGGAGAAACAAACATAGTCATGCGGGCAGCCAAAACGGCCTTGATTGCGAAATTCGTAAAACGTAATCCCGCAGACGGGGCACGCCTGCTGGTCGAGCCTCGCGAGTTCTTCGGCGGTCTGACCGACGGCCAATTGATGGACGAGTACGCCCGCGAGGCTCGGCGCCGATTGCTCCTCTTCGCCGTGCGACAAGTACGAACGCGCGCACTCCTCGCAGAGGTGCAATTCTTGAGGCTTGCCGCCGGCCAATTCGGTGATGTGAAAGGTGGCCGGCTTGTCGCATTTTTGGCATTGCATAAAAGGCCACTTTGCGAACTAACTCGTTGTTAAATAACCACTTGCCAAAAGGATTCTATCAGCAGGGCACTTAGTGTCAATATCGACGCGAGCGGCATGCAGCGTCGTTTGGCAAGCTTCGCTGGACAGCGCGCGGCGCAGTCAAAACAATCGACTCGCGAACCGTTTGTCGCGCGACCAGTCGTAGTTGTGGGCTGATTTTGTGACTGTTAAAGTACGCCGCTATGCGTCACCTGCCAGACTTCGAAACTTTCTCTCGGGTCGCGCGCGGCGTCGATCTCGTGCCGGTCTATCGGCGATTGGTTAGCGATGCATTAACGCCGGTCAGCGCCTTTCACCGCATCGATCGCGGCAGTTGTGCTTGCTTGTTTGAAAGTGTTGTCGGCGGTGAACGCGTGGGACGCTATAGTTTTCTCACAGCCGAGCCCTACATGGTTCTCGAAGCGCACGAGAACGAGGTAAAAATCACAACGGCCGCGGGCACCGAAGAAATCCAAAGCGACGATCCGCTGGACGAACTCGAGCGCCGAGTCCACGAAGTCCGCGCCGCGCGGTTGCCCGAGTTGCCGCCCTTTATCAGCGGCGCGATCGGCTACGCCGGATACGACGTCGTGCGCTATACCGAAAATCTGCCGGACGCGCCCGAAGACGATCGGCAACTGCCGGACATGTCATTCGCTTTTTTCGACCACATGGTCGTCTTTGATCACATCAACAAGACGATCACTGTCGTTGCGATGGCCCGCGTCGATGACGACGATCTGTGCGCAAGCTACGAAGACGCTTGCCGGCGCGTCGACGCGCTGGTCGAACAGCTTTCGGCCGACGCCGATCCGTTGCGGCCTTCGGATATTAATACGGCGGGTGGAATCCCAGTTCCGCACGAATCCAATTTTGAACAAAGACAATTCGAAGACGCTGTCCGCAAATGCGTCGAATACATACGGGCCGGCGACATTTTTCAAGTCGTCATTAGCCAGCGACTGCAAATGAATATTGGCGTGCATCCTTTCGAAATCTATCGCACGCTGCGGGTCGTCAATCCGAGCCCGTTCATGTTTTACCTGCGGACGCCGTCGGTTACGCTCGTCGGCAGTTCGCCCGAAATCATGGTCCGAGTCGTCGACGGCCACGTCACTGTCCGGCCATTAGCCGGCACGCGACACCGCGGCGCGACCGAAGAAGAGGATCAACGGCTTGCCGAAGAACTGCTGGCCGACCCAAAAGAACGTGCCGAGCACGTGATGCTGGTCGATCTGGGGCGCAACGACGTTGGCCGCGTGGCCCAATATCGATCGGTCAAACTGAGCGACGTGATGGTCATCGAGCGATACAGCCACGTGATGCACATTACTTCGAATGTAACCGGCGAACTGGCCGAAGGAAAAACGGCGTTTGACGCGCTGCGTTCGTGTTTGCCGGCCGGCACGGTTTCGGGCGCACCGAAAGTCCGAGCCATGGAGATCATCGACGAAATCGAACCGCATCGCCGCGGCCCCTACGCCGGCGCGGTCGGTTACGTGGACTTCGGCGGCAACATGGACACGTGCATCGCGCTGAGAACGATCGTCATCAAAGGTGACCAAGCCTACGTCCAAGCCGGTGCGGGGATCGTCGCGGACAGCGTCCCGGCCAACGAGTACCAAGAAACGCTGAATAAAGCCCGCGGCCTGCTGAAAGCGATCGAGATCACCGAAGCCCGCGCGGCGGAATAGTTTCTTGTAAACCGACCAGAAGCCACCGATAGTCAGAGCGCAGCTAAAGCCTCTTTCGCCGCAGCGATGGTCGACTCGATTTCTTCGTTGCTATGGGCGGCGGATATGAACAACGCTTCGTACTGGCTGCACGGCATATAGACGCCGCGGTCCATCAGCCCCCAGAAGTACCGACCAAAGGCCGCCGTATCGCAGCGAGCCGCGGCGTCCCAGTCGGCGACGGGTTGGGCATTGAAGAACAGCGTCAGCATGCTGCCGACCCGCGCGATCGAGTGCGGGACGCCCGCGGCGTTGGCGGCTTCGTCGAGTCCGGCGGCCAAATGCGAACTGATTGTTTCGAGGCGTTCGTAAGGCGGTTCATCGCGAAGCAGTTTCAGCGTCGCGATGCCTGCTGCCGTGGCCAGTGGATTGCCGCTAAGCGTTCCTGCTTGAAAAACTTTGCCTTCCGGCAAAACGTGGTCCATCACGTCAGCCCGGCCGCCATAAGCACCTACGGGCAAGCCGCCACCGACAATCTTGCCGAGCGTCGTGAGGTCCGGCGTGATTCCCTGCAAGCTCTGTGCGCCGCCATAAGCAACACGAAAGCCCGTCATGACTTCGTCGAAGATCAACAGCGCGCCGTGCTGTTGCGTTACCTCGCGAAGCGCTTTGAGAAACTCATCGCTCGCCGGGACGCAGCCCATATTGCCGACGATCGGCTCGACGATGACGCCCGCAATTTCGTTTCCGGCTTGATCGAACGCCGCGCGCACTTCGTCGGCGTCGTTGTACCGCAAGACAATGGTGTCGGCCGCAGCGCCGGCGGTGACGCCGGGCGAATTCGGCACGGACAAAGTCGCGGCGCTGCTGCCGGCGGCGACCAGCAAACTGTCCGCGTGCCCGTGGTAGTTGCCCGCGAACTTAACGATCTTATCGCGGCCGGTGAATCCGCGCGCCAGCCGAATCGCGCTCATCGTGGCTTCGGTGCCCGAGTTGACTAGCCGTACTTTTTCGACCGACGGCACGGCGTCGATGATCAGATCGGCCAGTTCGCTTTCCGCTTCCGTCGGAGCGCCAAAACTCGTGCCGCGCCGCGCTGCCGCTTCGATCGCTTCGATTACTTGCGGATGCGCGTGGCCCAAGATCATCGGTCCCCAGGAACCGATGTAGTCGATGTAGCGATTGCCATCGACATCGTAGAGATACGCGCCTTCGGCCCGCTCGATAAAGACCGGCGTGCCGCCGACGGCACCAAATGCCCGCGCGGGACTATTCACGCCGCCGGGCATCAGTTTTTTCGCTCGCGCAAACGCCGCTTCGCTTCTTGCTCTTGCCATGAAAACTCCTAATTCGCCGCGGCGATCGCTCACTGCCGTCAGGTCCGAGGCGACTCTGCTACCGCCCAAGTCATTAAAGTGTTCTTGAAAACCAAATTCAACTTGCGAGCGGCGGATTCCGGCTGTTTCCAGTGCGTCGACTCAGCAGACAGCCGCCCGCAAGCTGCCGCTTCACTGCGTTGACACTCCCGTTCGAGCGGCTTTAGAATCGGCCGCAAAGCTCAATCGCGGTTCCATTTTATGGCCAAAGCCACCTACAAAGACGCCGGCGTCGACCTCGATGTCTATCGAGAATCGATGTCGCGGCTGCCTGGCCTACTCCGCCGCACTTACTCGCCGCGTGTGCTGAGTGCCGACGGCGGCTTTGCCGGACTGTTTCAATTGGACTTCGAAAGTCCGTTGTTCAAGCGAAATTACCAGCACCCCGTGCTGGTCGCGGGCACAGACGGCGTCGGGACAAAACTCAAAGTCGCGCAAGCCGCCGGCCGCCACGATACGATCGGCATCGACTTGGTCGCCATGTGTGTCAACGACGCGCTGTGTTGCGGCGCCGAGCCGCTTTTTTTTCTTGACTACATCGCGATGGCCGCAGACGACCCGCCACTGCTGGAACAAATCGTTCGCGGCATCTCGGCAGGCTGCGTCCAAGCGGACTGCGCGCTGCTGGGCGGCGAGACGGCAATCATGCCAGGACTGTACGCCGCGGGCGACTACGACGTTGCGGGTTTTTGCGTGGGCGTGGTCGAACGCGATCGCGTCTTGGATGGAAAATCGATCGAAGCCGACGATGTGGTCATCGGCGTCGCCTCGTCCGGCATTCACTCCAACGGCTACAGCCTTGTGCGAAAAGTTGTCTTCGACATCGGAGGGCTCGGCGCTGATGACTTTGTCGAGCCGCTTGGGTGCAATGTCGGCGAAGCATTGCTGGAGCCGACGCGAATCTACGCCAAAGCGACGCGATCTATTCTGATGCACTACAAAGTAAAAAATGTTGTCCACGGCATCGCGCACATTACCGGCGGCGGGCTGCACGAGAATCTCGAGCGCATCGTGCCGCTGGGCGCTCGTGTGCTGATAGAACGTCAAAGTTGGCCGCGACCGCCGGTTTTTGACTGGCTGCAAAAACTCGGCGAAGTCGAAGACGACGAAATGGACCGCGTCTTCAACATGGGCATCGGTCTGGTCTTGGTGGTGCGGCCCTACTTCGCCGACAGCATTCGCAGCCAACTGGCCGACCTCGGCCACGAGAGCTGGCAAATCGGCCGCGTCGTTGCAGGCGATAAAGGTGTCGCCTGGGCGTAACGTGCGGGGCGGCGCGACCCATTTTAGTATGACCGGGATTTCAGGTTGGGTGCCACTGCTGGCTCGTCCAGCAGTGCCTGTTTCAGCCATTCAAGCACGGGTGGACAAGCCACCCGTGGCACCCGAAGGCTATCTTTGGTGCGGAACGGCACGGGGGACCTTTGCTGCTCAAATCAATTCGTGAATCGGCTCGGCCCGCTCGAGCAGATAACGCGGCCGACCCGTCGGATCGAGAATCGTCGTCCGCGAAGCGTCGATCCCGAGATTGCGATACAGCGTCGCAAAGACTTCTTGATAATGCACGGGCCGCGAAATCGCGCTGCCCGCGATGCGATCGGTCGCGCCAATGACTTGGCCGCCGCGCATGCCGCCACCGGCGAGCATCGCCATGGCGACTTGCGGCCAGTGGTCGCGGCCGGCTTTCGAATTGATCTTCGGCGTGCGGCCGAACTCGCCCCAGATGACAATCGAAACATCGTCGAGCATGCCGCGCTCGTCGAGATCGTCCACCAGCGTCGTCAGCCCGTGATCGAAAATCGGCAGGACTTGAAGCATGCGAGAGAAATTGCCTTGATGCGTGTTGAAATCGCTGATAGATAAGCTGACGCAGCGTACACTGGCTTCGATGATCCGCCGCGCGAGCAGGACCTTCAAAGCC
>CAJIAM010000976.1_pt1 | contig 10145 bp, 8 predicted proteins | sample 9199151 | NCBI WGS metagenome assembly CAJIAM01 (sample SAMEA7708259, study PRJEB35096) | sediment metagenome | biome: marine neritic benthic zone biome [ENVO:01000025]; feature: sediment [ENVO:00002007]; material: shallow marine sediment [ENVO:03000034] sea grass bed [ENVO_01000059] ...
ATCGACCGCGTGAACACCACCGGCACGGTCTGGCTCGGCACGCGGTCGATGACTTGGTTTGTGCGGTTCTCTTCCGGGTCCACGCCCGCTTCGACGTTGCAAGTTGGCGTGCGATGAAAGCCGGTCGCAATCTTTTGAGCGACGGTCGCACCCGGCAGCAAGTCGCCGGCAATCTGCTGGATCGTGAACTGATCGAAAGGCATGTCGGCGTTCATCGCGTCGATGACCCAGTCGCGATAAGCCCACATTTCGCGAATCTGGTCGGCTTGGTAACCGTTTGAATCCGAGTAGCGGGCCAGGTCCAGCCAGTGCCGCGCCCACTTCTCGCCGTAGCGCTCCGAAGCGAGCAAGCGATCGACAATCGATTCGTAAGCCGCCGGCGACGGGTCTTTGAGAAATCCGTCGATCTCTTCGACCGTCGGCGGCAAACCGATCAAATCCAAATAAACGCGCCGCAGCAATCGAGCCGCATCGGCGGGCGGCAAAGGCGCGAGACCTTCGTCTTCGAGCCGAGCAAGCACAAAAAAATCGATCGCGCCGCGCGGCCAATCGTTGTTGGAGACTTGCGGCAAAGGCGGACGCTGCGGCGGGACATAGGCCCAGTGCGTTTTTTGTTTCTCGCTGTCCGGCCAGTCGGCACCTTGCTCGATCCAGCGCGTCAGTGTCGCGATCTGGTCATCGCCCAGCGCGTCGCCTTCGTCGGGCGGCGGCATCAGTTCGTCGGCGTCGTCCGCCGTGATGCGGCGAACCAGTTCGCTGGCGTCCTGCTCGGCGGGCGTAATGGCCGCTTCGCCCGAATCGCCGCCGGCCATCGCGCTGGACTTGCGGTCCCAACGGATCCCGCCGTCTTGCGTATCGGGCCCGTGGCATTCGTAACAATGCGTCGCCAAGATCGGCTGAACGTCGCGAGCGAAATCGACCCGCTCGGCGTCCGGCTTGGCCGGCGGATCAGCAGTCGCCGAAGCGGCACAAATCCAACCAAAAAAACCTGTACAGCCGAGAAACGTTAGCAAGCGAATCTTCATCGTGCGATATCGACCAGCGGGCCGTCGTCGAGGCTGGAAAATAGGCGGGCAACTCGCCGCGCCAGCAGGCGAGACGAGTAAAAACATTATACTTAATCACGATTTTGCTTCCAGAGACACCGTGGCCTGCGCAGGGTTAATCACTTACTTTGCTGTTGAAAACCTGTCCTGGGTGGCCGGGGTCGAGCCGAAGGCGAGCCCCCGGAAGGTTTTTGTAACTGTGGGCTCGCTACGCTTTGACCACAGCCACCCGTTGACGCTTGTTTCAAGCAAGTTCTTCCTGCGCCGCGAATTCGGGCCGCTCGTCGACTTGCGATTCGTCGTCGCGCGATTGCAAATCCGCATGCAGAAAGTTGCCGATCAACTGCTTGCCGACCGTTGTGCCGATCGACTCGGGATGAAACTGCACGCCGTGCACCGGCCACGTTTTATGCCGCACGCCCATGATGACGTTTTCCGAAGTCCAAGCGGTCACTTCGAGACAAGCGGGCAGCGCGGCCGGGTCGGCGACCAGAGAATGGTAACGCATCGCTTCGAACGCTCGCGGCAGGCCCTGGAAAATCCCGCGGCCGTCGTGAAACACGTAGCTCGTCTTGCCGTGCATCGGCGCCGCCGCCCGGCGAACGCGGCCGCCGAAAACTTGAACGATTCCTTGATGCCCCAAACAAACGCCAAGCGTCGGGATCGTCTGCCCAAGCTCTAAGATCACTTCGCGGCAAATGCCAAAGTAACACGGCTCGCCTGCATCGCCCGGACCGGGCGAAATGATGATGCGATCTGGTGCAAGTTCGACCAACTCGGCAAGCGAAATCGCATCATTGCGAAACACCAACGGCCGCTCATCCAACTCGCCAATGTACTGCACGAGGTTGAACGTAAACGAATCGTAGTTGTCGAGGACGACAGTTTTCATCGAATGTTCTTCATTTCGTCGTGTCGTACGCGTAGTGTGGGTCAAGCTTGCGTAGCCATTGGTGCGTCGTCGCAAACCAAGTCAACGTCGCTCTAGAGATTACCGTAAATCTACGTTCGACCAGCAAGCGACGGCCCACAGTAACCCGGTTTGCTCGACAGCGCCCTACACGCTGCCGACGTGTTGTCATATCTTCGCGGCGATCTTGCGAATTCGATAATAACGGTTCGACGAAACCGCCACCATCCGCAAGCCGCCGTCGTGACCGATTCTCAAGAAACCAGCGAAAAAGAAACGTCGCCGCTCTTGCGCCGAAGCGAGCAAGCGTTCCTCGGCATCGTCATTCTGCTAGGGATCGTCTCGATTGCCGCCTACTGGGTCGGCCGGGCCATGCGAAGCGACGATTGGATCGAAATCGACCAAGCCCCGCCGCTGAGCGCCGACTTCGTCGTCGACATCAACACGGCCGATTGGCCCGAACTGGTCCAACTCCCCGACATCGGCGAAACAACCGCCCGCGACATTGTCAAAGAACGCGAAACCAACGGCCCGTTCGCAAACCTAGAAGAAGTCGCCACAAGAGTCCGCGGCGTCGGCCCAAAGACGATCGAAAAGATGCGACCGTATGTAAAAGTGGATGTCGACGAGGGTGCCACTGCTGGCTTGCCCAGCAGTGCTAAAGGACCATAGGACTCCAATCATGCATACACCGAGTGGCCATCGTAAACGAATCAAACACTACGACGAACCGGGGCACTGCCACGAACTGACGTTTTCGTGTTACCGACGAATGCCGCTGCTAACCAACGACCTGTGGCGCGAAATGCTTAGCCATAGTATCGACCGGGCTGTTCAGCGGCACGGTTACCAGTTGTTCGCCTTCGTCTATATGCCCGAACATGTTCACTTACTCGTGCTTCCGATATCCAATAGCGGCGGCATTGATAAACTCTTGAAGGCCCTCAAACGGCCTTTTTCCTTTCGCGTGAAGAAAATACTTCAAGATCAACGTTCGCCCTTGCTTAAAAAGCTGACGATCCAACAGCGTCCCGGAGTCAAAACGTTTCGATTTTGGCAAGAAGGTCCTGGATATGATCGAAACATGACAGAGGCTTCGACGATCGAAGCCGCGATTGATTACATCCACAGAAATCCTGTTCGCCGCGGCCTCTGCGAACGTGCCGTCGATTGGCTTTGGTCCAGTGCTAAGTTCTACTACGAAAGCCAGCAAGACGCTTGCTTGCCGAAACTAGTTCGTGCCCCTGCCGAGTTGTTCGATATGCCGCACTAAATCGAGCACAGATACGGCTGGACAAGCCTGCAGTGGCTCGTCGCGGCAATCGCTAAACACCCTGGAGGACGCACGATGTTTAAAGAGCTTTTTTCAGCCCTTCAGCAGTCCGGGTACGAACGGCTCAGAAACGTTCTATTGGGCTCGTACATCATTTTTTGGACGACGTTCAACTGGCGTGTGCCACTGATTCTATTCTGGGGGGACTCAACAATTGAGCAGCGATTCGATCTTATGCGAGTTCACGCCCATCATCTTGTAGTAGCGTTCGGTGTTCCGGCGCTGCTGGCCGGACTTTATTCCTTAGGCATGCCGTGGCTGCTATTGTTTATCGACAGGAAACGTGAATTGCCGGTTTATACGGCTAAAAGAGAAAAGCTAGAGCGTGAATCCAAGTTGACTGCCAGTCGCGTAAAACTGATTCAATTGGATATTGAAAAAGAACAAAAACGCGAACGAATGAAGCTGGAATTTGAGCGGGAAAGAAAGGATTTTGAGTTTGAATTCAGAGAACGTGAATTGCAAGTCGAAGTACGTCGAAAGCAGGCGGAGTTTGACGAAGAGAACCGCAACCTGCGGTCAGAAAACATGCGATTAAAGGGCGAGTTAAACAGGGTTGAGGCCAAGTGCGATGACCTAAAAACTCAAGTCTCAAAACTAGAATCTGAGAATCAGAAAATCATCAGACTCGAAGACCAACTCGAAAAGGTCAAACGGCAGCTTGAGCAGGAAGAAGCGACAAATCGAAATCTAGCGCGCGAAAGCAGCGCGTTACAGTCCCAGGCGAGCGCGCGGGAAGAGCGAGTCAAGGCTCTTCAAGAAATAAACGCCTCTCAGAAGAAAAAGATCGACGAGCAGGAAAGTGAAATTAAACGATTGAGGAAGTAGGTCGAGAGATCGTTGGGTGCCACTGCTGGCTTGCCCAGCAGTGCCGAATACCGTGGAAATCGGCAGTTCTCGACAAATCCTTCCCAAATTTCTTGTTGAAATGTTTCCGAGAGCAGGAGACAACGAATAACACTGCTGGGCAAGCCAGCAGTGGCACCCAATTCTCAACTTCGTTTTCGAAGGTTACATTCCCAAGAACGGCACTGGCAACAGAAACGCGTGTTGCTCGTACAGGCTGTACGCCCCGTACCAAGACAGGTACTGCGTGAAGTACACGATCAGCGCGTACGTCGCCGCGATGGGTAGCGCGGCGAGGCGGGCTGACCAGCGGAAGATGAAGTGTCGCGGTTCGTCTCGCCGCAGGCCGCGGCCGACGGCCCAACCGGTGAGAATCCGCGCGGGGAATATGAACACGACGAAGATCAAACTGGGCAGCCAAGCGACTTCGCGCGGTGTCAGTTCGATTTTCAGAAGATATAGCGGCAGCGCCGAGGCGAGCGTGATCAACAGGGCGAACCAAAACGCGATGGGCGCTCGGCGGAATAGTCGACGTACCGCACGCAACTCGAATATCGCGCGGAATCGGTTTTCGACCGCGAAGTGCGTTTGAGCAAACGGCAAGTAAAGCACGACGGTCGCCAGCAACAAACCGCCGAGCAGGCCTACCAAAACGCCAAGGCCGCTGGGCAACTGAGTTGCGATGGCCAGCATGGTGACCGGCACGAATAGCCAGACGAGCGCTCCGGCAAAGCCGCGGAAACCGAGAAACGCGTAATACGGCAACCGCAACTCGGTCACAAAATCCCAGACGCCATCGCGAGCTTCGACAAGCATTCCGCCGCGAACGACTCGTTTGCAAAAACGGACCGGCGCGGGCCCGAGAAAGTGCCGGAATCGTCCGCCGCGATACCAAGCCCAGATAATATGCGGCACGAGAACGACGGTCAGAATCGTCACGGCAATCGCCCAACCGCGGGTCGTGCCGCTTGCCGGATCGATCAGCCGCGCGTCTGCCCACAAGTCCGAGACCAACCGCAGCGGCAAGAGCAAAATCCACGTTCCCAAAACGATGCTGCCGATACGAGCGGCTTTACGAATGCCGATAAACCCGTCACGAATCCGCCCGCTACGCGCGACGCGTCCAGCGGCTTCGAGCAGGTAGCCGAGACTAAGAAACTGCAGGATCGGAATCGTCGCCAAGATGGCGAGGATCACGATCATCGTCGCCGCGCCGAACAGCCACTCGGCGACCGATCCGATGGTTTGAAAGAATCCGAGCCGCTCGAGCGATTCGCGACGGGCTGTTTCGTCTAGTGGGTCAGTGGCGTCTTCGACGGCCAGCGCCGTAATAATTTCTTCCGGCCGTTCGTCACAAGATGGCGACACGCTGGGCGGATCGACGGCTTCGGCCGTTGGAATCGGTTCTTCGTGCGAACGATCGATCGGCTGCGGCATGGACGGCGGTTCCTTGGTTTTCATATTCGTCTTTTCGCCGAATCGGTGCAAATCTTTGCCAAGAAGTTTTTAATTCGTGCGAATAGACGCGTAGAATGAACAAAACTTGCCTTCGCTTGGGCGGCGTTTAACCCCAAGCCGACGGCGCGGGAGTTTTGAGCGGCTCGCGAAACGCCATCGCCTGCGGCTTCGGGATAAACGAATCAGCAATCCATCACAAGCAAATTATGTGGGCTCGTAATCTTCTTTTTGCTGCTTGTTGTTTCGCCGGGTTCGCCGCGTTGGCGGGCGGGATCTTGCAGGGCGAGCGTACGATCGAGCCCGACTCGTTTCGACCCGGCGTTTACCAGCGCGAAGACTTTCGCAGTGTCATTGAAACTGTCAACACCGAGTTTCAAACCGACTGGCAAGACGCCGGCCTGCAGGCCGCTGGCCGTGCGGACGATCTCACGATCTGCCGACGGATTTCACTCGCGCTGACCGGCACGATTCCTTCGCTGGAAGAAATACGCGCGATCGAAGCGCAACCGGCCGAGTATCGCATCCAGTGGTGGCTTTCACATCTGCTCGAAGACCGCCGCTACGCGGACTACGTCGGCGAGCGTTTCGCGCGAGTTTACGTGGGCACGGACAACGGGCCGTTTCTTGTTTTTCGCCGCGGCCGATTCGTGACCTGGCTAGCAGATCAACTAGAAGCGAACGTGGCCTACGACCAAATCGTGCGACAACTGATCGCCGATACAGGGCTGTGGACCGATTCGCCGGCCGTCAATTTTGTGACCGCAACGCTCGATCAGAATAACGACTCGCAACCCGATATAATGCGGCTGACTCGACGCGTTAGTCGAGCTTTTCTTGGCGTGCGGCTGGATTGCGTGCAGTGCCACGACGACCACATGGGCAGCGATTGGCTGCAGTCGGACTTCCATGAGTTGGGCGCGTTCTTTTCCGAAGCCCGCATGTCGCCGGTCGGCATCCGCGACTCGAAAAAAGAATACGAATTTCAATATCTCTACGAAGACACGCCAGAAACGATTCCACCGACGGTTCCTTTTTACGAAGAGCTCTTGCCCGAATCCGGTCCGCGACGCGAGCGACTTGCGCGATGGGTGACGCATCCGGACAACGCGGCGTTCGCGCGGACGGCCGTGCACCGTGTCTGGGCGTTGATGTTTGGCAGTCCGATGTTTGAAGCGGTCGACAACATCCCTCTCGAAGGCCCCTTTCCGCCGGGTCTCGAGACGCTGGCCGCAGATTTTGTCGAGCACGATTACGATCTGAAGCGGCTGATTCGATTGATCGCGGCGACTGACGCATTTCAGCGCGACAGCCGAGCCGATATTGAAGTCACCCCTCTGCACGAAGCCCGTTGGGCCGCGTTTCCGCTGACGCGTTTGCGGCCCGAACAGGTCGCGGGCAGTTTGCTGCAGGCTTCGTCGCTGACGACGATCGACGCCGAGTCTCATATTCTGTTGCGGATCGGACGGTACTTTCAGCAAAACGAATTCGTCAAACGCTACGGCGACACGGGCGAAGACGAATTCGGCGCCCACGGCGGTACAATCCCACAGCGGCTGCTGATGATGAACGGAAATCTCGTCAAAGAAAAAACGCGCGACAACTTGATCGGCAACGCCTCGACGCGAATCGCCGTGCTCGCACCCGATGATGAAAAAGCGGTCGAAACGGCGTACTTGACGATCCTGACTCGGCGGCCCAGCGAAGTGGAGCTTGACCATTTCACTCAGACGCGATTGAAGGGCACGCGGAACAAAGCGCGGATTCGGGCGCTGGAAGATATGTATTGGACGTTGCTGAACTCGACAGAGTTTTCGTGGAATCATTGATGACCGACTAGCCGCCGGGCGCTAGCCCGCCGTGATGACACTAACCGGACGCTAGCGCGTTCCGGCTGATTATCTACCGGAGGCCCCGATGCGGGACATAGACAAAACTTTCTTTCATTGCGGAACGAGCGATCATTTTGCGCGGCGGACGCTTTTGAAAGCCGCGGGCCTCAGCGGATTGGCATGGTTAACGCCGCTGGCGACCGTGCTTGCTCGCCAAGCCGAAACCGAGCCGCGCGGAAGACAGGCCAAATCTGTAATTTTGCTGTGGCTGCAAGGCGGGCCAAGTCAGCTTGAGACGTTCGACCCGCACCCGGGCAAGAAAATTGCCGGCGGCACGAAGTCGATCGAGACGGCGTCCGCGGGCGTGCAGCTTGCCGCGGGTTTCGAGCAGTTGGCTGACCAGATGCAGCACGTTTCGCTCGTCCGATCGATCGTCAGCAAAGAAGGTGATCACGAACGGGCGACCTACAACGTCAAGACTGGCTACCGCCCTGACCCGACGGTCGTGCATCCTTCGATCGGTGCGGTGGTTTGTCACCAATTGCCTGTAGCCGGCGCAGAGATCCCGCGGCACGTTTCGATCATGCCAGGCCAATGGCCGGGCCGCGGCGGGTATTTGGGCGACAAATACGACGCGTTCAAAACTTACGATCCGCAAGGCGGCATTCCCGATGTGAGGCCACGCGTTTCGGAAGAGCGCTACACGCGTCGGCTTAAAGATCTCGACGTTATCGAATCGGAATTTGCGCGCGGACGACTTCGCGATTTGGAACAACGTCGAACGACGCATTTGACGACGATCGAGCAAGCCAACCGCATGATGTCGTCCGAGCAATTGAAAGCTTTCGACGTTAAAGAAGCCCCGGAACGCGAGCGGCTCGAATTTGGCGATTCGGCATTCGGCCGCGGATGCTTGGCAGCGATGCGATTAATCGAGACAGGCGTCCGCTGCGTCGAAGTCACCCTGCCCGGTTGGGATAGCCATTTGAACAATCACGAAGTTCACGCCGAACGCGTCGGCGTTCTAGATCCGGCTTTCGCCGCGCTGATTAGAAATCTGCGCGAGCGTGGATTGCTTGATGAAACGATTGTCATTTGCGGCGGCGAGTTCGGACGCACTCCGAACGTCAATCCGGCCGCGGGCCGCGATCATTGGCCGCACGGCTTTAGCATCGCGCTGGCCGGCGGCGGAATTCGCGGCGGACATGTTGTCGGCGCGACGGATCCAGAAGGCAGCAAAGAAGTCGCAGACCCGGTCGGCGTCGCCGACGTTCATGCGACGGTGCTGCACGCACTGGGCATCAAGTATCGCCGCGAACTCGATACTCCGGTCGGCCGCCCGATGAAGATCAGCGACGGCAAAGTAATCGACGAACTGCTCGTAATGTAGTTCGGCTTTCACGGGTTGTGCCAGTGATCTCGCGCACGCGGCGCGACGCGATTTTGGCTCTTTTTGCAGCTTTTCGGGCGGTTTCTTTGCACTGCCCTGGGCGATCTCTGCACGCCGAACTTGTGGCGGCACCGATGCGAGCGGCACGATCGCCTTGAGTCAAACGCGCACCGGAATCTAGGCAGACTCTGCGGGCCGGCGGCCGAATGGCGCTGTCCAGGCTCGCCGCACTCGGCCGATACTCAGCTTGCAATAGTTCGTGATCGGTTTACGTCGAAGTGTCGAGCGTGCGGTGGAGTGCTATGAGAGTTTTTACTTTTTGTTTGCTGACGCTTTGCAGCTTGGTGTTTGGCCGAGAGGCCGCTGGCGACAACAATGAAAGTGCAACAAAGGAAAGGAGCCAGCCGGTGACTTGGGCGATTGCGATTCATGGCGGCTGCGGTTCGGGCGACCGGCTCGTGCCGGACGATGTCCAGCGCGAGTACAACGAGAGCCTTCGCGCGGCGCTCACGCTCGGCAAGCAACTGCTCGCCGCGGGCGGCAGTAGCTTGGACGTTGTCGAACAAGTTGCGCGTCGGATGGAAGACGATGGAAATTTCAACGCTGGCCGCGGCGGTGTTTTCAATCGCGAAGGACAGCACGAGTTGGACGCTTCGATCATGGACGGCCGCAACCTCGCCTGCGGCGCCGTGGCCAGCGTGCGGACCGTGAAGAATCCGATTTCGCTTGCTCGAATGGTAATGGAAGAGACAAAACACGTCATGCTGATCGGCGAAGGTGCGGATCTGTTCGCGCGGCAGATGCAGATTCCGGCGGCCGATCCAGAATATTTTTACACGCCTCGGCTTCGGCAACTTTGGAACGACTATCAGGCTCAGCAGTCCGCCAATAGAGCGCAGCTTGATTTTGGCGGCAGCCGGGGCACGATCGGCGTGGTGGCTCGCGACCAAGATGGAAACCTTGCCGCTGCGACCTCTACGGGCGGGCTATGCTACAAGATGCCGGGCCGGGCCGGCGATTCGCCGATCATTGGTGCGGGCACCTACGCTAAGAACGGCGTGCTGGCCGTTTCGTGCACAGGCCACGGGGAAGAATTCATCCGACACAGCGTCGCGCACTCACTGACGGCATTGGTCGAGTACAAGGGGCTCTCGGTCGCCGAAGCGGCGAGGCAACTGATTCGCGAGACGCTGCCCGCCAAGTCCGGAGGGCTGATCGCCGTCGGCCACGACGGTACGATTGTCCTGGAGTACAGTACGCGGGCGATGCTCCGGGGCGCCGCCGATTCGTCCGGGCGGTTTGACGTGGCGATCTTCGATTAGCGTTCGGCTCG
>CAJIAM010000413.1_pt1 | contig 10015 bp, 7 predicted proteins | sample 9199151 | NCBI WGS metagenome assembly CAJIAM01 (sample SAMEA7708259, study PRJEB35096) | sediment metagenome | biome: marine neritic benthic zone biome [ENVO:01000025]; feature: sediment [ENVO:00002007]; material: shallow marine sediment [ENVO:03000034] sea grass bed [ENVO_01000059] ...
CATTCAGTTCCAAAGGTCTTCATGGACGTACCAAAACAGAATTTCCATCAAAAACTGATCACGATCGAGGATCGAAGATGGGCTCGCGTGTATACGGCCCCAAGAGACTCTACGGTTGCGGCCTCGTACGGCAAACAATCGTTTGGCCGTCCGTTAGAAAACGCAGGGCGGAGTCGGTGGCGCTTTGAGGTTTGCACGACTCGTGACAATTGTTCGGGCTAGAACTGCCGAACGCCGGCCCATTTCTCGCGGTGGCTTTGCACCCGGTCAATCGCTCTCCAGAAACCCGGTCGAATGTGTTGCTGCACGAATTCGGCCGTGGTGAGATGCCGCGATGGCGACTCACTTGTTCCGCTTTCCAGAGTAAGAAACAAAACTCCGCACCCGATCGCAAATCCACCGAGCAGACCGCCGAACATGATCATTAGCTTCGAAGGTCCCGTCGGATTGGGTCCCGTTTCAGGCTGGCCGACCAGTGACATCAAACTCACCGCATGAGCCGTTGCGCGGCGGGCGCGGGCTTCGGCGAGGTTTTGCTGACTGCTTTGCAGGATCTTGGTCAGGTGCGTGATCTCTTCGAGCGTGTTTCCGTAGGCAGCCCGGACACTTGCCAGCCGCTTGAGCCGCAGCTGCGTCTCGGACAACTCGTTTTCGAGCCGCTCGACGCGCGATTGTGTCAGGCCAAGATCTACGTCGATGCCGCGGATTGCATCCTGCATTTCGCGTCGGATTCTCTCTTGAATTTCGGCTTCGGCGGCTTTGGCAGCAATCAATTGCGGATGCGTGTCGCGAAGCTGTCCTTTGAGTTGCGCGGTGTTGATGCGGGCGTCGATTAAACCATCCTTCAAACGGCTGAGCGACGGCTGCGAAGTCAGCAGGCTATTCGGTGTCGCGACAATTCGCTCTGGATCTCCGGTTGCTTCGACAAGAAGCTGTCTAAGCCGATTGTTGACGTCCAGTTCCTCGCGAGCGGCGCGTAATTCGGTTTCCAAATCGATGCGGCGGCGGCGCAGGTCGCTGTCGCCGGAGGGAGCCTGTTGCAAAACGCGCAATTCGCCGAGGTCGCCGGCGACTTGTGCCTCGAGTCGTCCCAGCCGAAGCGTCGCTTCGTCCAATTCGTTTTTGGCCATTGCGACAGCATTTTCCAATTCGGCGATCATGCTTTCGGCCTTCGCATTACGAAGCTCCCCTAGTTGCTCACGGGCTTGCCGGCAAACAGCCGCCGCCAACTCGATCGCCCGCTTTCGATCAGCGTCTTTCGTTTTGACGTAAAAAATCTCGGTCTCTCCAAACACTGCTCCCTTTGGCGGCGACACCTTCACGAGTTTCTTTCGAAATTTGGCGACAGCGTATTCGTTGGGCCACTGAGGCTTGTTGTAACCGTCCGGCGGCCCGACTTCGTCGAGCGCTGCCCGCGCAACTTTCGAACTGCGGGCCAACTCCATAATGGTTTCCTGCAGCGTTTTCATTTGCTCGACACGCTCGAATTGGCCTGGCCGATCGCGGTCGGAAGGCGCGAGCGCTTCGTTTCGAATCACGATTGCTTGCGCGGCTTCCCACTTTGGCGTTCGCAAAAACGCAAAGAGCGTTGCGGACAAGAGAATCCCGAAAGTCGGCACGGCCCAGCGGTAGGGATAGCGAGCAAACGTGTTGACGATGTCGCAAAGAGAGGGAACTGCTGAGCGCTGCTGGGCCATAAGGCTTGGACCTTGTGGGAAAAACGACTTCCGAGAAACGATTCCTGCGAATTCCGACGCAAACTCAATGCCAGTCTCTGGCCGAAAGTTGACTGCGGTACGATTTCTGCAAAAGCCAGGTTGTAGGCGAGTTCCCAGACGAACCCGCGACCATGACAAGTAGTCGTCGGCTACGAATTAAAACGCTGTCGAGTTGCCGCATCACAGCGGCGTTGCGTTTTTGCAACCAGCGAATCGTTTTTTGGAGGGATTGCACCGCTTGTTTCATGCAATTTTCATTTGCTTTGTTGGAACATCGCCGAGTGAGCCTAAGCGATTTGCATGATCGTAAATGCGTTCCACATTTGTGTATTCCGCTTGCGGAAATCCTTTTTCAACTCCCGGAGACCCATGCGCCGCGGCACGCCGGTCGCAGCGCTGACTGACAATGCGCGTTGAGTGGATTTCGACGAGCGAAGAATTCGACTCGCTTGGAAAAGTTTGGAACGAGCTGTCCAGCGACGTTCCGTTTCGCCGATTTGAGTGGCTGCATAGCTGGTGGCGGCATTATGGAAACATCCGTCGGGCCGGCCGCCAGTGCCAGTTGCTGGTGCTGGCTGTCTACGACCAACGTCGAGCCCAGCCAGTCGGCATCGCACCGCTGAGCGTCGAACACTCGTGGACAGGCTGCCGAACGGTCCGCTTTCTCGGATCGGGCGAAGTTTGCAGCGATTATTTGTCGCTCTTGTCCCAAGCGGGCAGCGAAACGGCGGTCGCAGCGGCGGTTGCACGCTGGTTGAACGAAAATTCGCAGCAGGTCTGGGACATGGTCGACTTGTCCGGGGTCCAGCGCAGCGACGCGCCAATTGCGACGCTCGTCGAGCATCTTTGGATGTACGGTCACGAAACGCAGGTCTCCGAATCAAATCACTGCTGGCGGCTAGCGCTGCCGAATAGCTGGGACGAGTATCTCGCGACGCTTTCCAAATCGTTTCGCAAACAAGTCCGCCGCGCCGTCCGCAAGTATCTCGACACAGGTGAAGTCCAATTTCGCACGGTCACGGACCAAAGCGATTTAGAAGGAAACTTCGAAGAGTTCGTCGAGTTGCACCAGCGGCGTCGCGCGACGCTCGGCCAGCGCGGCTGTTTCGATTCCGCCGCGTTTACACAATTCATGACCGAAGCTGCCGCGCGGTTGCTGCCGGCTGGAGCACTGCGACTGAATCAATTGCAAATGCACGGCCAGACAATCGCAGTAGATTTCAACGTATTGGGCAGCGGTGTGCTGTACGCGTACCAAGGCGGTATCGATCCGACGCGGCTCGATATGGGGCCGGGCAACTTGCTGACGTTAGTCACAATTCGAAAGGCAATCGACGAGGGGATTTGTTATTACGATCTTTTGCGAGGCGACGAACCATACAAGGCGCACTGGCGAGCGCACCAAAACAAAATGATGTCGGTACGCGTTGTTCGCAACGCCCTGACCGCCCGGCTGCATAATGGTGTTTGGCTCGCCCGAGATCGCTTCCAAGAATTTACAAAACAAACAGCGCAGCGACTCGGTGGCCCGGCAAGCTCTGGCAAACTCAAAGCTCCGGGCGCGTCGAAAGCGCAGCAGCCAAACAGCGGCGTCTACCCTGCGGCGATGCAAGCGGCCAGTGGCGATTCTGGAGACTTGCAGGTCGAAGTCTTCGATAGCGAAGCGTCATTGGCCACGCTTGCCGAGGATTGGAACCGAATATCCGGCGGCAATCCGATGCATCGGTTCGAGTGGTACGAAACGTGGTGGCGGCACTTCAGTCGATCGGGTGGCCGAAGCCGCTGGGATCGCAATTTGCTTGTACTCGCCGTGCGCGATAACGATCGCCGTCTTGTCGGCTTGGCTCCGCTGTTTTCGGAAAGCTCACTAGCGGGTGGCAATGCGATTCGCTTCCTCGCGAGCGGCGCGGTTTGCACGGATTACCAGACGATATTTTGTGAGCAAAAACACCAAGCCGAAGTGATTTCCACAATCGGTGATTGGCTCATCGGTCACTTAGATGAATGGAATTTATTAGAGTTAAGGTCGGTCGATTCCCGCGACTCAAAGATTCGCGATTTGGCGGGCCGCCTACGTCGTCACGACTGCCGGATTTATGCCAACACGATCACCTCTTGCTGGCATGCGGCGTTGCCCGGCAGTTGGGAGAAATTCTTGGCGAAGCTGAGCAAAAGCAGGCGAAAAGCCTTGCGACGCTGCGAGCGACGCTACCTCGATAATGGTCAAGTGACGATCCATTTCCCACAAAACGCCGCGGAGCTTGTTAAAGCCTTTGAAGTATTTCGCAATCTACATCAGCGGCGTCGCGAGAGCCTAGGTGACGACGGCTGTTTCGGCAACCGTGCCTTTGCGACGTTTTTGGAGGAGATTTGTCCGCGGCTCTTTGCAGCAGGTTGCTTGGACATGCCGTGGGCCGAATTTCAAAATCGTCCAATTGCTTGCGGATTGAACTTCATTGGCGACCGGATTACATACGGTTACCAGAGCGGTATCGATCCGAATTTTCTCGAGTATTCGCCCGGCAATTTATTGACGATTGCTCGAATTCGGCGTGCGATCGAGCGTGGCCACACGACGTACGACTTCTTGCGCGGCGACGAACCTTACAAGAAAGATTGGACGGCCGAACCGCACGCGCTAGTCGACTATCGAGTTGTCGCGGACCGGTCGCTCGACCGATGGCGGCACAATGCCTGGCTCGGGCAGCAGCAAACCCGACGAATCGGGAAACGTGCTTTTCTATCGATCCGGCAAGCGCAGGCAAAGACGCTACAGTCTTTCGATTCGTTTACTAAGAAGATTTCTAGCCGGTGGGCCACCGGCTTCGGAGGCTAAGATGTCGCCTTACAAACATGCAGCACTTGCCGCCTACTACTACACGACCGCGCCATTGCGTGCCGCTCGCAATTCTTGGTTGTCGCGCCGCGGCCACGCGCCTGTTCACATTGTCACCTATCATCGCGTCGCTGATGACGCAGCTAATGATTGGACGACGAGCAATCAGGTTTTCGAAAAAGGAATTCGTTGGCTGCGTCGAAATTTCGACATAGTCACGCTCGACGAAGCCCGCCGCCGCATCGCGTCTGGTGAGAACCATCGGCCGACCGTTTGCATCACCTTTGACGACGGCTATGCAGTCAATCTCGATCGAGCACTACCGCTGCTGATTGACAGCTGCATTCCGTTCACCTATTTCGTTACGGCCGGCGCGATTCTTCAGCGCGAGTTTTTCGAGCACGACGTCGCGATGGGAAACAAACTGGCACTAAACACCGTCAATGACATTCGCCGGCTTATCGCCGCAGGAGTCGAGATCGGTGCCCACACGCGAACGCACGCCGATCTAGGCGCTGTCCGCGACGAAGTCACATTGTATGACGAAATCGTAACCGCCGGCCGCGAACTGGAAGACGCCATCGGACAACCGGTTCGCTACTTTGCGTTTCCATTCGGTCAGAAAGCGAATCTCAGTCGCCGAAGTTTCGAGATCGCCGCCGATGCAGGTTACGAAGCGGTTCTGTCGGCGTACGGGGGCACTAATTTTCCTGGCGATGACGCGTTTCATTTGCAGCGGATGTGCGTCGATGGCCCGCTGACGCGGCTCAAGAACTGGACGACCTTGGATCCGATCAAGCAGATAAGAATTCGGCGTTATCAATATCGATCCGCGGACGAGTTGCCAGGCGCTGTGGGAGCTTTGCAGTCGTGAGCACTGCCGCAAAAACTTTTGGGGCTGCTCCGCTTCGAGCCGACGCTGTGCGGCGTGATACGTTAGCGGCAAGTGTCGTTTTCTTAGTCGGGCTGAGCTGCATTCAGCCTCTGGTGACATTCCTGCGAGGCATACTGTTTTGCCGCTGGCTCGATCCGGACCAGTTAGGCCGTTGGGATGTCGTGCTGGGCTTTTTGACGATCGCTGCGCCGATAGTCGTACTTGGCATTCCCGGTTCGTTTGGCCGCTACGTCGAGCACTATTCGCAGCGTGGGCAGCTCGCGATGTTTCTACGCCGCACGAGTTTGGCGTGCATCGTCTTGGGCGGGCTAGCGATTTCGGCTCTTTTGTGGTGGTCGCCGTTTTTCTCGTATCTGATGTTTGGCCAAGGCGGGCACGGCGATCTGATCATGCTGGTTGCCGTCGCACTGGCGACGATGGTCGCCTTTGGATTTACTGTCGAGCTCTTGACGGCGCTGCGAATGTTTCGCGTCGTTTCGGTTTTGCATTTCGCCAAGGGCGCGACTTTTGCGCTGGCTGGCTTGGCGCTGCTATTGCTCTGGCAAAGCGACACGAGCAGCGTTATCGCGGGACACACGCTGGCTTGTTGCGTCCCGATGTTGATTGCTTTGTTTTGGCTCGTACCTCTTTGGCGTTCGTTGCCGGCCGCATCCGTTCGCGGCGAAGAAGGTTTTGTTGGCCATCGTGCTTTGTGGAGCCGCTTTTTGCCGTTCGCGATCGGCATTTGGGTCGCAAACTTTTTCACGAACGTGTTTGCGATCATCGACCGCTACATGATTATTCACTTTAGTGGTTTACCAGCGTCGAAGCGCTCGTCCAAGTCGGACACTACCATAGTTCCCGAATTCTGCCGGTTCTTTTACTGGCGTTTATGGAAATGCTGGCGGGAATCGTGCTGCCGCATTTGAGCAAAAACTGGGAGGCCGGTCGCCGCGACGAAGTCGGTCGTCAACTGGTGCTTGGATACAAGCTCTGCGGTTTGACCGTCGTCGGCGGTTCGACGGCTGTGTTGCTGGCGGCGCCGTTTGTTTTCGAGTTCGGATTCGGAGCCAAATACACCGGCGGCTTGGAAGTACTGCCGTGGACGCTAATCTACTGCTCGTGGTTTGGTATGTACTTGATTCTGCAAAAGTATATTTGGTGTGCTGAACGCATTCGACTATGCATCCTGGCGCTTGGAATTGGTATTGCCGCCAACGTGGTTTTAAATCTGATTCTCTTGCCGCGCTACGGTTTGCTTGGTGCCGTGCTGGCAACCGCCGCGTCGAAACTGCTGGTTGTCTTTTTGACCGCCTTATTCAATCGGATGCTCGGCATGCACCTCGATTGGCGGATGGGCGTGGTTACTCTCCTGCCGCTCGGCCTGGCTTTGGGCGGTTTCGTGGCTCTCGCCATTCTCGCACTTGTCGGACTCGCAATTATCGCGTCTGGCCTAATTCTGACGGACGATGAAAAACGACGTTTAGTCGAGTTCGCCGAGCCGTTGCGAGAGCGACTGCCAGTTTGGTTGAAGGCGTAGCGATCTGCGTGCGTTGCATTTTCGGTGGTTAGGCTGCAAGAAGCAGATTTGCAATGGTCGATCGGCGAGCGAGGTTCTTTTAGGCAACGGCTTAAAGAACCAACGTCCACAACTTCATGATCGGCATCATCACTCCGACAACGAAGAAATATCCTAAGACGCAGATGACTAGCAAACAGACAACGCCGGCAACTTGCACAGCGATTTGCGCCTGGTAGAGGTACCGACGCAGCGTGCTGTTGGCCATTTCGCGGAGCGCCCAGTCAAGATTGCCGGTGCGGGCGGCGGCCTGAAGAACGGCGGCTTCGGCAGGTCGCAGCAAATCGACTTTCTTCATGGCCTCGCGCCAATCTTGTCCGCCGTCGACAGCCTGGAGCACAGCAAGTAACCGCTGCCGAATCCCGCTTCGCGGGTAGAATTCCGCAAGGCAAGCAAAAACTTGGTCGAGCGGACGCTGCATTTCGGCTGCGATTGCCAAGCACTTCAGAACGTTCGAGCGGTGAAGCGGCAGCGTAAATCGCGACAGCACAAAAACATCAAAGCGAATCAGGCCAAGATACCGGCACAATGCATAGATAAAAACGAACACTCCGAGGACGACGGCCGGCACAATCACCAAGACACCCCAAGTGATGAGAATTTGTCCCGTGCGAAACAAAGTTAGCGTCGCGTCCGGAAGCTCAGTATCGAAGTCGTCGAAGATTTTGCCTAATGCCGGAAAGATCTTCCACATCATGAACGACGCGCCCGCGAAAAAAATCGAGACGATCGCAAACAAGTAGCTCATGCGGCCGACCAACGATTGGATGAGCGGTTCATGGGCCGCCTGAGATGTAGCGGCTGCTCTTAAACTCTTTGGAACTGCGCCGAAGCGATCGCCAACCAGGACCATCGATTCGATTGCGTCTGTATTTAGACGCCCGGTCTTTTGCATTGCGACCGACAAGGACGTACCGCCTTCCAAGAGTTCCGCCAATCGACGCGTCGGGCGGCTCGCAACACCAAACGAATCTTCGGCGAGGCCGCGCGCAGCGGAAGCGAGCGGTATTTTCCGCTCGGCAGCGATCGCCAAAGACCATAACAAATTGTTCCTCCGCGCGGCATGAAAACGAACGGTAGCCAAAGCAACCAGCATCAAGAAAACGATAAACAGAATCCCCAACGGGTTTAAAAAGACAGGACCGGAGATGCCAAAGAATCCCACAATGACAAACACCCATCCGGCGACGGCAAACATAACGCGTAGTAGAGACTCGGTCCTAAGCAGTCGCGCTGCCACCACGATGTGCAGCACGAGTAAGATCGTCACACCGCACACAAGCAGCATCAGGCAGGCCCAAAGAAATTGTGCGTCGTCCATCTCTTTTGCAATCAATGAAAACGTTTAAGTCAAAGCACTCACGAGCACTAATATCGGCCACAACAAAGCCGAAACGGTCATTCCGACCGCCCACAATACGAAAAGAAAAACGAACGGCGGCACGACCGTGCGTAGAAAGTCTGTGTGAAAGCGCGACCAGCCTTCGCAGCTCTCGGCGATGTATTCCAGCACAGAGACCACCGTGCCATTGGTTTCGCCCCAACTGATGACAGGAGCGAGCGAGCGAAGTAAGACGTATTGCTCAGCCATCGCAATCGCGAGCGCCTTGCCGGCTTCTACGTCGCCGGCCGCGCGATGGCACGCTTCGCCGATCGCTCGGTCTCTAATTGTCTGACTGGAGATTCGTAAGGCCTCGGGTAGTGGGATTGCTTGGCGCAAGAGCAAGGCCAGCATCTGCGAGAAGCCCGCAAGGGAATGGAAAAAATAGATACGCCCGATCAATGGAATAAAATGCAACAATCGGTGTGCCGCTCGGCGACCTCCGAAAAGCGCCGTGACGGCGAAAACCAAGATCGCGCCGACCGCAAGCGCGATAGGAAGCTGCCAGAATAGCGGCATCGCCGCAATCATAAACTTAGTAATAGCCGGCATCTCGGTGCCAAAATCAGTCAATAGTTCCATATAACTGGGAATGATGAAAACCGAGAGGAAAAACGAAAGGCACAAAACGATCGCCAGCAATGACAGGGGATAGCCAATCGCCAGAAACAACTGCCGACGAATTTGCCGACGCGCTTGTTGGCGTTCGACGAGCCAGGCCATGATCTGGTGCAATTGCCCGCTACGGATTCCTGCAGCGATCACGCCTTGCCATGGCGTTGGAAACTGAGACGAGGTTTTTGCCAGGGCCGAATCCAGCGCTTCTCCACTTTCGAGCCGGGTTGCCAAGACGCGTACGGCTCTGGCTAGCGGCCGCTGACGTCGGTTCGCGTCGAGTTGCTCTGCGACGGCATGCAGTGCCGGAGCGAGAGGCATGCCGGCGGCGGCGATCGAACTGATCTTTGCGGCAACCGAGTCGGCCTCACTGGCTGAGATTTTGGCCTTCACGATTTCAATGACTTGCGCGTCGCGGAGGCCGGTTTGTCCGAGCAGTTCGACTGCTTCTTGACGGTTGTCCGCCGTAATCCTGCCGCGGACAGGTTGGCCCTGTTCGTCCGTCGCGCTGTATTCAAACTCTGGCATTAACGGTCAACGTTCGACGTTGTGTTGATCGGCAGCTACATACTTCGCTGATTCAGTAAGCCGCACCAAAGCGACTGCTTTCTAAAGTGTCGCTCCGTAATCGGTCATCTTGTAAAGCAGTTTCCACCACGGCAGCAAGGCCGTAATTGAATAAAGAATCGCGATGCCGCCGCCGACGAACAATGTTGCCGTCATAGGCAAGTAGATCCTTAGCCATTCACTTTGGCTCTCTGCTTCTGCTCGGTAGTCGCTTGCGGCGTGGCGGAGCCCCTTGGCAATCTTCTCGGGCGATACTGAGTTTCCGCCAACATCGCCGCCTAGCATCAGCCAGCGCAAAAGCGGTGGAAACTCGTCGTTCGCGATCTGGCTGCGGCCTTCTTCAAGTGCTCGGGCTGTCGCGTCGCCGGCCTGTCCTAAACGCCGGTCGCCGCTGGCCGCAGCTGCTAATCGAATCGCTGAGGGTGCCGGCACGCGTTGGGCGTAA
>CAJIAM010000975.1_pt1 | contig 9889 bp, 4 predicted proteins | sample 9199151 | NCBI WGS metagenome assembly CAJIAM01 (sample SAMEA7708259, study PRJEB35096) | sediment metagenome | biome: marine neritic benthic zone biome [ENVO:01000025]; feature: sediment [ENVO:00002007]; material: shallow marine sediment [ENVO:03000034] sea grass bed [ENVO_01000059] ...
CTTGGGCGTGGAGCCTTTATGAGCCCAGCGCCGATTGTCCTTGGAATCGCCAGGCCGCAGCGCACTTGTTTCGCCGCGCCGGCTACGCCGCGAACTCTGCTCAACTCGACGAAGCCGTCGCGCTCGGTCCGGCCGAGTCGGTCCGCCGACTGATCGATCCGCCGGAAGGAGTTACCAAATTCGATCAGCAGATCCAGAAACTCGCCCGGACGACGCTCGCGGGTAACAACGTCCGCAGACTGGCGGCTTGGTGGCTGTACCGAGCGCTACACGCGCCGGACCCGCTGCACGACAAGATGACGCTTTTCTGGCACGGGCACTTCGCCACCAGCGCCGACAAAGTAAAAGACGTGCATTTGTTGTACGCCCAGCACGAAGTGCTCCGCAGCGATGCGATGGGCCAATTTGCGAACCTTGTCCAACACATCTCCCGCGACCCGGCGATGTTGATTTATTTGGACTCGGACACAAATCGCAAGCGGCATCCGAACGAAAACTACGCTCGCGAACTGATGGAGTTGTTTTGCTTGGGTACGGGAAATTACACCGAGCAAGACATCCGCGAACTGGCCCGCTGTTTTACCGGCTGCGAAGTCCGCCGTGGCCGCTTCGGCTTTAACAAGTTCCAACACGATGGCGGCGAGAAACATTTTCTCGGCCAGCGCGGCCACTTTGACAGCGACGACGCCGTTCGCATCGTCGTCAATCATCCAGCCACCGCGCGGTTCATGGCACGCAAACTCGTGCGATTCTTCGTCCGCGACGATGTCGAAATTTCCGATTCGTTGATCACGCCGCTAGCCGACGACTTTCGTAGCAACGGCCTCGACGTGCGTCACGTCGTCGGGCGGATTCTCAGCAGTCAACTTTTTCATTCGCCGCTTGCCATGGGCAAAAAGATCCGCTCGCCAGTCGAACTAGCCATCGGCCTTTTGCGTTCGCTCGAAGCGACCACCAACACGATCCGCCTGGCCCAGGAAACAGCTACGCTGGGACAATCGTTATTCGAACCGCCGAGCGTCAAAGGCTGGGACGGCGGACGTTCTTGGATTAACTCGTCTTCGCTACTCGGTCGCGCGAACCTCGTCGGCCGGCTCGTCAAGAACGACGAGGCGACTTTCGCAGAAGGCTCACTCGCCGATCTCGCAGACAAATATTCGATCGACTCGCCTGAGGAAACCGTCGATTGGCTGCTCGAACTATTGGTCGCCGTGCCCGTCGCGCCGGAAGCTAGAGATCGCTTAATCGAAGTAGAAAAATCGACGAAAGGCGATCGCAGCGCTCGGATGGTTGAGGTCATAACGCTGATCGGAGCGTTGCCGGAATTTCAACTCGCTTAATTCAATTGTTTGGAAGGCTGCCAAAATCTTTTAAAAGGAATCTCGCCATGGCCAACACTCGCCGCCAATTCCTTACGGCCACCGCCGGCGCGTCGCTAATTTCGCTTTCGCCCGTTGTGCCGCGATTTCTGCTTGACGCTTCGGCAGCCGAGAATGGCCAAGGGGGCGAAAATGTGCTCGTAGTGGTTCAACTTAGTGGCGGCAACGACGGTCTAAACACCGTGATTCCGTTCGCGGACGACAACTACTACAAGAACCGCCCGACGCTCGGCGTGCCGAAGTCGAACGTCCACAAAATCAACGACGAGCTTGGTTTCCACACGGCAATGAACGGCTTTGCCGACTTGCTCGAAGCGAGCCAACTGGCCGTGATCCAGGGCGTCGGCTATCCAAATCCAAACCGCTCGCATTTTGAATCGATGGACATCTGGCACACCGCACGCCAGGACCGCGACGACCAGCGGACCGGTTGGCTCGGTCGATATCTGGACGCGACGAGCCGATTCGGCGGCGACGTGCCGGCAATGCACTTTGGGGCCGAAGATCAGCCATTGGCTCTGCAAGCCGATCGGACTCACGTCCCATCGATCCGCTCGCTCGAGCGATTCCGCCTGCAACATCCGAATTCCGGTCAGATTCGCCAACTCGTCGAATCGCGTTCACGCGAAGCCGATTCAAACGACTTGTTGAATTTTGTTCAAACCAGCACGACCGCGGCGTTGTCAGCCAGCAGCCGAGTCGAAAAAGCAATGCGCAGTTATCAAGCCAAAGTCGACTATCCGGCAAACGGCTTGGCGCAGAAATTGAAAACCGTTGCCCAACTGATCGATGCCGGGCTTACGACGAGAATCTATTACGTCGCGCTCGGCGGCTTCGACACGCATGCCAATCAGGCCGCGGCGCACGCTAGCTTGTTGCGCGAATTAAGCGGCGCGACGGCGGCGTTTGTGGGCGACATTGCCGCGCACGGCCATGGTCGGCGAGTACTGGTGATGACGTTCAGTGAATTCGGCCGCCGCGTGAAAGAAAACGCAAGCCAAGGAACCGACCACGGCGCTGCCGCGCCGATGTTTCTGGCCGGCGACCGCGTAAAAGCCGGTGTCATCGGCGAGCATCCGAGTCTAGCAGACCTCGACATCGGGGATCTGAAATTTCAAATCGATTTTCGGCAGGTCTACGCGAACGTCCTCGATCAATGGCTGGGCGCGGACAGCGAATCGATTCTTGGCGGCAATTTCAAGCGGACATTGCCGATTCTTGACTCGTAATGCTGACTGCGAAGCGCGTTTGGGAGGGCGAAGTTCCAGCTGAGCCGCAATCTATTCTACGTTTCAAGAACGGCTCGGCACGAGCCTCGCCCTCCCGAAAATCGATGCGCCGCGCGGTGCCGCTCAAACGCCGACTGTTGCTTCTAGGTTGAACTCGCCGCCGGTGCCGCGTTTGTCGGGATCGTAGTAGTGGTACGCTTGGGCGGGCGGAACGGCGACTTTGACCGGCATCGTGGCTCGTAAGCGGTAACGCAACTCCAGCGGCTTTGCCGGCGCGAGTTCGCGGAGGTAGACAATCGCTTTGCGGGGCGTGATTTGGTATTTCGCGATCTTTCCGCTGCCGACCAATTCGGCAAGTTCGCCCGGTTCGATCGTAAAGCCGCCGGGGATCGGCAAGTCAACAATGACCATCGGTGCCGTCTCGGGCAAATTGTTGACGACATTGGCAACGCAGGTGACGCGGTCGTCGACTGTCAACCGTGCGCGGTCATAGTTGATGTCGATCGTCAGCGCGGGCGCCGACTCTACTTCTGGCGGACTTTCGACATGGTAACGGGCAGCGACTTGAAAGCCCGTTCCGGCGTCGGACAACTCAGTGATCTTCAGAACGTGCGTGCCGGGTTTAGTAACCAAATCGGTCAAATTGAATTGCTGCATCACGTCTGCTTGGTCGACGGGAATGTCGACGTCGTGAACTATTTGGCCGTTCACGGCGATTTGAATTTCGCGCGGAGTTTCGCCTCCCAGCGGCGCGTCCGTGCCGGCGAGCAGCGCTTTCAGAGCCAAGACGGTCGCTTGCGTACTGTGCCACGTGCCGTGTTCGTCTTTCTGTTCGACCAGCCACGTCAATGCCTGGCGAGTGGTGCCGCGGTGTTTGCCACTTGCGGTCATAGCGAGCACAGCGAGCGCGGTCGTTTCGATATCGCCGCTCTGGCCCGAACCGTAAAAAGCGGTCTGCCCGCCCGCGGCTTGCTGCCACCAAACTTTTTTGCCGTCTTCGCTCGTTTGCTTCATCGCGTCTAGCCGTGCGAGCCAACTATCCAGTTGCGGCTCGTTCGGATTGATCGCTGCGATCGCGCAGGCGACCATCGCGACCAAATACGGATTGTCGATCGACGCTGGGCGTCGAGAAAGCAAATAGTCAAGCGTCGCGTCCGCCTCAGAATCTTTGCCCGACGAGCCGCCGAATACCGACCAAGCAACGTATGCCGTCGTTCCGAGGTTCAAATCATTGCCGCGCTGGACGCTGCCGGCCAAGCCGTCGTTCAGCATGCCGGCTTCGTTTTTCCAAGCGCCGTCGCCGCCACGCTGGTCGAGCAGCCAACGCCGCGTCTGCGCGATCAAGTTCGGATCGACGTCGTGGACAGCGGCCATGTCTCGGAATTCCATCAATCCGTAAGCGGTCAACGTCACATTCGCCGGCGGATTTCCAAACCAATCAAAGCCGCCGCCAGGCACTTCGAAACTGACCAGCCGTTGATAGCCGACGTGAATGTACTGGCGAGCCTTGGCTTCGACGGCCGCCGCGCTTTTGTCTGTACGCCGCAGATAATCTAGCGCGAGGACGTTGGGGTAGGTTGTCGAAGAAGTCTGCTCGAAGCAGCCGCTTGGCATCCGGAAGATCGAATCGAGACCTTCGACCAACTGGCTGAAGGTCGAAGGATACAGTTTGACAATCGCGGCCGCGCTGCCTTCGATGGCTTCGGCGGGCACTTCGAAAGTCATTTCAAACGGCTCGCTGAGCGAACCGCTTTCGACGGTCGCAACGCGGCGGCCGTCTGGGACGACTTCGATCTCGCGACGGACTGCGTCGGCAATCTCGGCCGCGCGAGCGGTGACTTGAAAAGTCTGTTTGCCGACTTTGGTCACGCGGATCGGGTAGCTCAGCGAGCGGACTTCGCCCGGGCCAAGCTGCAATTGCTGCACGAGCGGAGTTGCAGACTCGGAATCTTCGCCGGACACAAACTCAAACCAATCGGCCCGATCCAGTTCGATCTCGACCGTTTGCGGCTCGTCCAGATAGTTGTACACGACGACCGGAACGGCGACTTCGTCGTTGCGAGTCAATGCGACCGGCAAGTTCAGATCGACAAAGAAGGGTAGAAACACACGCAGCGGGAACTCGGCGGCTCCAAGCTGCCCAGCCGCGGAAACGCCGCTAGCCGACAATCGCCAAGTCGTAATTGAATCGGCCAGTTCGACGTCGATCTCGGCGACGCCGTTGTCGTCGGTGATCAACTCCGGACGCCAAAGAAGCGTCTCGGGGAACCATTGGCGGACTCGCGGCGGAGTTGCCGCGGTGTGTTCATAGTCCGTGGGTGCGGCCTCCAGCATCATTGATTCTTCGGCCATCTCGGCGGTCGCCGCGAAGTCCATCTCGGCGTCGACTGCTCCATCCCAGTTCGCTGTGGCGTTGGTCGGACGAGCCGATTCGCGCACGCTTTGAACGGCCGGAAGCAAAAGTCCTACAACCAAAACGCCAGCGACTAGCACGCCTGCTGTCCAGGCGAAAATCTTGGGGCGCGCCATGGCGAAAAGAACGGCGCCGCAGCAAGCGAGCACGATTACCAGCCCAATCCAAGCCGCATTCGTCGCCCGCAGGCCGCGCGAACGCAAGTTTTGCGTTGCTGCTGCTTTCGTTTCGTAAGTGGCCGCGGCTAGTGAGAACGGCGACGCATCTTGCGAAGCCGTGGTCGCAAACAACGCGTTTTCAAACTGCTGTCGTTCGACGAGCAAATCGTCCCCGCGCAAGCTGTCGGGCGACCAGTTGTAGATTTCAAAAACCGGCTCGAGCAGTTCTTGTTCGAGCAGAAAGAAGGTCTCGGCCAGACCCGTTGACTGACTGAGCACCGAAAAGACCGCTTCGTCGACGGCCGCCAAACTGATCGCGCCGGCGACCGCTTGGCCCTCGGCGTCCGAAAGCGACAGCCGAAGTTTCGCTTGGCTGCCGGGCCGGTATTCGTCTTTGTCCAGCGTCGCTCGAACGTTCAACTCGCGGGCCTGCTCGACGTAGACGACACGCGAACGCCGCACGGCAAGTCCGCTCGGCCCGTAGCGGTAGGCCACCACTTCGATCGTGCCAAACAGATCGGGCGGCAAGTCAAATTGCAGCTCGCCGCGGCGCGTACCGAGTTCCGTGTTTGGTGAAATCTCGATCGTTTGTGTCAGCACGGCTTGGTCATCTTTCATCAAATCGACGAAGACCGGCTCGCTGCCGCCGCCAAGCGCGACCAGCGTCATGGTTTCGCCGCCACGATAGACCGATTTGTCTGGCCGAATCAAAAAGTCGCCAGCCGCGCCGCTGGTAGCGATCGATTTGTGAGCGCGGCCGACGAGCCCCTGGCTATCGATAGCCCGCAAAGTCAGGCCGCTGCTGATCTCTGTCGGATTGACTTCGAAAACGCCGATCCCGAAGCGGTTGGTTTCGATCTCTTTGGCCACGCCGTGGACAGTCACACGCGTCTCGGCCGGGCGGCCGTCAGGGTAGCTTGTGTAGACGTAGAATCGATTATCAACCCCGGGAACGAGTTGCTCGGTCTCGGCGATGACCTGCACGACAATCGGCTGCGAAGTCACCACGCGCATCGCCTGTTTCGTCTGGTTTTGCCCACCTGTGTCTGCGACGCTCACGATGACAGAAAATCTCGCCGCGCCGTCGTCCTGCTCGCGGCCGACCAGGTAGTCCGGCAGCTTGAACTCGAACGAAACGCGGCCTTAGCCGTCCGATTTAGCATCAGTATTGTAAAGCTCATTGGATCCAGCGTCGCTGGAGAACGCTTGAATCGTAGCTTGGCCGTCGACAACGGGCTTGCCAAAAAAATACCGAGCCTCGATGTCGCCTTTGACTAGCCGGCCGGGCGCGTAATAGGGCTTGTCGAGCTCGATGTCGATTTTGAATTTCGGCAGCACGTATTTTTGGACTTCTACCGTGCGACTGCTCGTTGTGTCGCCGACCCGGCAGTCGATTTGGTAAGCGCCTTCGATGATCTCGGTCGCCAACGGGCAATCGGCCGAAGCGATCCCGAAGCGGCTGGTCGCTTCGCTGCGGCGAAAGATCACGTTGCCCGCCGGATCGGTGATCGAGAACTCGGTTTTTTGATCACTGATCGGCTTCAAATCCGGCCGCCTGAGCGCGAGCGAGCGCAGGCGAATCGTTTGGCCAGGTTGGTAAACGGGTTTGTCGGTGCTGAGCATCACTTTAGACGACCGCTCGAGCCGGATTTGCTGCGTCAAGACTTCATCGCCGCTGGGCGTGTCGGCGCGGACGCTGATCAAGTACTTGCCGTCCGGCCAATCGGGAATCGTCAGCGCGGGGCTGGCCGATCCTTGGGCGCCGGTGCGGAAACTCGCGAGCGTGACACGCTGTCCTTTCTGTCGGTCGATCAACTCAATCTCGACTGGGACGTCGGCCGCACCCTGCAAATCTGTTCGATCAAAGAGCGCGACTCGCACTGACGCTGCGCTGCCGGCGAGAAAACGGTCATTGCCCAGCAGATGCAAATCGTACGGCGTGGGTGTCAGCTGGTAGAAATAAAACTGCACGCCGGCGATGATCAGCACCGAGGCCGCGGTCGCCCAAAAGAGAGTATGCGTGACGTATTTGCGGGTTCGCTGTCGCCGGCCGGCGCGGCGATCGACGTCGGAAATGGTCTTTTCGATCAGTTCGTCGCTGGCTTCCAGCGGAGGGACGCTGGTCGTCAATTCGTAGCGGCGTCGAGCTTCTTCGAGTGCCGGGCCGCAGACTTTACAATCTTTGCAATGCTCTTGGACGTAGGCGGCGTCTTTCGGCACAAGCACGCCGTGCAGAAAGTCATCAACGTAATCGACGACGTGGTCTTGGTGCGAAAGCATTTTTGCGACTCCGCTTACTGGTTTTAATAATTTTCACGCGCGAAAATCGTTTGAACGAATTTCAGTCGCGCAGTTTTGGTTCCAGGTAGCGGCGCATGGATGCCAGGGCGTGGTGCATGTACGAGCGGGCTGTTGGTTCGGCGCAACCGACCGCTTGCGAAATCTCGGCGAACGTTAGTCCGTTGAAAACTCGCAGGACTACGACGCTCCGCTGCTGGTCCGGCAAACGCTCGACGGCCGCGAGGACCAGTTGTTGCGTTTCCGTCTGTAGCAGTGTGTCTGCCGGTCCCGGATTGCCGTCGGTCGCAACGGTATCCGCTTTGCCGGCTCCGCCGTAGCTGGCTGTTTGCTGTCGCTTGGCCGCCGAGCGAAAGTCGGCTCGGCATTGGTTCGTCGCGATCGCAAACAGCCAAGGCCGAAAAGCGCGGTTCGTCTTGTACGTCCGCCTCTTCCGCCAGACCGCCATGAAGACCTCTTGAAAAAGCTCTTCGCTACGGTGCCGGTCGCCGATCATCCGCTGGATGTAAGTCAGCAGCGGACTTGCATAGCGACGCACAAGCGGCGCCATCTGAGCGCGATCGCCTGCGGCGACTTGTTGCATCAACCGTTCGTCCGTGCCACCCGCCTGGCTCATAATACTACCCGGATTCTAACGAGCTATATGCATGAGGTGCGCGGATCGTTGCGAAGAAAAAAGAAAAAAAGCGTTACGCGGCATTTCGGCACTTCGCGGTGGGGAGGCGTAAGACCAGCGTGGATCGAGGCCATCTGTCGATAATGCCTCCTATTGCACCGTGGGAGTCGAGCTAACTGCAGCGGTCTACCCGCGCGCAAGACACCGCCGCAAGTTCGGCGAGTTGCTTAGCCGCGCTGGGCGATGCAACCGACGTCACGAAGCAGATCTCGCAAGTCGCATCGGTCTGGATCACCGATGTAGCGAACGCAACTTGATGTCTCTCATCATAATGATCACATTGTCCTCTTGTCGAATGAACACGGTTTTGATCGGAGTTGATTATCGTGAGACTGCTGACGAAAACGCTACTTGCTTGCCTCGCGACGATTTTCTTTTGCAGCGCTTCAGCGACTGCCGCCGGCCGGCCGAACGTTTTGCTCATCCTCGTTGATGATTTGAAACCTGCGATGGGCTGCTATGGTGATCCAGTCGCAACTACCCCCAACATCGATGCGTTGGCGGCGCGCGGGATGCGGTTTGATCTAGCATACTGCAATCAGGCCGTGTGTGCTCCGTCGCGGTTTACGCTGATGCTCGGGTCGCACTCGACCTCGACGGGACTCTACGGACTGGGCAGCCAACTTCGGCAAGTCCTGCGGGATGCCGTCACCATGCCACAGCACTTCGCTAGGCACGGCGGATATCGAACGGAGTCGCTCGGCAAGGTGTTTCATATCGGGCATGGAAATCATGGCGATCCGCAATCGTTCAGCGTGAAGCACTTTCACGACAAGGTGATCGAATACCTCGACCCGGCGAGCACAGATGGTGGCCAGCTGACTCGCGAAGAAGCTTACTTCACGAATCAGAAGCTCGGTCAAATCAAGTCGTTGCCTCGTGGAGCGGCTTTTGAATCTCCTGACGTTACCGACGGTGAATATGCCGACGGCCGTGTTGCGGTAGAGACGATCAAGCGGTTGCGAGCCGCCAAGGAGCGGTGCACCAAAGATGAAACTCCGTTCTTTATCGCGGTCGGTTTCGCTCGACCGCACCTGCCCTTTAGCGCGCCAAAGAAGTACTGGGACCTGTATGACCCGGCCTCGCTACCAATGCCCAATTTTGAGGAACTCCCCGTCGGTGCTCCGTCGGTAGCGGGAAAACGAGGCGGCGAGATCAGCAATTACAAACCTGTACCGACCGACCGAAACGCGCGCTTCAGCAATGAACTGAAACGACAACTCATTCACGGTTACTATGCCAGTACGAGTTTCGTTGACGCCCAAATCGGCAAGGTGATCGACGAACTGGATCGGTTGAAACTTGCCGACGACACAATCGTCGTGCTGTGGGGTGATCATGGTTTTCACCTCGGCGATCTCGGCATCTGGACCAAGCACACCAATTACGAACAAGCCAATCGCATCCCTATCCTCATCGCCGCTCCTGGTGTCACAGCCCCCGGCTCCTCCACCAAGCAACTCGCCGAAAGCGTCGACATCTTTCCAACTCTCGCCGAGCTGGCCGGTATTTCCAAACCGAAGGGCCCGCAACCCCTCGACGGCGTCAGCCTCGTCCCCGTTCTCAGAGACCCCGAAGCCCGCGTCCGCGATCACGCCTACCACGCCTACCCGAAACAGAAACTCGGCCGCGCCATTCGCACCGAGCGGTACCGCCTCGTCGAGTGGAGAGCGTTCACCGATTCCGCCGCCTCCGTCGAATACGAACTGTACGACTACAAAACTGATCCCCTCGAA
>CAJIAM010000298.1_pt1 | contig 9887 bp, 7 predicted proteins | sample 9199151 | NCBI WGS metagenome assembly CAJIAM01 (sample SAMEA7708259, study PRJEB35096) | sediment metagenome | biome: marine neritic benthic zone biome [ENVO:01000025]; feature: sediment [ENVO:00002007]; material: shallow marine sediment [ENVO:03000034] sea grass bed [ENVO_01000059] ...
CGCTGCGACGCTCGCGAGCGTTCTTTCCGACGATGCGACAAACGTTTTTGTCACAATCACGGCTCGCGAGATGAATCCGCAGTTGACGATCATTTCACGCGGCGAAAATCCTCGGACCGAGAAAAAACTACTCGGCTGTGGTGCAGACACGGTCGTGTTGCCAACGGCGATCGGCGCTGCAAAAGTCGCTCAAGTTATTATTCGGCCGACAGCCGAAAACCTGCTTGAGAGGATCGCGCATCAAAATAATCTCAACGACGAACTCGGTCAGATCGGCCTCCAGTTCGACGAACTCAAAGTCGCCCCCGACTCGCCGCTGGTCGACAAGGGACTTAGCGAAATCGAAGTCCGCAGCAATCATGGTTTCTTGATCGTCGCGATCCGCCACGCCGACGGCACGACGAAATTAAATCCGTCGGCCGGTACAAAACTTTCGGCCCACGACGTCGTGATCGTACTCGGCCACAACGATGACATTCCGCAGCTCGCCCAGAGGTTCTCGTCGGGACCAAGCAAGATCACTTATCGCGGCGTCACGCTCGATGCTTAGACCTGATGCCCCGGCACGGCTGTTTAATCGCGGCCAAGCGAGAAACTACCCAAGGGGGGCCGGTCGTAACGGTTGTAATTCTACATCCGCTTTTGCCGTTGGCCGCAGTTACTCCTGCCACAACAAGTCGTAGCGACGATACGCTTCATAACAGACGAAACAGGCCGAAATCGGCTTAACGCATCTGATCGTACGACGGGTTCCACCGATTATTCGGGGTCGTCCAAATAATCCTCGACTTCGTCTTTTGTCGTCTGTAATTGGCCGGTTTGTAACTTTGATGCCGACCCGGCCAGTTGTCCGATTCGGATGCTACGGGAGTGACCGGATGTGACAACTTTCTGACGCGTGTGGCTTGCTCCTGCTGTTTTACTTCGTCCCGCTGCCACGATTGATATGTCTGCGACGCGTCGCTCGATTGTCCGCTTCGCAATCAAGACAACAACAGATCCGAAACGGAATAGAACAATGAAAACAGTTTTCACAGTAACAACGCTCATTGCGGTTGGACTTTGTCTGCCATCGGTCAGCCCAGCGGCCGACATGGGCTACGGTGCTTATCGCGCAGATCCACTTCACGGCACTTCTTGGCAAGGTTACTCCGCCGCCGACCGTCCGCAGACGTTCGGAGGTAATGGACACACGCCGCATCACCCTGGCGTCTACGTCAGCGGCCATCGCAAGCTGGTCGTCGAGCAACGTGGCTGTTCAAGTTGCCAATCCGGTTGCCGAAACCACGCGCCCCAACAAATCATGCAAGAGCACAACGGACTGGGGCTTTTCGTGTTCGTCAAGTTCCCCAAGCTCCACGGTTCCAATTGCGACAGCGGCTGCCAATCGGTTTGCTGTGCGAACCACTCCAATGGCTGTGGTGCGGCCGGCCGCGCTCCCACGCCACCCCAACCCCCGCGCACCGACGCCAATTACCGCTACGAAGGTGTCACTCCGCCAACGCCGCGACGCGTCTTGCCGCCCAAAAATGAAATCCCAACGGCAAAGCCGGCCATCGAGCCCGATGCTGTGACCTATTACGAAGACACGCAATTGGCCCAGAACGAAGCCAAACGTCGAGCGACTGGCCAAAGCCTTTTCGGCGCTCCGTCGATGGCGCCCATTTCGAGCCAACAGCAACAAGCCGCTTTAGACATGCTGGCATCGGCTGGCGTTGCCGCCGAACAACTACCAGCTCAAATTCGCGGCCAGTATCGAAGTCCTGCTCCTCAGCAACCGATAGTCTCGCAAAAGTCGATCGTTGCTCGTGGCAACTCGCAGCGAGCCGCCCAACGGGTGCAGCGGCGAGCCGCGCCTCAAGTGGCTCCGCAGGTCGTCAAGGTAGAAAACCCGGTCAAGCCGCAAGTGGTTGAGGTCGACAAGGTTGCCTTGCCGCAAATCGCTCGAGCCGAAAAGGCCGCCGATCTGCGTCCGATCCGTGTCAAAATTGCACAGACTTCGTCGCGCCGCCGGCCGTCCGCCACTGCAGCCACGCCCATGATCGTCGAAGTGGCGCAGCCTCCGAAACAACGCCGCGTTGAAGCAAACACAGAAAACAAAATCAAACCCCAAGTCGTTCAGATCATTGAACAGGAACCGAAAGTCGTCGAAACGACGCGGCCGGAACCAAAAGTAATCCGGATCGTTCAATCGGAGAGCAAAAAGACCAAACAAGAATCGATCCGATCCAAAATTGACGCTCCGGCCAGCCAATCCGAATCGCTCAGAATCATTCGAATTGTCTTGAACGATTCGCCTGTCGAAGCTCGCGAGTCCGTCGAAGCTCCCAAGTCAGTCGAAGCGCCAAAGCTGGCTATCAAGCCCGTGAAACCGGTCGAGCAACTGCCCGAGCCTCGACAAGAAGAAACCCACGCTCCGAGCGAAGAGATCGCTGCAACTTTTGAAGCTCCCGCATTGCGGATCAAGCTGCCGCTTCCAAACGACTCAATCAAGATGCAACCCGCGCTGCGATTGGAAAGCCGTAGCGATTCCGTCCTGGCCTTTCGCGGATCGCGCAGCATGTTCAAATAGACGTCACTGGACGGTTGACGGCTCGGCGGCTTCCTCCGCCAAGCGAATGAGGTCCCAGCCGTCGGCCGTTATTCGGAACGAATAGACGCCTCTGGCCAACGCATATTCGCCGTACCCGTGCTGCTCGCCTCGGTGAAATTGAACAAACACCGGATCTGTATTTTCGACTTGATGGGATTCTCCCGGCGCCAGTGACACAATGCTGCCGTTGAGCATGAAGAGTACATCGCCGCGCGTCGAAACGGGATTGACAATCGCGACAGACAGCGGCTTCGAATCTAATTCGCCGCTCACGCGATCGGCCGGATCGTCGCTCACCAAATCCTCCGTTACCGACTCGCTCGTTGATGCAACGGCCTGATCGTTCGCTAATTCGGATGTGTCGTCTGCCGTTTTGTCCGGCTGATTGTCTTCGGCAAGATTCGTGACTATCTCCGAATCGTTCGGCTCTTCCGAGCCAGTTGCCGAAGTCAACTCCGGCTGGTCCTCAACCTCTTCGGATCCGCCTCCGGACATGGCTAACTGCGTCGGATCGGTGGTTGTACTTATCGCCGGCGTCTCGATTTGCTGTTCTGGAAAATGTTTCAGCAATTCGATGAACCCACGATGAACAACCAATGGAGCGCGACGCAGCGGCGTCAAATCCACGGGCGGTACGCTCACGCTCAGTTTCGAATCATCGTCGGCCGGATCGATGCCAACCGAGTTCGGAATGGTCCCGACTTGAGCTGTTTTATTGTCCGTGTCGTCGCCTTGGTCTTCGATCGTTGCGATGTTCGTTTCGCTTCCGATTGCATCTGGCCCGGCGAGTACATCCTGAGGACGTACCTTGTCGTTCGTTGCGGCAAGTTCGGTTTGGTTAGAATCGGCTGCACCTGTGTTTGAACTTTCGACGTCCGAGGTGCTGGCGTTGTCGACTGGAGCTACGTCTACGGTTTGCGTTGCTGTTTCTCCGTCCGCAACGCCCGCGTTAGGCATGACATCCGCTGCTGGCGACTCCGTCGAATCACTGGCCGCGGCGCTATCGGCAGTGTTTTCTATTTCGTCTGCCAAAGCGACGGTCTGACCGTCCGCCGGATCGCCGCTTACATGCGACCACATCGTCGCGATAGCGATCAGCAGGACGAACACGTTGCTTGCGACAACAAGAATGCCAATGCGGCGCAAGCGGTGAACCTGCTTTCGCCGCGAACCAGCGCTAAGGATTTCTAAGATTGTGGCCATGAGATATCGCGGCCGTGACGCCGCTAATAAGTTGCGAATTCGATAAGTCGGCACGAAAGTCTAGCACCCAGGATGGGACGCGACGCTGCAGCGGGGATTAGTTTTCGGCGACCCGTCAGATTTGACCGTGGCTTCGTCGTAACGTATTTAGCCTAGGTGCCGTATTTGCGCGCTGCCCGAATTCCGATAATTCCGTCTCTAAGCATTGTGATACGAACATGACGAATGCTGATTTTCCCAGCCCCTACGACGACCACCACTCGCCGCTCCCTGAGAATTCCACAATGGATGGAGTTGCCACCGGCGAGCAAGATGAGCAAGCCATCGCCGAATACATCGAGTCGATTAAAGCACGCTATGGGCTGAAAACAACCGGCGATCCATCAAACAGTCCCGAGACGCGATTCGAAGCGCAGTCCGAGTCGGCGGACGAGCTGCAAACGGAACTGGCGTATGAGGCCACAATCGACGAAAACCAACCGGCGGAATCAAGCGTCCAAGAAGCAGAATCAAGCGTCGACCCGGAAGGGGCGTTCGAACGAGTGCTGGAATTAGAACGCGGTTTGGATCTCGAATTGCAAGCCGAGGAAACAGGCTCGGACCACGACAGCTGCGACGACGAAAATGCGACAGAGCCGGAGGCCATTGAGCACGAAACTCTAGAGGAATCTGACAGCAATCTGAAAACCGCCGAAGCCGAGTATGAAACGCCAGACGCCTTGGACGAAGTCCAATCCGATCAGTCCGATGTAGACGAGGCGTACGGTGACACGGGCGAAGAAGAATTGCAATCTACAGATGAAGAGTACGAAACGCAGCATTCAGAACTTGAAGAGCAGTCGCAGTATTCGGACGAAAATGACGATGAACACGACGCGGCCGTCGCAGACGATTCAGAATATTTAGCCGACGAAGTTGACGAGGAATCGCTGGAGGAAGCAGTCGAATCCGACGAAAGCGGTCTGAATTACGAAGACCAAGTCGCAGAAGCAGTCACCGTGGCAAACGAAGACCGTGTCACGGCAGATTCGACAAACGCACCTGCAAATTCAGAGGGCGCAGACGCCCAAGATCAAATCCAAGTTGCCGAAGCAGCTCCGACCGAAGCAGATCAACTTGCTGCGAGTGCCGAACCGGGCCTTGGAGAAGTCAATCAACTCGAATCGAAGCCCGCGCCGGTCGACAAGGGTGAACGTCTTGTCCAAGAGTCGTATTTCAAACTGCTTCGTGCGACGGCAGCAATGATTCTTGCCCTACTGCTTTTTGTCGGGTCTCTTTCCCAAGGCTTGGCGGCGTTTGCCGTGGGAACTGTCGCCATGATTTTAGGGCTGTGGTATAGTGTCGTTTCGTGGCGTGCGATAGGCGACCTATCCGACGCCGAATGCTAGATGGGCTTGAGAATCAGTCAGCCGCGCGGCAACGTCGCGGGCTGAAGTGCCATGCCGTCGCAACGCCTCTACCGCTTCTTCGCGCTGTTGATCGTTTGCGCAATGAGCCCGCACGCCTCTGGCGACCAATCGGCCGCTCGTATTACGCCCGCCCGAGAAACGGCAGACGGATGCCTGTTGCATCTCGTCGAATCGCCTACGCAAGCTGGTGAAACGGACATTCGCATTCTCCTGCCGGACGAAACGGGCAAGGACGAACGCTGCGCGGTATTGTACGTACTGCCCGTCGAGCCGCGTGGTGGAAATCGATGGGGCGACGGATTAGCCGAAATCAAACGGCACAACCTCCACAATCGATATCGGCTCATATGCGTCGCTCCGTCGTTCTCGGATTGGCCCTGGTACGCCGATCATCCCACCGACAAAACCAAACGGCAGGAAGAATACTTCGTCGAAATCGTCGTTCCATTTATCGAAAAAACATATCCCGTGCGGCCGCAGCGCGATGCCCGCATGCTGATCGGCTTCAGTAAATCCGGTTGGGGCGCTTTTAGCCTATTGCTGCGTCATCCGAATCTGTTTGGCGCGGCCGCGGCCTGGGACGCTCCGCTGATGATGCAGCAGCCGAACCGCTTCGGCATGGAAAAGATCTTTGCCACACAGGAAAACTTTGAACCCTACCGGATTACTTCACTGCTAGAAAAACACGCGGCCCAATTCAAAGGGTCGCCCGCGCGACTCGTGCATACCGGCTACGGCTCGTTTCGCGAGCACCACCTGCAGTGCCACAAGCTAATGACCGAGCTTGAGATTCCGCACGAGTTTCGTGACGGCCCGCAACGCAAACATCACTGGGACAGCGGCTGGGTCAAACAAGCCGTGGAACTGCTGGTCGCCGAAGATCGGTAGCACGGCCCAAACATTCGCGCAGATCGCTGCGATTGTCGCCCGTCTAAAGCCGCCGCGGCGTTGCGTACGAACAGGGTTTCCTGCCCGTTGCTAGATCGGGCTAGGCTTGAATTGAACGTGTTGTTCTTTCTAGCTCGAGTAACCGGGTAACGTCATGAAACGCGCGCTCTTCATCGTTGTTTGCGGGGCTTTAATCGCCGCCGCTCCGGCAAAAGCCATCGGCTCCGCTCGCTCGATCTTAGCACAGCTAGAACGCATCGAGCGACAGACTCGCACGACGCATCAACTCGACGCGGCTCAGCGCGATAGCATGGGCGAGCGCGTCCGCGAACTTTCTCAGCAGTTCTACAAGCTGCCGAAACGAACGCACGCGGATTCGATGGAATTCAATCGCATTAGTTCACAGGTTTGGAAGAATCTCCGAGAACAATCCATCGATCCACGAACGCGAGGCCTGCCCAGATGGGCGACGCCAAGAGACAAACAGTTCGAACAGCAGTTGAAAAAAATCGAAGCGCACTGCAGTGAACTGCCCAAGCCGCTCAGCAAGTTCGGCTTGTCGAGAAAATCGAAAGACGAAACCTTACTTCAACTCCGCGATGACGTCGCTCGGTTTATCCGACTTTACCCCCAGGCCAAACGGCAATTCCAGGAGGATGTCGTGATTGTGCGGCAATATCAGCCTGAGTCGCAACCCGGTTTCTACAAACGCGAACAAGCAAAAAGGCTGCTCGCCACACGGGCGTACGAACAACTGCAACAAGCGCCCGTCAAATCCCGCGAAGTTCTAGCGACACAGACCGTGAAATGGCTCGAAGAAGCCAAAGCCGATATCGATCGCCAAGCAAACATGAAGCCAACGTGGCCAGGCATCTCTCCGTTTGGCGGCATCGACCCGATTCTCCAAGAAGTATTTCCAAAGTGGCGACCCGGCGACCCTCATCCGATCGTTTTGCCTCAATGGTCGCCGAATGACGATGGACGCGACAGCAAATACGAAAAAGTAAAACGTCTCGTCAAGCAGCGACACGACACGCAGCACCACGAATTGGGAAAGCAGATCAATCAGACGCTTGAATCCGCCTGGAACCTTGCCCGGCTCGGTGCCAATTTCGAAAAGTTTGTCGGCGGCGACACAACGGTGTGGGAAAAAAGAATCGAAGAAATCGAGGCACTCGCGCGGACTCGCCACTTTGTTCCCGCCGACCGCCTGAGCGAGCCTCGACAATCGCGTGACTAGTTGATGCCGCCGCTCCGTGGGCACGCGTTGCCGTGGTCCTTTGATTAGCGCAGCGCTCGATCATCCAATGTAAAATGGGTCAGAGAGACTATTTTCCCGGCGAAATGGTCGTGAGAGCGAGTCATGCGTGCACTGTCTTGGGCATTTTTGTTAATTCTTTTTACGGCCGCACCGGATCTTGCATGGTCCAGCACGGCCGATCCGCCCACCGCGGCTTACATAACTGAACAAGGAACTTTCCTCGTCGAAGGCCAGCAGGCCCGCGCGATCTTCTCGCCCCCTTGGGATCCAGATCGCGTGCACTTCTTTTCTGCCGAATACCTAAGCAGCGCCGATTCGCTTCATTGGTTCAAGGTCTCCACGCACAAGCTTTATTTCGCGTTCGATCATCGCGGTCAGCATCGCTCGGAGGCAAGGGTTTGGCTGATTTTTTACGACGACACGGGCCGCCAGTACGCTTTTTCGCTGCCCGCTCGCCTCGCGAGCCAGTCGGCGACCAGTCAGATGCGATCGCGCTTTGACAGTTGGCCCGATTCGGCTTCGCCGCCCAAGGAATCACTTCCAGGAGACATGCCTCGCGCGCCGGAGACCACACCTCCCACAGGCGAAAGTCCTGTTGAACCTCCGACGCCGCCGGACTTGGCTGCACAACGCGAAGCGTTAGCCGAGAAAGAGGCCGCACTGGCGAACCTCAGTCAACGAATCGCCGACCGGCAAAGGACGATTGCGAACGTGGCGGACCAGTTAGTCGCCAAACAACGCCAAATCGAAAATCGCGAAGCCGCCGTCGCGGCCACAGCCAAACAACTCGAAGCGCAAGCTCAGGCCCTGGCAGATGCGGCGAATGCCGAAACGCGACCACGGATCGTCGAGCCCGCAGTCAACAAAGAACTTCGCACGGTCAAAGTTTTCTACGGCACCAACCGCTCGCGTAACGGTTTGTGCAAAGACGTCGATTCGGCCACCTGGAATTCGCAGGAAGCCTGCAAGCCGAACGACTTTTATACCGCAAAGCCGATGGAAAGCGGCATCGAAGTCGGCTCGCTGGTTGTCAGCTTTCCGCCCGATCACCAAGTCGGAAAAATCGAACGGCCGCTTTCCATCTTTTCGATACCGCTGCGCGAAGAAGACCCCGAGCGGGACGTCGTCTTCACCGAGGTGACGCCTTCGCAGGACTACGATTCCTGGGTCCAAGACGTACAAGCGACCGGCCGAGATCAGGCATTTATCTACGTGCACGGCTACGCGAATTCTTTCGCCGACGCGGCCCGACGCGCGGCACAGATTGCCTACGACCTGGACTTCGACGTCGAGGAAGATTTTCGAGGTCTTCCCATGATGTTTAGTTGGCCGTCTGGCGGGCGAGCCACCGTTCGCGCTTATAACCTGGACTACGATATCTCGCTCGAAAGCGCCGAGGCGTTCAATGAATTCCTTGACCTGGTTAAAGGCAAGGCGAAATTGAAGACCGTCCACGTGATCGCGCACAGCATGGGAAATCGAGTCGTCGCGCGGGCGTTGGACCAACGTGACGAAACGCGTGTCATCAATGAACTGGTGCTCGCGGCGCCGGACATTTGGGCGAATACCTTTCGGAGGCGATTTCTCAAGAAGCTTCCGAAAATCGCCGATCGCGTCACGCTGTACGTGTCAGACAACGACCGCGCGCTGATCGCGTCCAGCAAGTTCAGGTCGGACGAGGCCAGGGCGGGTCAGCTACAAGGCAAGCTGATCGACGAAGACGTCGACCGGTTCTTTGTCGTCAACGCGTCCGACTTGCCGTCCGATTTTCTGGCACACAGCTACTACGCCGACAATACGTCGATGCTCTCGGACGTCTATGATCTGTTGAAAGGCGTCGCCACCGAAAGCCGCCCGCTGATCCAGCGCTCAGGCAACGGCTGGCACTTCAAGTCGCCGCCCGCCGTGCCCGGCGCAAATGCGATTGGCTGGCTGACCTATGCCGTTGTAGCAACCGTGCTGCTCGTCGTGCTGTTTTTACTTTGGAAAATTTGGCGGCGTCTCAAGCCTCGGCCCGCGGCCTAGCACAATTTGAGTTGCGTGCGTACTTAGGTGGGTCAAGCTCGCGCAATCCACCGATAAGTCGTCACAAAATTTTTTCGAAAGGCGAAGCCCAAACGTTTCTTATCACGCGAGCGGCGGCCCACCGCAGCGTCTTCAGGCAACCATCCGCGAATCGCCCATCTTGTCGGCCGGGCTCGCGATGTTGTGACCGTTGTACTGCACCAGATGCAAATAAACTTGCGTTGTCTTGATGCACTTGTGCCCCATCAACTGTTGAACCGTGCGAATGTCTGTGCCGCGGGCCAGCAGGTGAGTTGCAAACGAATGCCGTAGCGTGTGGCATCCGCAGTTGCGCGCGATGCCCGCAGCCCCAACTGCTTGCCTAAATGCTTTTTGCACGCAACTTTCGTCCAAGTGATGCCGGCGAATCGCTCCGGTAACAGGATCGCGAGACTTCCGCTTCGCGGGAAATAAATATTGCCAACCCCATTCGGTCGAACCGTTGGGATACTTGCGGGCCAGTGCGTAG
>CAJIAM010000679.1_pt1 | contig 9830 bp, 5 predicted proteins | sample 9199151 | NCBI WGS metagenome assembly CAJIAM01 (sample SAMEA7708259, study PRJEB35096) | sediment metagenome | biome: marine neritic benthic zone biome [ENVO:01000025]; feature: sediment [ENVO:00002007]; material: shallow marine sediment [ENVO:03000034] sea grass bed [ENVO_01000059] ...
ACGCGGTCGCATCTGGCGAATGACGCCGGCCAGTTGATGGCGAGCTTCGAGAGTCGCTTCGAGCTGACGGTTCGGCAGTCCCAGGTTTTCGCGCCAAGCCAATCCAAGCTCGGCGGTCGCCGCCGCCGATTCTTTCGCGCGAATTTCTGGCGAACCGTGAGGTGTCGGTTCGCCGTTGGTCAGGTCGAGCACGCCGACTTTAAGACCCTCGTCTTGCATCTTCAAGATCGCGCCGCCCATGCCTAGTTCTGCGTCGTCGGGATGCGGAGCGATGACCAGTACGTCTAGTTGCATTTGCGAACTTTTTTACGTTTTGATTGGTCAACGGCGGCCGGAATAGTCGCGGGCGACGATTCGAGGCGGCGCCTGTAAAATGCCATTTCTAACAATCACCGTACTCGGAGGCCCCGATGTCCGCTAGCGCCGACACTTCTTATCAGCAGCTTTGCGATCACACGCGCGAGACTGCACTGCTTGGATCGATCTTTTCCTTGCTGCACTGGGACGAACGAACGCTGCTGCCGCCCGAAGGTGCTTCGTTTCGCGCCGAGCAGATAACGCTGCTGGCCAGTCTGATGCATCGTCGTCGCACCGATCCGGTGATCGCCGAGTGGCTCGATGAGTTATCCGATAGCCCGCTGGCCGCAGACCCGCACAGTGATACCGGCACGGTCGTGCGGCGCCTCCGCCGAACTTATGAAAAACAAGTCAAACTACCGCAGCGGCTCGTCGAAGAAATCGCACGAGCCAGCGTCGAAGGCCAGCAAATCTGGCAAAGGGCGCGGGCCGAAGACGATTTCGCAAGCTTCGCGCCGATCCTCAAAAAAATCGTCGAACTCAAACGCGAGCAATCCGACGCGATCGGGTTCGACGAATGCCGTTACGACGCGCTGCTGGACGATTATGAACCAGAAGAAAAAACTTCGAACGTTCGCCGCGTTTTGGGTGGCTTGCGTGACGACCTCGTGCCGGTGATTAAACGTATCGCCGAGAGCGACCGCCGACCGGATCTTTCAATTCTGCAACGCCACTTCCCCGGCGAAGCGCAACAGAGCTTCGGCCGAGCAGCGGCAGAAGAAATCGGATTCGACTTTCGCTGCGGGCGGCTGGACGAGACCGTGCATCCGTTTTGCAGCGGCCTCACGCCAGGCGACACACGCATCACGACACGGTACGACGAAGGGTTCTTTCCGTCCGGTTTTTTCAGCATCCTGCACGAAGCGGGCCACGGCATGTACGAGCAAGGACTCCGGGGGGACATGTTCGGCTTGCCGCCCGGTGAATCGGTATCACTTGGCATCCATGAATCGCAGTCACGCATGTGGGAAAACCAAGTCGGACGCAGCCGCGCGTATTGGGACTACAAATTCGACGCCGCGCGGCAAGCCTTCCCCGACGCGCTGCGCGATGTGAATCCCGACGAGTTCTTTTTCGCAATCAACGACGTGCGCCCGTCCCTGATTCGCGTTGAAGCCGACGAAGCCACTTACAACTTGCATATTTTGATTCGCTTCGAGTTGGAACAAGATCTGATCGACGACCGTCTGTCGGTCGACGACTTGCCGGCCGCTTGGAACGACAAATACGAAAGCTACCTCGGCATCCAACCACCCAACGACGCCGACGGCGTGCTCCAAGACATCCACTGGTCGGGCGCATCGATCGGTTACTTTTCGACTTACTCGCTAGGCAATCTTTATGCTGCTCAGTTTTTCGCGACCGCCGACAAGGAACTCGGCGGACTCGACGCAATGTTTCGCCGCGGCGACTTCGATCCGCTTCGCAAGTGGCTGAACGAAAACATCCATCAACAAGGCGAATGCTATTCCGCGGCGGAACTTGTCGAGCGTGTCACCGGCGAACCGCTTTCGCATCGGTTTTTGCTCGACAACCTCATGTCGAAGCTTGGGCCGCTCTACGATCTGTAATTGCTTTCGGCGTCTTGGTAAGAATTTGCCGATGACGCAGGCTATAACGGGCGACCTGTCGTTCGACGAGCAGCCTAAGTGCGTGGCGCTGGTTCTGGCCAACACCAGCATGCTGGTTTACACTAGAGATTGCACTTTTTCTCTTCTTCGGAGCGTTCTGATGACCAGCCTCATTCTTTGCCCCGAGTGCCAAAAGGCCGTGGGCTTCCCCGAGGGCACGCACCCTTCGGCGCAAGTTCGCTGTCCGCTTTGTGAAAAGGAATTTACTCTCGGCGAAGCGATTCCTGATGACGTTGCCGAACTGGTGATCGTCGATCCTGGCTTTGTTGCAGCCGAATCAGAAGCCGCCGCCGACGCCAACCAATCGAACGAATCGCTGGGAATGGCTGCGGGCGGAGAAGCCGCATCGCTCACGGGCGCCACCGAAACGGAAGGAGCGCCCGACGCCACCGACGAGGATTCAGAAGAGACGATGTTTTTTGAAGGCGGTGTCCCCGATGGCACAGCCGATATCGAAGGAAAAGAAGGCGACGTCTCGTTCGATGATTTCGGTTTCGGAGATACGGCCGACGGCGACGGCACGGAAGTAAAGGACAAAGAAGCGGACGAAGAAAAAGAAAAAGCGGAAGGCGAAGAAGGAACAGAAGGTTTCGACTTCGGCTTCGGCGGCGAGGCGGCGGATGACTCCGACTTTGCCGGTACAGGTTTCTCGACCGGCGAAGAAGCCGACGGCGAGGGCGGTAGCGTTGCTGCGACAATGACCCAGCCCAAAAAGAGGAAAGGCATCGGGTTCAAAGGCCAGCTTATTGGAATCGTGGTCTTCGGTGTCATCGGTTTGGCATTGGGATACGGCATTTTGAAATTGATCAAGCCTGCTGCCGCTGCGCCGATCGACAACATGCTCGGTAACGCGTGGTCCTCGGTCTCATCTCTGTGGGGCGGTGGAACAGCGACTGACGAGGACGGCGGCGCAACGGCCAACGCGGACGCCAATGCCGGCGGACCTATGAATACCGGCGCGTTCGAAATCGGGGGCATGCTACCGGAAAACCAAAGACCAAAAGGCAGCCTCAACGTTCCGTCGACGGTCAACGATGTAGCACAGCCGAACGACAATATGCCCAAATCAGGCGACGACTTTCCGGTCGATGATATCTTCGCGAGTCCCGATTCGAATACGGACGAACTCGCTACGCCGGCGTCCGACGATCCACGTCCATTCGCGTCACTGTTGGGGCAATCGGATGGTTCTGGCGTCTTTCGACCTGTTGAGGGAAGCCAGATCGACGAAGCGTTCGCAAAAGCAGTCACGCTCGGTAACGATCCGTCGGCAAAATTGCCTCCGGTCTACTTTGCTATGTCCGACCTGGGTAACATGCTGGCCATGCTTCAGGATCTGTCCGATCCGGAAACGCAAGTTCGCGTCGTTGACGCCGAAAACCTTGCTCGTCAAGTCGCGGGACCCAAGAAGCAACCGAGCCTCACAAAGTTCAGTCACCAATGGTTACAATTCGAAAAGCGCCCGCCGGCATTCAAGGACAAACGAGGCGTTTTTCTTGTTGGCAAGGCACAGCGGATCGTGCCGCTCGGCGAAGTTTTCGCAACCGAATTGGAAGTCGGCACGGACAATAAAAGCCGTATCGTCGTCGTAACGCCCAAGCGCCCGGACTTGCACGTTCACGATATGGTCGCCGTCTTAGGTTCTGTAGTTCGCGATGCCGTCATCCAATTGCCGGGCTACGATCCCAGCGACGCGCTGAAAGAATTCTCGGCGGACCCATCGACGATTGTATTGTCTAACGCCTCAGTCAAGTTGCCGAAGAATTAGTCCGGCCCGCCTTGCGCCAGATTTGCCGTCATTCTGGACGCCAGGAAGTTGCAGCGGCCCTTCGACGATGCATCCGCTTCTACGCGGCTCGATTTAGGGCGAAACGACCTCTGCCTGGGCAGTGACCGTCGGCGCAACGGCATCGTCCCCGTCGGTCACGATGCGGATTTTTTCATTGACGGTGCCGGGCTGATTGGGCGCGGTGAATTTCACTGGGATTAAGTGGACTTGGCGTTGCGCCGTGCTGGGGAAAAACTCGAAACAGTCGTCGCCGCCTTCGCAATCGAGTTTGACGATCCGAAACGGCGACGAGCCGCGGACGACGAGCCGTTTAGTCACCGTTTGGCCCGGTTGCAGTTTTCCTAAATGAAGTGAAGTCGGGCTAACGCTGAGCGCCGCCATGATGTTGCCTTCAACAGCTAACGGGATCAGCCGGTGATCCGCGTCGTTGGTGACAAGCGTCAAGCGATCGTTGATATAGCCGGCAGGAGCATCGGGCTTGAGGCGGAACAGCATGTCGTATTCGACGCGGCCTTTGCCCCGCGCGACTTCCTTCAGTTCGACTTCGACGCTCTGATTTCCGCTGCGCACGTCCGTGATCTTCCAGTCTTCGCGGCCGGCGTATTTGACGCGGACGACCTTTTCGACGGTTTCGGATTGTGGGACGCTCCCGAACTCGATGCGGCCCGGTTGAAAAACCACGTCGCGGCGTACAAAGCCGACCACACTCAAGCGGACTTCGGCAGTGTACGGCGGAGCAAAAACGACGGTGATCGTCGCGGTGTGGCGGCCTTGGAACGCGACCGTATTAAATGCAGTGATTAGTTCCGCCGTTTCGCCCGAACGAATAACATCTTTGTCCAAGCGCGGGGCCGTGCATCCACAACTGGATTTCACTGCCGTGATTTTTAAATCTTCCTGGTAAAGATTTTCGATCGTGAAGCGATGTTCGGCCTTCGCGCCCCGGGCGAGGTCGCCAAAGTCGTATTCCAAAGAGTCAAACATCTTTTCGGCCCACGGTTGGGCGTATAAGTGCGAGTGGCAAGTGCCCAAGATGATCGCGAAAAGTAGCAGCGTTCTGGCCAGCACGATCACTCCTCCCTGTTGTGGCATGATGAACATGATGAATCGCTGGGCGGGGTCGCCCGAATTTCTCTCTGCCGCGTTTACAATACGAGCAATGATTGCATCTGTGTTACACGCGACTAAAGCCACACGCGGTGGCGCGCACCCACTAAGGGGCTTCTTGAAATTCGTCAGATGGCGTGGCGTAAGTTTAGCATCAACGTCGCAAATGCCGGAACACGGGAAGCTATCGAGAGGCAACCCTAGTTTTTCCCGCCGGCGTGCGAACGGGCTCACCGCCAAGCGCTAAGTTAGATAGTTTTTCGCATTGCGGGCGACGCTGCGATTAGTAGCGTTGCTACGCCTCGCGTTTCCAAATCGTATCGCTTTGAGTTACGATAATTCAAAGTATTTTGCCCACCAACAGCACTGCTGCTACCTCTTAATCTTGACAAGGCGACCGCAATGCCATCGATTCGTCAACCTGCAATTGTGCCAACCGCCTGCATGGTCGCGCTTGTCGCGATCATAGCGCTGAGCCTGAGTTGTCAGCGTGCTGCTACGGCAGATCCCGCCGACAAATCCAACGGCCAAGCCGCCAACGGCGACTCGGCGGCCAAAGACGGTACGAATGCGCAACCAAAAAACAACGACGACTCGGACGCCGTGGCGGACGGCGAACACCCCTTCCCGCGTCGATTCCCGGCACCGTCACTTGACGGCGGCGTCCAGTGGCTCAATGCCGCGGGCCCGATCGAATTGAAAGACTTGCGCGGCAAGTTCGTGCTACTCGATTTTTGGACTTACTGCTGTATCAACTGCATGCACATATTGCCCGAGTTAAAGAAACTCGAACACGCCTACCCGAACGAACTGGTCGTGATCGGCGTTCACTCGGCCAAGTTCGAAACAGAAAATGGTTCGGAAAATATTCGGCAGGCAATCTTGCGGCACGAAATCGAACACCCGGTCGTCAACGACGCCGAGCATGTAATCTGGCGGCGGTACGGTATCAGCGGCTGGCCGGCTCTGCGTATCATCGACCCGCAAGGAAACCTTGTCGCCGGCCACGGCGGCGAAATCGATTTCGAATCGCTCGACGGTTTCTTAAAGACTGTACTGCCCTATTACAAAAAAAGAAAACTGCTCGATGAGTCGCCAATTCGATTTGACCTGGAAAGTCTTGGACCGAAAGCCGGCGCGCTTCGCTTCCCGGGGAAAGTTTTGGCGGACCAGTCCGGCGAGCGCCTTTTCATTGCCGACAGTGGCCACAACCGTATCGTGATCACAGACATGCACGGCAAGCTGATCGACACGATCGGTACCGGAAAAGCAGGTGCGGCTGACGGCAGTTTTCAGGAGGCCGCTTTTGACCATCCGCAAGGCATGGCGCTGGCCGACGAGATGCTTTACGTCGCGGACACCGAGAACCATTTGCTTCGAAAAATCAATCTTGCCGAAAAGACTGTCTCGACAATTGCCGGCACGGGTAAACAAAACCGTGGTATGTGGCCGGGCATGGACCGCATCAAGTTCGATGAAAAGACCGGCGAAGCCGATTTTCCGGACCGCTGGGTTGGCAAGCCGCGAACGACGCCGATAGCCAGCCCGTGGGCAGTGCACGTTCACGGCGGCCACCTTTACATTGCCATGGCCGGGCCCCATCAGATTTGGCGGATGACGCTCGACGAATCCGAGATCGAAGTCTACGCCGGCAATGGCCGCGAAGACATCATCGACGGTCAGCTCGTACCCGAAACTCCGCCGCGGATCGACCCGAGCGGGTATGAGTCGGACTATTCCAGCTTTGCGCAGCCGAGCGGCTTTGCCTCCGACGGCGAGTGGCTTTACGTTGCCGACACCGAAGGCAGTTCGATCCGCGCTATACCCTTTGATCGATCTAAAAAAACCAAGACGATTGTCGGGACGGCTGATCTACCTGGAGGTCGTTTGTTTGTCTTCGGCGATCGCGACGGCAAGGGCCTGCTGCAAACGCAAGATCAATTCGGCTTTACCGGCGACCCAGAATCGACGACCGGCGCGTTACTGCAACACGCCATTGGAGTCACCTATAACGATGGCGTTCTCTACGTCGCCGACACTTATAACAACAAAATCAAAGTCATCGATCTTGCCACGGCCGACTGCACGACGCTGGTTGGAACGGGCGAGCCCGGCGGCTCGGATAATCCTGCAAAGTTCGATGAGCCGGCTGGTATTAGCTACGCGGCGGAAAAACTTTTTGTCGCCGACACCAACAATCACGCGATTCGTATTGTTCACCTTGAAGAAGGAAACCGCGTTTCGACTTTGTCGATCGACGGGCTGAAGCCGCCGAAGCCGACCCAGACAACGCGCGATTTGGGATTCGACGGTGCCAAGCAAATCAACATACCAGCACAGGAAGTCACGCCCGCAGGCGGAAAAATTCGCTTGAAGGTAAACCTTGAATTGCCTCCCGGCTGGAAAATTAATACGCTCGGTCCGATGCGCTATCTTGTCGAAGCTCGCGCGGAGAACGGCCTGATTGATCGAAAGGCCATCGGAAATGCCGTTGTGATAGACAAAGCCTCGCGAAAGGCAAATTTCGATATCGAACTGCCGCTTTCTGCCGGCGGACAAGCCGGTCAAAAGGACGCGCTGCGCGTTTCGCTGACTTATTTCTATTGCCGAGATGGCGCCGAGGGCGTTTGCAAGTTCGACACGGTGGCGTGGGAAGTCCCATTAACGCTCGTCGACGAAGGCAAAGAAACAATCTCGCTCCCTGTTTCTGTAACACCGTAATCGCGACGCGGCGTCATGAAGTCGCCAGCCAACTCTGAATCGAGCGTCGCGACCGTTCGCCAACTGTTCGGCATCGACTATCGCTCGCTAGCGATCTTCCGTGTGGCGGCCGCCGCCGTGGTCTTGCTCGATTTGGCGAGTCGAGCGGGCGACCTGCGGTCGCTCTATAGCGACGAGGGCGCAGTGCCCATCGACGTAGTGCGCGAGAGCCTCAGCGGCTCGTGGTATTTCTCGCTGCACCTCTTGAGCGGCTCGCTTGCTTATCAAGCGTCCTTGTTTACGGCCGCCGCGCTTGCCGCACTCGCGATGCTTGCCGGATTTCACACACGCCTCGGGACCATCGTCACTTGGGCGCTGTTCGTTTCGCTCAACCATCGACTTCCGATCGTCGTTACCGGCGGCGATGTCCTGCTGGGGATGGTGCTGTTTTGGGGAATGTTCTTACCGCTCGGCGAAAAGTGGTCGATCGACGCGCGCACCCGCTTTCCGGTTATTGCGAAACGAGAAACGCGCATCATGTCCATCGCGTCCCTCGCCATCTTGCTACAAGTCTTTTGGATGTATTGGTCGTCGGGGCTCGCCAAACTGAACGAAGCATGGCTGAGCGGCGCGGCGCTGGAAAGCTCCTTTCGCGACGCCGCCATTGCGCGACCGTTAGGGCAGTGGTTGCTCGAATTTCCGACGCTGCTCTACGTACTGACTTTTTTTGTGCTCGCGGTCGAATTGATCGGACCTCTGTTGCTTTTCTCGCCATGGCGATTGAATCTGCTACGGTCCACGACGCTGGTCGTGTTAGCGGCAATGCACGCCGGCATTGAGCTGACCATGCACGTGCTGATTTTTTCTTTCGCAAGCCTTGCCGCACTGGCACTGTTTATTCCCAGCGCTTGGTGGGAGTCGCGGATTGGGGACAAACTAACCAGCGGCTTCGACCGATTGTTTCGCAAGCCTACTGAGTCGTCTGCGGGTAACAAAATCCGCAAACGCCGCGGCGCAGTAAAGCGAAATTGGTTGCTCGACGCCGTCCAGATTTTTTTTCTGATCTACCTGCCGATTTACAATATGACTGTGTGGATTCCGCGGGCAGCACAACCGCGGTGGTTACGGCAGTTTCATCACGTGGGCGAATTGATTAGCGGCATGCAAGCTTGGCATATGTTCGCCCGGCCGCCGGACGATCAACGCCTCGCGGCGATCGCTCGACTGCAGAGCGGAGAGATCGTCGACGTCCTGCGGGACGAAAGAGCCCTACACCCGCCAACTCGACCGGCGCGGCCAATCAACTTGCCAAGCAAACGCTGGATGGTCCTTACGCGACAAATCTCTGCCGAACCGTTTCGCGAATATCGCCGCGGTGTCGTTCTGTATTGGACTCGTCGCTGGAACGAACAGGCCGAAGCAAGCCGCGCGATCCGTCAGTTAGACGTCTACTTTTTTCCTGGCGACGACCCTAGTCGTAGCGACAAAAGACCATCTCGCATCGCCCGCATCACAAAAGCAATCGGCGGTGAACTGGTCTACAGCGACAACTCAGTACCGTAGCCCACGCAACTGGGAGGGCGAAGCTTCCGCTGAGCCGAACGCCGCGAATCGCGCAGAAACGAAAGAACGGCTCGGCAGGAGCCTCGCCCGCCCAGGCAGCCCCCTCAAGGAATTTCCAAAACCTAGTCCAGCCAGTCACGGTCTTTGAGGCGCTCGGGGACGTATTGCTCGGTGACGTAGCTGATGTCCTTGCTGATCAGGGCCTCGACTTCGAGTTTGAAATCGTTTTTCAGCATCAAATCGATTTCGCTTTGCCACTGCCGCTTCTTGGCGAACCACGGGTAGTTGGCAATTTGTTTCGCGCGTTTGCGATCGTTGTCGCTTAGTTTGATTTGTACGCTGGTCGAAAGATTGCAGCGTTTGAAATCTTTGCTCCGTAGCCCCATAAACCGCGCGGCGGGGATCGCCATACGTTGCGATTCGTAAGCGAGATTAATCGAGCCTTGTTTAATGACGCTGTAGATGTAATATCCCCACGGGTCGTTATCGAGGAGACAATAGACTGGCAGCTTTTTTTCGTTGTGCAGCCGGTTTAGCATCCGCCGAACCCCGCGCGGCGGTTGGCCCGCGCCATGCGTGAGAATGCAATTGTGCTTCTGCCAGAACTTATCTTCATTGAAACGCTGCCAGACAGTTCCTTTTTCGACATGTAGGACAAAGTCTGCCTTGCATTTCTTGCGATC
>CAJIAM010000457.1_pt1 | contig 9632 bp, 6 predicted proteins | sample 9199151 | NCBI WGS metagenome assembly CAJIAM01 (sample SAMEA7708259, study PRJEB35096) | sediment metagenome | biome: marine neritic benthic zone biome [ENVO:01000025]; feature: sediment [ENVO:00002007]; material: shallow marine sediment [ENVO:03000034] sea grass bed [ENVO_01000059] ...
ACTCGAAAAACACTATCGCGACGTGCAGGACCTCGAGTTCACCATTGAACACAACAAGCTATACATCTTGCAAACGCGCAACGGCAAGCGGACGGGCGCAGCTGCCGTCAAGATCGCAAGCGACATGGTCAAGGAACGGTTGATTACCGAAAAAGAAGCCGTCCTTCGCGTGCCGCCCAACGATCTAAACCAGTTATTACTGCCTTCGTTCGATCCCAAAGCCAAACGCGACGTGCTCACCAAAGGTCTGCCGGCCTCACCCGGGGCCGCGCAAGGGAAGCTCTCGTTTACCGCCGACGACGCAGCCAAGCGGGCGGCCGCCGGCGAAGCCGTCATTTTATGCCGTAAGGAAACGAGCCCCGAAGACGTCGAAGGCATGCACGCCGCTCGCGGAATCTTGACCAGCACCGGTGGCATGACTAGCCACGCCGCGGTCGTGGCCCGCGGTTGGGGCAAACCGTGCGTTTGCGGTGCCGGCGAAATCCACATCGACGAAAAGAAACGAACGATAACCGTTGGAGGCCGTAAGCTGACCCAAAAGGATTCCGTTTCCATCGACGGCGCTTCTGGGGAAGTCATGGCGGGCGAAGTTGAAACACGTGCACCCTCGCTCGGCGGAAATTTCTCAACGATCATGAAATGGTCAGACAAGTACCGAAAAATCGGTATACGGACCAATGCCGATACGCCGGCCGACGCCAAACGCGCTCGAGAGTTCGGAGCGCAAGGTATCGGCCTCTGCCGCACAGAGCATATGTTCTTCGAAGGCGATCGGATCATGGCGATGCGCGAGATGATTCTGGCAGATGATGAAAAAGATCGCCGTGCGGCACTCAAAAAACTTCTTCCTTATCAGCGCAAAGACTTCGAGGGCATCTTCAAGGCGATGAAAGGGTTTCCCGTCACCGTGCGATTGCTGGACCCGCCCCTGCACGAGTTTTTGCCCAATGATGCCAAAGCTCAAAAGGAGATGGCCTCGCGGCTCGGCGTCAAAGCCGATGACGTCCGTACCCGCGTTGATCGCCTGCACGAGCTGAATCCGATGCTCGGTCATCGCGGCTGCCGCCTGGCGATCACCTATCCCGAAATCCTAGAAATGCAAGTCACGGCGATCGTCGAAGCGACAATATCCTGCAAAAAGCAAAACATCGACGCTCAGCCCGAGATCATGATCCCGCTGGTCGGAACAGCTGCCGAACTTTCGAAGCTTCGCAAGCTGACGCTCGAAACGATCGACAAAGTAAAGAAAGCGAAAAAGTACACCGGCAAGCTAAACATTCCGGTGGGCACAATGATCGAGATTCCCCGCGCTGCACTCACCGCCGACGAGGTCGCCGAGCACGCGGACTTCTTTAGTTTTGGCACGAACGATCTGACACAAATGACGTTTGGTTACAGCCGTGACGACGTCAACGCGTTCCTGCCAGACTATCTCGAACAGGAAATCCTCGAAAAGGACCCGTTCCAGTCGCTAGATACAACTGGGGTCGGGCAACTCGTTGCGATGGGCGTTGAAAAAGGCCGTAAGACGGCGAAGAAACTGAAATGTGGAATATGCGGCGAACATGGCGGCGATCCAGCTTCGATTGCGTTCTGCGATCAAGTCGGCTTGGACTACGTCAGTTGCTCGCCGTTCCGCGTCCCGATTGCGCGGCTCGCCGCGGCTCAGGCCGCGCTGTCCAACAGCAAATAAGCGTCATTCGGCGAGCTTAGCCAATTGGCAATCTAGCCGCCGCTGAGCTGCTTCCAGTTGATCTGGTGGTCGACGACGCGGCACAGCTCGACGCCGTCGTGGCTCAGACTGGACAAGATCGAAACGCGAAATATCCGGCCAGCAACCGCCGTTGCGAATTCCGGCGATTGTGCCCTTAGACTTGCAAAAACGGACTGCGCTTCTTCAAACAATTCTCGCGCAATTCGCTCGTCGAGATTTTCCGGCGACGGCGCCGCGATCGAGCAGGCGATTTCGTTCACGGGACGGAATCCAAAGCAGACGCGGTCGTACATCAGCGTAGCGCCCTCCGCAAAGCGTTTAATGGCGTCACGATACTGGTCATCTTTTCCGGCGAGAATTCGAGAATCGATCTCGACGAAGTCTTCCGGTCTAATGCCGGCGAGTCTAGGAAAAACGTTCGCGCCCAGAACAAGAGCGCCGAGATTGCCGAGTCCAATCCATGCGAAAACCGGCCACACAAGATCCGTCCAACTGAGAACGATCAGCCCGACGCTGATCCACCATGCAGGCCAGTAGAGCCGATAAAAAATGACATACCACGTTGGCGCCGTGTCCGCGTCGCACGGTACCAGACTCGGGGATTGGTATGGATTCGCCATCGGGCACGGACGTCTAGCTGCCCCACATTGCCAAACCTTTACACGGGAATTCCCGGCGTTGAAACAGACTCTTACGCTAGCGGCGATACGCAACCGCTTTCATCGTTGCGTGGACTGTTCACGACAGTGCTTACCGGATGAGATGCCATTTCGTCGGCTGGGAATGGTGTGAGCAATGATTCCAACTGCGCTTTGTCTTGGAAGTTTATATCCAACCACATTTCATGGCTTGCTTTCGGCAAAATCACCGGCATTCGATCGTGGATTGGTTCTACGAGTTCGTTTGCCTCGGTCACGATGATCGTGCAGGACTCGATAGTCTCATCGACCCGACGCCAGCGCTCCCACAATCCGGCAAACGCAAAAGGCTGTTCGTCTTGTAGGTAGAAATAAAAGGGCTGTTTCTTCGTCCCGATCTTCTTCCATTCAAAAAAGCCGTCAGCAAGAACAACGCATCTGCGTTTTTCAAAGGCGTTTCGAAAAGCCGGCTTTTCCGACACCGTTTCTGCTCGAGCGTTAATCATCCGGTAGCCGACCTTCGGCGAGTCCGCCCAAAAGGGTATTAACCCCCAGCGGAGCAACACGAAGTTGTCGACCTGGGATTTTGTGTCCCGGCGAATCGCCGCAACCGATTGCGTCGGCGCGATGTTGTAGCGCGGTGTCAGGTCCGGGATTTCGTTCAAGTCAAAGAGTACGGCGATCTCTTTCGCCGGAGTTCGCAGTGTAAATCGGCCGCACATTTGATTCGTCGAGAGCGAGAGAACGAAAGCGCTGATACCAAACTACAAGGCAGGCCGCGATGCGTCGATAGAGCGCGAAAGTTTTTCTCAACAATGAGAACGCGCGATCGTAGGCCATCGATTTTTTTACTCGTCGCGGTCCGGCCGACTATCGTCGAGGCTTGGGCGTAGCCCGTAGCTGGCTTAAGCCGCCGTCGACTGTGAAGACTTCGCCAGTGATCCAATCGTTCTCCGGTTGCAGAAGCCAGCAAATAAGCGAAGCGACGTCTTTAGGTTCTCCAAGTCGCCCCAGGGCATGCATTGCTCGGGAAGTTTCTGCCGCTCGCTCATTGTTCCAAATTTTTTCTGTCATCGGAGTCTTCACCAGACCTGGCGCAACGACGTTAATTCGCAGACCTCGACTGGCATACGACGCGGCCGCCGAGCGGGCCAGCCCGATGATTCCTGCCTTGGCGGCAGCGATCGCTTCGTGATTTGCCAAACCGACACGAGCGGCGGCCGAAGACATCAAGACAACTGAGCCGCCGTCTTTCATCGCTTTTGCCGCCGCACGAACCGTAGCAAACGCAGATGTGAGATTCGTCTCGATTGTCTCATGCCACTCGCTTGCCGAAGTGAGATGAGCCGGCTTGAGCAAGATCGATCCAATACAATTGACAGCGCCATGTAGATTCTGAAAGGAATCACTAGCAGACTGAAAACACTCCTCGACGTCTTTAATGTTAGCACCATCTAGAGTGAAGGTCGGCGAATCAAGTTCGCCGGCCAACGCTTCGATTCGCTCTTTGTTACGTCCTGCCAACATGACGCCGTATTGTTTATCGACCAAGCGTCGAGCCACTTCGGAACCAATTCCGCCGGATGCGCCGAGGATAACGACGCCGGGGCGTGTAAGAGATTTGCCAACGTAAGCGTCGCCCATAGCTACTTTCCTTCTTATGATTTTGCACCTGAAACGTTTTAGGCACGGCTTTGATTGACGCCAACCATTTTGCGTGCCCGACACTTCTCATGAATCGCCGTAAAACCGCGAAATTAACGACTCTGGTCGATAAACGGTACATGCCTACTATGAGGTTAGTGATCAAAGTTTGTTCACAAAAACTTCTACAAATCGGGAGACTTGACAATGAGTACGAAGACGGAAACGCGCGATTGGCCTGAATTAGCCATTGGCCTGTATGACAAGCTAACAGGTCGAGATGCAGAGATTTCCTATCAGTTTGATAACTTCGAAGTTGACATTCCAAGTGCGGCAAGCGAAGACGCTGCGCATGCCCGCTGGAGAATGAATGGCACCCTGCGTGTGACTACGCGCAACGGTAACAGCGGGACATAATCGGTGCGACGCAGGCTCGACGTATTCGCTGACTTGGAGATCCAGTGTGATGGCCGCGATTGCAGGCTGCGTGCATCCGGTCAGCAAGTTGATGTAGAAGTTCCCGATTTGGCGGCCGGGTTGTCCTTCGGGACGCCCGGTTCGCCTCGGGGACTTTTTACCATCCATCGGGCTATAAAGCGAGCATCTACTCTCGGGAAATCGCTATCAGCCATGGGTTTGCAGATCCGGCTTATCTCTGCAGGGCGTTCAATAGCAAAACTGGGACGTGGTGCCGAGTCGCCACTGATGAGCTTTTTAGGCTATTCAAACGTTCGCATCAATTATCTTGCGGCACTGCGGCAATACTTCCGGTAGACTAGACGCCGGCTGCTTCATTGCCTTCGTGTTTTACTCTCTAGAAGTGACTGCTCCAAAGAGTCGCTTCTTTTAATTTAAGCTTTATGGCGCGTCGTCTCCCGATCATCCTCTTTGATGTAATGGATACGCTCGTCACCGAGCCGTTCTTCACGACTGTTCCAGCGTTTTTCGAAATGACGTTCGAGCAGTTTCTCGCAGCGAAACATCCCACCGCTTGGATCGACTTTGAAAAAGGATCGCTCAGCGAGGACGAGTACTTCGAATGTTTCTTTGGAGACGGACGCCGATTCGATAGGAATGCGCTGGTTAATAGACTTTACGAAACTTACTGCTGGGTCAATGGCATGGAAGGCATACTCAGCGACTTAAAGAACGCGGGCTTTCAAATCCACGCTCTGTCAAACTATTCAGTTTGGTATCGCTTAATAGAAGCCAAACTAGAACTGTCGCGTTATCTGGATTGGTCATTCGTGTCGTGCGAGACCGGCGTGCGAAAACCCGATCGGCGAGCGTTCGCCCATGCAGTTGACCGCCTCGGGGCGCAGCCGGGTCATTGCTTGTTTATCGACGACCGTACGACCAATGTCGAAGCGGCCGAAGCATTTGGAATCCCGTCGATCGTTTTCTGCGGGGCCAAGCACTTGCGACAGGAATTGTCGGAGCGCGGGATAATGCTTGACGAGTAAAAGGAACGCAAAGAGCAACGCGCGCCATTCATTCGCGTCGGACGGTTATGTTTTTCTTTGTGATCGCGATTTCGACCGTGCCTTTTTTACGGTCCGCTGAAAGCGCGTAACAGACGTCGTAACTAGACTTTTCATTGCCCTCGTAGTATTTCTTGCCAGTCTTTACATCGATGCACATTAGCCGCTGTTGCACAGGGCCGTAACGAAAACCGTTGCCGACTTGCTGGGGCTCTTGGTAGCGCCGGAAGAAAGTGGCGATCGGAAGCTGCGAAGGGTAGTAACGGACGAGTGCCTGTTTCGTGATATCGTGGAACCAAACTATTTCACCAGAAGTCGCGTCGATGGCCACAACCGAGCCGTTGACGCGGAAGTTTCCTAACTGCGGCAAGTTGCTCGATATAAAGGGTCCTCTTTTCGCTGCGTCAACTTTATTGGCAATTAATAGGTAATTGCCGCATGAAGACGTCAGACCAAACGACTGGAGTTCATCGGCGAGACCTTCGATCTTTGCATCCAAAATCGTTGACCCACTTTGCGAGTCAAGGACATGCAATCGTCGTTCTTTGTCGAGCACAGCAATCTCTTGCTGCGATACCGGCCACGGGGCTAGCTTCGCTTCAAACGGCTTCTCCCAGATTGTAGTGTCCGTCCATGGATCCAGTAACGATAGAACGCCATCGTCCCAACTGATCACTTTGCGACCAACCAACGCGACGCGCTGCTCAAACGCCGGGACGTCGCACTGACCGAGCCGCCTGCCATCGAGGACGCTGTACGCCGTCGCCGAAGTGCCACCAAAATGTTTCGCCAAAAGCACTTCGCTGTCACCGGTCAGATCGCTCGCCGGTGGTAAATCGTCACGTTCCCAAAGCACCTTACCGCTACGTGGGTGGACAGCGACTAACCGGCTTTCCTGTTGGAACGCGACGTAGTGCGGCGTAACAACCATCGGTGAGATGAGCTTGGCCCAATTGCGATCCGGTTCGCGGTTGCCAGTCGGACTAAAGACTACTTGCCGCATCTTGGCCGAAAGCAGCGTTACCCATTCGTAGGGCCAGGTAATGTCTTTTTCCCAAAGCATTTGGCCTGACCATCGATCGACCGCACACAAACGCAAACCAAGCCAGAAGACGACCACGTCACTCGCCTCGGCGCCGCGGACACCTCCATAAGTGACCTGTGACCGGCCCGTCACGTTCTGTGCTTTCGGGAAATCGCATTGCCACACCTGGTGTCCGTCGGCTCGCAAGGCGAGGACTTTTTGCTGCGAATTATCAACGAAGAAGTAAGATAACGGAGCAAATGTCTCGATCGGCGGTCGAGTCACGTCGACAGGACGCATGAAGGCGCGTACACGCGAGGAACTGTTGCTTACGCCTTTACTTTCGGATTTATAATTCGAAGCGGGCCACGGCCCGGACGGACGCAACCAATCTGCCAAGTCAGCATTCTTCATCGCATCGTCAAAAATAATGCTGCCTACCTTATCGTCGATGCAAGCTTGATCGGCGAATGGCTTTGCTAAGAGATTCAACGCTACCGCGGCGTCAGCAGGCCTGCCGGCCCGTTCGTAGATCGTGGCTAATCGAGCCACCGACCCCCCCGTCAATTTGCCGCCGGCAGAGGCAATCTGCGATTGGATGACGCCGTACGCCTCGGCGTACTTCTTTTCGCGCAATAACTGATCCGCGCGATCATATTGCATTTGCGTGGCGCGGGGATGAAAGGGCACGAGCCGAGCAATCTTGTCGGCGTCACTCGCCTGCAGTTCGCTATCAAGCCGCCGCATGAGCTCTTCGCGGCCAGACGCGTCAGCGTCGTTCACGACGTGCCATAGCTCGCCGGCAATGACATTGAACCGCCGGGTCGACCGCGAACTGGTAACTGGTTCGACCGCCGCATTGGCATCTGTCTGTCTCGCCAACAGCAAATACGTTTCCAATGCGTCCATAAGCTTGCCGTGCCGCTGATATATCTCTCCTAATTCGAAGGCTTCCTCGGTCCCAACCGCTTTTTCGTCACGGAGTTTCGTAAGCTTCGGCAGTAATTCTTCGTACTTTGCAAAGTCGCGGCGAAGTCCAGCGAGGATTGTTGAGGCTAAGAGTTGTTTCGTCTCAAATTTGTTATCACGTTCCAATGACTCTTGGAGACGCGATAGCGCGTCATCGACACGGCCTTGTTGCAAGTCGAGCACGCCTAATTCTGCCAGCACCGCAGGATTTTGGCCGTCATTATTCGCAGTCAATTGCGCTGTGCGGTTCTCGACCGTTGGAAGTCTCATGAGCTTTGCAATTGGCTGCGAAAGAATTCCGCCTTGTGTTGGAACGAGCGATCCAACCGCGGCCTTTTGCGATGAACGGTAGCGTCCAGAGACTTGCCCACGCCGGTCATCAACTACCAAAACGTCACCAGTCGTAAGCGGCAAGTAGTAACGATCGGGATCAAAATAACCTTTTCCGCCAGGGGCTGCTGCTCGGGGATAGTCAATCGGCTCCCAAGCTCTTGCTCCATCAGCGACTCGCAAGCCGTGCATGCGGTTGCGGCCAACGACGCTGACTATCCCGTCACGCAAGCCGGCGACGTATATGCCATCGGCCCTCGGTTTGGACCAAAGAATTTCGCCGGATTCGATCTGCAGACAAAACAGCCGACCGGTCCCCGGCAGTGCAACGACCAGTCGGTCACTGGCCGCGACGACCGAAGCTTCAAGCCAACCTTGGCCAAACACCTCCAACGATTTGATGCTTGTTTCATTATCTGCCGTGGTCGCAGCGGACGGCGCGCGAAATGTCCACAATACGTACTCACCGGCCGGATCAAACGCAACCACAGTCGCTTCATCCACAGGACATATTAGAAGTCCCCCGGCAAGTTTCGGCGGAGCGAGTCGTTCGGTCTTTATCGGTCTCGTCGTATTAAACGACGTGCGAGCGGCTGGAACCGGATCTGTATAGTCGACAACCCATTCGCGTTGGACGTCGCCGCTCGAAGGTGACAGCATTAGCAAACGCCGCTCGCCGGCCTTTGCCGTCGTCAAATAAAGTTTGCCTTCCAACGCCAGTGGCGGCGCTAGGGGTCGGCAGCCGTCTAGATCGTTGGAGAATTGCAAGTACGGACCCGCCTCCCAAATTAGTTTTCCAGTACTAACGTCATACGCCGAAAGGATCATGGCCGATTCGGACCACGTCAAACCAAGTTGCCGAGTTCCATCTGCGGCGATTGGCAAATGTTGGAAATCGTCGATCGCAAAGGCTGCGTCCTCAAGCAAATAGACATGCTCGCCGTCAGTCGTCATTCGGCCAAAATTTGGATCCTGCCAAAGCCGGCGCGATAGGCTTTCATTGATCGAGTCGGCCTGTGCTTCCGAGATTGCTCGAACACTCTTCGCGTCGACGAAACTCCGTAAGGCATTGTCAATTGGCGCCGCCCAAAGCAACCGGCCATCGCGCAAGTCAACTGCTTTGATCTGCGTCATTTCACGCACGACTGCAACATTACCGACGACAAGTGGCTGCAACGAACTAACGGTCGGCAATCGGCTCTTGTCTCGCGCGGCGACCAAATCTTCCACGACTTTGGAAAGCCGCTTGTGATTCGCGTTCGACGTCCATTCAGGTTGCCCTAAGTACGGCCCCGTCGCTTCGGCGGTCTGCGGCACAGAGACATCCGCAAATAAACGCGGAGCACCCCAGCGGTCGGCGTCTGCCTGCAACGCAGCCAAAAGACTTTCGGACTGCACCTGAGAAACCTCATCGCCACCAACGCTGAGATTCATCGTGATGTCGTTGCCTAATCGTGATAGAAGCTCTGCGGCCTCCGGCTTCATTCCGACTTGAAGATAGCAACTGGCCCATTCAATCGTAAGCGACGGCTCGTACTGGCCAGCCCAGCGCGTCGCATCGAGTCGCTGGAAATACCGCACGGCTGACAAAGGCTCGCCGGCGGCACGCGAGACGTTGGCTAACAGGTAGGCCGCGTCGGCGCCCGCTCGAGCGTGGATGTACTTTCGTTGCAAAACTTCGAGTTGCTCGACGTCGCCACGGGCGACCGCTTGATCGGTTTGGCGACGGGCTCGAGCCCCGTAAAGCAATTCGTAGGCGTCCAAAGCCTGCTCGGGCATGGCGCCCAGCGCCCTTTCCGCTTCGCTACGGATTTGTCGCAAGAAGGTAGAAC
>CAJIAM010000649.1_pt1 | contig 9632 bp, 12 predicted proteins | sample 9199151 | NCBI WGS metagenome assembly CAJIAM01 (sample SAMEA7708259, study PRJEB35096) | sediment metagenome | biome: marine neritic benthic zone biome [ENVO:01000025]; feature: sediment [ENVO:00002007]; material: shallow marine sediment [ENVO:03000034] sea grass bed [ENVO_01000059] ...
CGGTTCGGCAAGAATCATCAAACCTGCCGACGCCGGAATTGCCAAAAACAACACGAGCCGCAACCCGAGCGAGAGATCCTCGCTAATTTTTCCTGTTTCCTGCCGCGCGGCGTGACGACTGAGCAGCGGATAAATGACCGTCGCCACCGCGACACCGACCATGCCGAGCGGAAACTGGTAAAGTCGTTCGCCGAAAAAGATGGCCGCCGCCGCGCCCTGACGCATGGGGTATTCGGCACCGCCCAGCCAATCGATTCGCGCTGCGAGATCGTCCGACGAAAAAATCCAAGCCAATACGCTGTCGACGAGCGTGTTAATTTGCGTGACGGCCAGGCCCAGCATCATCGGCACAACGGCCGCGACGACTTGGCCCAGTGCGTCGCGGCTTGCCGCCCAGTTGTACTGGAAACGAAAGCCGAGCCAATGCAAAACAGGAAGCTGCATCCCAAGCTGAACGACGCCGCCCAACAAAATGCAGAACGCCAAAACGTACGCCTGCTGTGACTTGTCGTCGAAGAAGGTCGGTGCAAGCCAGACCGCCCCAGCGATCCAAATCACGTTCAACACAATGGGTAACAGCGCCGGTACACTAAATTTGCCGAGCGCATGAAGCGTCGCGGAAATCTGAGCGACTAAAAAAAACAAAAAGATGTAAAGCAGCACCACGGCCGACACACCCAGGACTAACTGCATCTGTGCGTCCGCAATCGCGGCGCGCAAACCGAAAAAAACAATTTCGAAAAACACAATCAAACAAGTCAAAACAATAGCTAGCCACGTCAACGCGACACTCGCCAATTGCCAAGCGCTCTGCGGATCACGCTCGACCCGCGCAGTAAGGATCGGCAAATAACTCACGGCCAGTGCGCCTTCGCCAATCAGCCGCCGAAACAGATTCGGAAAACGGAATGCAATGACAAACGCGTCCATGACCCCGCCGGCGGTCAACCCCAGCAGCGCGGCGGTTGCCATGTCGCGGACCATTCCCAAGACGCGGCTGACCAGCGTCCAACTCGCGACGCGACGCACGCTCGAGAAAAACAGGTGCCGCGAATCGGCGGGCAGAGGCGACTTCATTTCCGCGGCCAAACGAGTGAAGTGAGAAGGGCGAGCAGCATAACTGCCTGGGACTTGTCGACCGCTAATCGATGCAGTAGCTTTTACGGTTTCACTCGCGGCGTTACAAGTGCCTGCCACGCAATGAGTTGCAGCCGATCGGCACTTGCCGGGCCGCTTTATTCGAAATGGTATAATCGTAGTCGCGCCGCGGCGTCAATCGCGGCCTTTTGCTTTTCAAGAACAACGGACAAGACGGATCGAATCCATGGCCAAACGCTCGCCTTATCAGCAACGAGTCATCCGCGACTACTACAAGAACCGAGACGCGATATCCGTGCAAAAGCTCGGCGAGTTGGTGACGGAACTCTACCTGGCCGAAGGAAAAAAACGCGAGCAAGTTTGGAAACGGATCACGACGGCGCTGGAGAACGTCGGCATGAAGCCCGAGCGGATCGAGCATCTTCGCTCGCAAGATAACCCAGAGCTGATCGCCAAAGTCGTCGAAGACTTGATGAAATAATTCTCGCCGCGTTTTTTCTCGACGCGGTCACGTACTTAGAGCCATGCAGCAATATCTCGACCTAATGCGGCACGTCCTCGATCTGGGCGCCACGAAATCGGATCGCACGGGGACCGGCACGCAGAGCGTGTTCGGCTATCAGCTGCGGTTCGATCTGGCGGACGGGTTCCCGCTGCTGACGACCAAGAAACTACACATTCGTTCGATCGTTCACGAGCTGCTGTGGTTTTTGCGTGGCGAAACCAACGTCCGCTATCTCCGCGAGAACAACGTGACGATCTGGGACGAATGGGCCGACGAGAATGTGAGCTTGGGCCGATCTACGGCTACCAATGGCGATCGTGGCCCGCGCCCGACGGGCGGCACGTCGATCAAATTGCCGAAGTCGTCGAGCAAATCCGCAGCAATCCGGACTCGCGACGGCTGATCGTCAGCGCCTGGAATGTTGCGGATCTGCCGCAGATGGCACTCGCGCCGTGTCACTGCTTGTTTCAGTTCTATGTCGCTGACGGCCGGCTTTCGTGTCAATTGTACCAGCGTAGCGCGGACATTTTTCTTGGCGTTCCGTTTAATATCGCTTCGTACGCGCTGCTGACGATGATGGTCGCGCAAGTGACCGATTTGGCGCCGGGAGAGTTCATTCACACGTTTGGCGACGCGCATCTCTACAGTGACCATTTGGAAAAAGCCGAATTGCAATTGACCCGCGACCCGCGGCCGCTGCCGACGATGGAATTGAACCCCGCGGTCCGATCGATCTTTGATTTCACTTTCGACGATTTCAAACTCGTCGGCTACGATCCGCATCCGCACATCAAAGCGGCCGTCAGCGTCTGAGCCGACTGTTTTGAAGTCCTTAAGACTCGTCGCGCGGCGCAAAGTGCTTCCAATGCAAAACCGCCCTGCAATCATTTCGATCATCGTGGCGATGGCCGAAAATCGCGTGATTGGCCGCGACGGCGATCTGCCGTGGCACATCTCCGAAGATTTGAAACGCTTCAAACACCTGACGATCGGCCACACGATTATCATGGGCCGCAAGACGCACGAGTCGATCGGGCGGCCACTGCCGAAGCGACGGTCGATCATCATTTCGCGCCAAGCCGACTACGCAGCCGACGGCGTCGAAGTCGCGCAAAGCCTCGATGCGGCGGTCGAGATGGCCGCGTCTGACGAAGAAGCGTTCGTAATCGGCGGCTCGAGCATCTACGCCGCGGCACTGCCGCTGGCCGATCGCTTGTACGTCACGCGAGTCCACGCCGAAGTCGCCGGCGACGTTTTTTTTCCAGACTTTGACACGGACGATTGGCAGCAAATCGAAGCGTCACCGAAGCAGACTGACGAAAAGAGCGGCCTGACTTATAGCTTCGTCGTCTTTCAGCGAAAAACTGGCTGACCAATTCTCACGCCCCCGGCCAGAGCCAGCCAAAGACGCCCGCCGTCAACAGCCCGTACACGATCCCGTCCAGAATGTTCATGCAGACCGCGCGGCACGTCTTGCCGAACCAGATGTCATTAGGAATCGAAGCAAAACAATACGCCAAGATCGCAGCCGTGCCGACAATTTGAAAAACATCGAGATACGGCGCTCCCGGATCTAAAGCACGCGATGCAAGATATGCGACGAAGATACTGGTCACCACAAAGAACAAAAACGTCAGCAGCATGTTGCGGCCCATGCTGGGTTTTCCCGGCCAAAGGTTGAGCGTGCCGTGCGGGCCGGCTTCGTAGCGGGCTTGCGATTCTGGTTTTTTCATCTCCGACGGCTCGATGTACGGAAAGATGTACTGGCCCGCCGGGATGTTTTCGCTGCGTAGCTTGTCGAGCGTTTGTTCTTCGTTCGGCAAACGCTTCCAATCCGGTTTGTGATGCGGCAAGAACATCCACGCAATCGCGCTAGCGACGTGAACGACAACGGCCGAGACGATGATCGGCAACCAAAGCGAAATCAGTTCGTCCATCAGCATTCCCCTTTTTGCTCGATATTTCTCGATCCGGCAGACCGGCGACGCTTGCATTGTAGCGGCTGGTAGCACGCGCCAAGCCTTTTTTACTTTTTTGAAAAAGCCGCGAAACTGGTCTGGCTGCGCGGATGGGCACTCGCTATGGTCCCCACCCCTTGAGCCGGTCTCCCGCGACTGGCCGCACGATCCAGAAATCCACGGAAGGGAAATTGAGCATGGATGCTCTTTTCACCCGAGCCGTCATTTTGACGGCTGCCTTCACTTCGCTGGGTGCTTCGTATCGGACGCCCAACTTTGTCGTGACGACTTCGTCGCCGCGACTGGCCAAAGCGATCGGCGATCACGCCGAACAGTTTCGCAAGAACCTGGCCGTCGAATGGCTTGGCCGCGAACTGCCGCGATGGCAATCGCCTTGCCCGATAACAGCTCATGTCGCGCCGCATCTCGGGGCGGGCGGCGCGACATCTTTTACTTTTCGCGGCAGGCAAGTCGGCAACTGGCAGATGACCATCCAAGGTTCCGAAGTACGGATCCTCGATTCGGTCTTGCCGCACGAAGTCACCCACACGATCTTCGCGACCCATTTTCGTCAGCCGCTGCCACGCTGGGCCGACGAAGGCGCCTGTACAACGGTCGAGCATCCGACTGAGCGCGCACGCCATAAACGAATGCTCATCGAGTTCTTGCAAACCAATCGTGGCATCGCGTTTAGCCGCATGTTTGCTATGAAAGAGTACCCGCGCGACATGCTGCCGCTGTACGCACAAGGGTACTCGCTGGCTCGGTATTTCATCGAGCAAGGTGGAAAAAGAAAATTTATCGAGTTCGTCGGCGACGGCCTTCGCGACGAAAATTGGATCCGCGCCGTTCAACAGAACTACGGTTATCAGAATTTGGCCGTGCTACAGAATAGCTGGCTCGACTGGGTCCGCCGCGGCAGCCCAACGTTGCTGCCCACGCCAGGACGACCTGATCAACCACAGGTGCTCGTTGCGAGCAACCAGAAACGACCGCGGCCCGCGCCCAACTTGATCTACCGCGTCAGCCGCGAAGAGGCTGCGGCGACAACGCCGACAAAGAACGCACCCGACAGCGCTGCTAGTCCCTCAGCCAACGAGTTCGCTGGCACGCGTTCGTCGACGCCACCGCGATCACTAGACACGAACGGCTGGCGTTCCCCCGGTACCGCCCCGGCGAAATCTGCACCACAACCTGGCCAATTCTTCGCAGGCTCGACGAAACCATTCGAGCAACAGCACCAAGCCGTTCGCCAGCAACCGCCCCAACAGCCGCGACAGCGCGTACTGGAGCAATGACGGTCCGCAACATCCCGACTAAATGCCGGATGCGAAGAAAAAATTCGTGATGTGAAAAAAGATCGGCGTCGCGAAACACAACGAGTCAATGCGGTCCAATACGCCGCCGTGCCCCACGACGAGCGTCCCATAATCTTTCACGCCGCGATCTCGCTTGATCGCCGACATCGTGAGACCTCCGGCAAAGCCCGCTACGGCGATGATGATCGACATCAATGCCGCTTGCCAAATATCAAACGGCGTCACCCACCACAACGCAGCGCCGATCAGACCCGTTGTAGCGACACCGCCAAAGAATCCTTCCCAAGTTCGCGACGGGCTAATCGCCGGCGCGATGACGCGATTGCCCATCAGTTTGCCCCAACCGTATTGCAACGCATCACCTAGCTGCACGATGAATACAAACCAGAAAAGCAGCAAACGGTTTTTTCGTTTGTTAATCGGCTGTGGCGGCGTGGCAGAGTCGGCCGCTTGACCAGCTTCTTCCGCGACAGGCGCACCTTGCTGTTGCGTCACGCGGTCAACGTCTTCGGATGGATAAATGTCTAAGTACAAAAGCGCCGGAGCAAAACTGAGACAATAAACACAGATCAGCAGGCCGGCCTGGATCTTTGCCGTGCGTTCGAGAAATCGTTTGGGGTCGCCCGAAAACGCAACGCGGGCCGCAATGAACAACGTCCCATAAACCGGAATTAAAATACTGTAAATCCCGTACATCTCGCGCCCCATGCCGACGAGAACGAACTGCAGAGGCGTAAAGAGAAGGAAGATCCAGAACAATGTGCGATGGTCGCTCAACCGCGTCGGCGTCAACGTAATGAACTCGCGTAGCGCCCAAAAGGCCAAGAGACCGAAAACCACGACGGTGACGCTCCGCGGCAAGAACAACGCAGCGGCCAAGAGCGTCAATATCAACCACCAAGCGCGCACGCGGCGATTGAACGCGTCGATCATTGCGGGATTCAATCCCGATTCGGGCTGTCCTTTGAGAAACTGGCCCGCCGCCGTCACTGCGCCCAGCAGCAGCAGCACGCCGCCGACAAACAGCCAAGTTGGAAGATCGACCAGCACTAGACTTCTTTCAAGTTCAAAACGGCTTGCCGCGCCCGCTCCAAAAATTCCACCTTCGGCTCGCCGGCTTCCAACCAGATTGGCGGTCCAAAAGTAATGCAGCTCAACAAGGGCACCGGCAAGAATTCGCCACGCGGCAAAACACGATTCATATTGTCAAGGTAAACCGGGATAGCTTCCAGTTCTGGCCGTTTCTTACACAAGTAGTAAAGCCCACTTTTGAACTCGCCGACTTCGCCACTCACCGACCGGCTACCTTCGGGAAAGACAATCAGCGAATGCGTCGTGCCGATTTCGCGGAGCATCAAGTCGACAGGGCTCTGGTGAACTTTTATATCTTTCCGATCGATTAGCAGAGCATTAAAACTGCCGGAAAGGTAGCGGCGAATCGCGCCTTTTTTCCAATAATCTTTTGCCGCTACAGGCCTGGTCAACGCACGCACATTGTGCGGAAGCGAAGCCCAAAGGACCAACGAATCCAAGTGGCTCGTATGATTTGCAAAGTACACGCGCTGACAAGTATCCGGCTGGCTATCGACCCAGCGCACACTGGCACCGCTGAGGATCTTGGCGATCAAGGCTAACAGCGGTCCCATCATGAAATCGAGCGACGAACTAAAAAGTGCACTCCTGGTGGCGGCGTTAGCTTTCCCAAGTCGCGACAAGCCGCACTTGGTTATCCCTACTGCTCCCAAGCTGTACCGAATCTTTCAATCCTAACTTGTCTTGCTCAAGAACCGCAAATGCCCACGAGCTTTAGGTTTAGTTCATAGCAACTGTCCTAATTAAATGGGCTAAAGCGCGTTGGTCAGCAGTTGACGCCGCATGGCCATGCCGCACGGCAACGTCGGTTGTGTTCGGGCTGGGTCCTGCCTGTCACCAAATAACAATGGTTCGGGAAGTCCAGCGCAATTGCTTAAAGTGCGTCAGAAAATCGTTTCTCGAAGTGCTAGAATGATTCGCGACCGCATCCAGGAGCGCATTTTTAGATGGCGACGACGTATTGCAAGCGGCGACCGGCGTTCACGGTAATTGAACTAACCGCAGCGGCAATTTTGGCCGCCGCGTTACTGGCGATGACGCTGACCTATGTCGGCCAGGCCAGCCGGGCGCGGCACACTTTGCAGACGCGCGCCCGTGCCGTCGAAATGGCGGACAATTTAATGGAGCAGCTATTCGCTTGGCGCTACGACGAACTGACCAAAGATAATATCGCCGCGTGGCGCGAATCGGAAAGTTTCTCGAGCAACCATCGAAAACTCGATGCAAGAATCGTGTTGAGCGACGCCGATCACGAAACACTCGCGGCCACGCAAATACTGATCGAAGTCTCTTGGAAAGATCACAGCGGCCAGCAGCCCCAGCCTGTGCGGCTCACGGCGTGGCGATATCGACACCGTCGGGAGCAGGCGCCATGAGAAATCGAATTACGAAATGTCGACCGCGCGAGAGACGTCGCCGCTTCGGTATGTCTCTCATGGAACTAATCGTTGTCTTGGCTGTGAGCGCCATAGTTTTCGGTTCGGCAGTCAGCTCGCTGGCTTTTGCCATGCGAAGTTACACTGCCAGTCGCGATAGCCTCCAAACTGACTTGACGCTGCAGAGACTATCTGAACAGTTTCGCAAGGACGTCCACATCGCCCGGTCCATCGCTGCCGATTCGCCTGCAGATGTCGCCTTGCGTCTAACTACCGCCGATCAAGAATTGGTTGATTACAAGCTCGTCGAGCAGGCTGTGGTTCGGTTGCAGCTTGCAGCCGACGGATCGACCGCGGGCCGTGAGCGGTTTGCTATTCCACCCGACTCTTCCCTGAGTTTTCGCCTTGTCGAATCGCCGCGTGGCGATTTGCTTCAAGTCGAATTGAAGATCGACCTCACCATATCTCGCAACGATTCACAGCCACGAGATACGAGAGTAACGGTCGCCATGCTCGGACTGCACAGCCGGTATTCTGCAAGCAATGAAATGTAATCCCGAAAACTTCAGATTCCATCAGCAGCGACGAGCGAATCGTCGAACTGGTACAGTGTTCGTTGCTGTGCTGGTCTGCTTGGCGGCGGCGGGCGCGATTTTTGTTGCAATGCTGTCCGACCTTCGCGTCTATCATCGCCAAGCGAACGGCTTGATCGAGACTGTCCAAGCACGATGGCTGGTCGAGTCCGCCATTCAACGCGGCGTCGCCCGCACAGCCGCCGAGACGGACTTTGCGTCGGAAACTTGGCAAATTGCTGCGGCTGAGGCGGGTGGAAGCACTGCTGCTACCGTTCGCCTTGAGGCGAGGCCTTCGCAAGAATCGACGCCGCGATCTCTACGAGTAATCGTTGAACTGACTGGCAAACATGGGCGCCGCGTCAAGCGGACGATGCAGATTAGACTGCCGCCTCTTGAGGATTTCAAATCATGAAACACTGGGAACCAGCAGTAACCAGTCGTCCGCGCTGCCGAGGCAACCGGTCAAAAATTGCACATGCCGGATTCACGCTTGTCGAGTTGTTGATCGTAATCGCCATCATCGGCATGATGGTCGCCATGATGCTGCCGGCGCTCATGACGTCGCAAGAGATGACGCGCCGGCTAAACTGCGCGAGCAACCTTTCCAAAATCGGACTGGCCCTCGACGACTACGTTATGGCGTATGAACGTTATCCGTCTGGAACGATCGCGGAATCCGGGCCCGTTCTCAGCCAGAGGATCGGCATGCATCACAGTTGGACGACGCGAATCCTGCCTTATTTGGACAAGCCTGCGGCTTTTGCAGCAATCGACTTTTCGCAAAGCGTTTATGCCGACGCGAACGCCGAAGTTCGACAGATGCCAATCGCCGACTTTCGATGCCCATCCGAATTGCGACAATCGCCGTTCGTCCCGATTAGCAACTACGCAGGTTCGCATCATCACGTAGAAGCAGCAATCGACGCCACGAACACCGGAGTATTGTATCTCGATAGCGCGGTCGGTTACGGCGATCTCAAAGACGGCCGCGCGCAAACTTTGCTCGTCGGCGAAAAGACTTGGCAAGACGGTGACCTTGGGTGGATGAGCGGGACACGAGCGACGCTTCGCAATACGGGTCATCCGCTCGGCGGGTCATTGCCTGAGAGCGAGCCCGAACCCGGACCCGCGCTTGACTATGTGGGTGGTTTCGCAAGCTACCATGCGGCGGGAGTCGTTTTTCTTTTCACTGATGGCAATGTCGAAAGTTTATCACGGGAAATCGATCTAAACGTTCTGCGGCAGTTGTCCCACCGGTCAGATGGGGCACCATTTAGCTGGCCGGTTGATCCATAGTTCATTCGCGTGATGCGTTGCGGTGGATCTGTGCGCTGGTCATAATAGCCGCGTCACATCTCTATTTTTTGACTGTTTGTCGTGAAACAGGTCGTTGCTGTTGTCAAGCCGTACCTTGCCGAGCAAGTGCTCGAACGATTGCGGCGCGCGCCGTTAGAAGCGTGCTGTGTGCGGGAGGTAAAAGGGTACGGCCGTCAAAAAAGCTATCTCGATCAGTACGGAGACTCTGAGTACTCGTTGGCATTTTTGCCGAAGGTCGAGATTTCACTTTGGGTTGACGATGCACGGGTCGAAGAAATTGTCCGAAAAATTGTGGAAGTCGCACGCACCGGGCGTATGGGCGACGGCAAGATCATGGTCATGCCCGTGGCTCATGCCGCAGAAGTGATCCAAATCGCTCAGTAGGAATTAAC
>CAJIAM010000603.1_pt1 | contig 9612 bp, 10 predicted proteins | sample 9199151 | NCBI WGS metagenome assembly CAJIAM01 (sample SAMEA7708259, study PRJEB35096) | sediment metagenome | biome: marine neritic benthic zone biome [ENVO:01000025]; feature: sediment [ENVO:00002007]; material: shallow marine sediment [ENVO:03000034] sea grass bed [ENVO_01000059] ...
ATCGATCCGGCCAAAGTCGTTCGCACCGCGCTGCAAAACGCGGCAAGCGTCGCTGGACTGTTGCTGACCACCGATTCGCTCGTTACCGAAATCCCAACCGAAGAAGAAGACGACGGCGGCCACGACCATCACGACCATGGCATGGGCGGTATGGGTGGAATGGGAGGAATGGGTGGCATGGGAGGAATGGGTGGCATGGGAGGCATGATGTAGTCGCGAGATATTCCACAGCCCCATACTCTCAAATCGCAAATTCCAAACAAATTTGAAATTTCAAATTCGAAAAAGAACTAGCAAAGACATTCGATAAGGAAGCCAGAAGATGAAACTTCGACCACTTGATGATCGAGTTGTTGTAGAACCCGCCGACGCCGAAGAGACGACGGCCGGCGGCATTGTCTTGCCGGATTCGGCACAAGAAAAACCGCAACTTGGGACCGTGATCGCGACCGGCCCGGGCAAGCTACTGGACAGTGGCAGCCGCGCTGATCTTTCTGTTGCGGTCGGCGACCAAGTTTACTTTGGCAAGTACGGCGGAATCGAACAGGAAGTGGACGGCAAAGACGTCAAAATCCTTCGCGAAAGCGATATCCTCGCCAAGGTTGTCGACTGACGCGAACCGCACGGCGAACCGAATCAAGTTTTCAAAACGATCAACTTCATAAAGGGATATAACCGTGGCGAAACAATTACTTTTTGAAGATCAGGCGCGAGCCAAGATGCTCAAGGGCGTCGACAAATTGGCCGACGCCGTCGCCGTCACGATGGGCCCCACCGGGCGCAACGTGATCATCGACAAATCGTTCGGCGGCCCTACCGTTACGAAAGATGGCGTAACGGTCAGCAAGGAAGTCGAATTAGAAGACCCGTTCGAAAACATGGGCGCGAAGCTCGTCAACGAAGTCGCCAGTAAGACTTCGGACTTGGCGGGTGACGGCACGACGACCGCAACCGTGCTGGCACGAGCGATTTTTAAGGAAGGCAGCCGCAACATCGTGGCCGGCAGTAACCCCATGTCCGTGCGACGCGGTATCGAAAGAGCCGTCGAAGCGGCAGTCGAAAAGCTGCATAAAATGGCCAAGCCGGTCGAAAGTAAAAAGGACATCGCGAACGTCGGCGCGATCAGCGCGAACAACGATATGACGATCGGCGAACTTTTGGCGGACGCCTTGGAGAAAGTCGGCAAGGACGGCGTCATCACTGTCGAAGAAGGCAAGACAACCGAGACGACCGTCGAGTTCGTAGACGGCATGCAATTCGACAAAGGCTTTGTCTCGCCATATTTCATCAATCGTCCGGCCGAGCGCGATTGTCAACTCGAAAACGCGCTGATTCTGATCCACGAGAAAAAGATCAGTAATCTCCGCGACCTCGTGCCGATTTTGGAGAAGGTCAGCCAATCGGGTAAGCCGCTTTTGATCATTTCCGAGGACGTTGAAGGCGAAGCCCTCGCGGCTTTAGTGGTCAACAAGCTCCGCGGCATTCTCAACGTCTCGGCCGTTAAAGCTCCGGGATTTGGCGATCGCCGCAAAGCGATGCTCAGCGACATTGCGGTTTTGACCGGCGGCACGCTGATCAGCGAAGACCTCGGTCTGAAGCTTGAAAATCTCGAACTCGAACACCTCGGCCGCGCCAAGCAAATTACGATCGACAAAAACAGCACAACGATCGTCAAAGGGGCCGGCAAAGGAGAGGAAGTGCAAAAGCGTATCGATCAGCTTCGCAATCAGATCGACGCGACCGATAGCGAATACGATCGGGAAAAGCTGCAAGAGCGTATGGCCAAGCTGACCGGCGGCGTCGCAATCATTTCCGTCGGTGCCGGCACCGAAGCCGACATGAAGCAAAAGAAAGCCCGCGTCGAAGACGCACTGCACGCGACGCGAGCGGCCGTCGAAGAAGGAATTTTGCCGGGCGGCGGCGTCGCACTGCTTCGTTGCCGCGAAGCGATCGAAGACGTTCGCAGCAAAGCCAAAGGCGACGAAAAGATCGGCGTCGACATCGTCCTTAAAGCTATTGCGTGGCCGCTGCGACAGATCGCCGACAACGGCGGCATCGACGGATCGGTCGTCGTGGACGAAGTTTTGGAAAAACCGGCCAACACGGGCTTCAATGCGAACGGCGGCGAGTACACCGACATGCTCAAGGCCGGCATCATCGATCCGGTCAAAGTCGTCCGCACGGCCCTGGCCAACGCGGCGAGCATTGCCGGCTTGATGCTGACGACAGAAGCCTTGGTGACGAACTTCGACGACAAGGACGAAGACAAGAAACGCGTCGTCGGCGCGATTGCGTAGGAAACCGAACACGGGCGCTGGACAGCGAAAGCACAGGCGGCCCGCTGACAAGTCGTAACATAGCAACGTCGCGGGTCACTTTCGAATTTCGGGAGTGACCCGTTTTTATGGATAAAATTTAAAACCGCGCCTTCGCGGCACTTCAAAACTGCGATAGGGGCCGTGCCGCCGGCCGACCTATAATTGACATGATTATGGCCGAGAAACGCGACTACTACGAAGTATTAGGCGTCGAGCGAACGGCGTCCGACAAGGAGATTGCCGACGCATACCGCAAGTTGGCAATTCAATATCATCCCGACAAGAATCCAGGCGACGAAGACGCCATTCGCCTATTCAAAGAATCGGCCGAGGCATTCGAAGTTTTGCACGATGCCGAAAAGCGCGCGCGTTACGATCGGTTCGGGCATGCCGGCGTCGAAGGCGGCGGCGCTCCGCACTTCTCGGACATCAATGACATTTTTGACGCGTTCGGCGATATCTTCGGCGGCGGGATTTTCGGAGACATTTTTGGCGGTGGCGGAGGGCGTCGCGGCGGTCGCCGAGTTCGACGCGGCGCAGATGTGCACTGCGAAGTCTCCATCGACTTGTTCGAAGCTGCCCGCGGCGCAAACAAGACGATTCGCTTCTCGCGTCACAAGAAATGCACGGCCTGCAACGCGACCGGCGCCAAAGACGGCACTTCGCTGCAGGAGTGCACGTACTGCGGCGGCCACGGCCAAGTGATCCAATCCAGCGGAATCTTGCGGGTGCAGACCACCTGCCCGTCGTGTGGCGGTAAAGGCCGCGTCGTTCGCGAGCGGTGCCAAAAGTGCCGCGGCGAAGGTTACTTGGGCGAACGCGTCGAGCGCGAGCTGAACGTCCCGCCGGGCGTCGATGATCAGATGCGGATTCGTATCGCAGGCGAAGGCGAGCCGAGTCCCAACGGCGGGCCGCCGGGAGACTGCTACTGCCACGTTCACGTCAAACATCATTCGCTGTTTCGACGCGATGGCAACGACCTGTACGCGCAAGTCCCGATTACGTATTCGCAAGCGGCACTGGGCTCGAAAATTGAAGTACCTACGCTCGATGGGCCGGAGGAAATGGAAGTACCCGGCGGCACGCAGCCTGGCGAGATCTTTACGATGCGCCGCAAAGGCATGCCCGACCCTCGCGGCGGTTACGTCGGCGATTTGAAAGTGCAAGTCATGATCGACGTGCCGAAACGGCTTGATTCGCGCGAAGAGGAGCTGTTGCGCGAGCTGGCCGAAGTCGAGGACGCCAATGTCTCGCCGCATCGAAAGAATTTCTTTGAAAAGCTTTACGATTACTTTGTGCCCAACGAAGATGAGACTCAAGAAAAATGAGAAAGGAAGTTGACGAAGTGTTGGACGAAAAAGGGCGTGAAGACGAAAACCAAGATGCCCCGCGCGGGCAAAACGAAGCCGCCGAGCAACAAGCCGACGCGGCCGACGCCGCATTCGCCGAAGCGACATCGGGGACAGCCGATAATGAAGGCGGCGCTGACACGCTGCGCGGCGAACTAGAAGCCGCCCAATCGCAAATCCTCCGCGCACAAGCAGATTTTGAAAACTACCGCAAACGCATCCAGCGCGAGCAAACGCTCGAACGCCAGTACGCCGCGTTACCGCTGTTGCGCGATTTGCTGCCGGTCGTCGACAACATTCACCGCGCGATCGACGCCGCCGAGCAGTCCGACGATTCAGCTTCGCTGCTCGAAGGATTCAAAATGGTCGCTCAGCAGATCGAAACGGTGTTCTCCCAGCACGATTGCAAACCGATCGAAGCGGAAGATCAGCAGTTCGACCCGAATCTACACGAAGCCATTTCGCAATTGCCGAGCCCCGAGCCACGCGGCGCGATCATCGAAGTCACACAATCCGGCTACACGTTGCACGACCGCGTCGTCCGGCCTTCGCAAGTCGTCGTTTCGGCCGGACCGCCGGAGGAAGCGTCATAAGCCGCGGCCTTGTCGCAAGGGCCATCGACAGTGGAGCAAGACGATATCAATCACAACTCAAACCTGAGAAAACTCAAACATGCCTACTTACGATTACAAATGCGATAGTTGCGATCACGAGTTTGAGCTGTTCCAGTCCATCAACGATCCGCTGAAAAAGAAATGCCCCTCCTGCGGCAAACTCAAACTCCGCCGCCTCTTCGGCACCGGCGCCGCCGTCGTCTTTAAAGGCTCGGGCTTCTATCAAACCGACTACCGTAGCGAGTCCTACAAAAAAGCCGCCGCCGCCGAAAAGAAAACCAGTGACGGCAGTGACAAGAGCAAGTCGTCGTCCAAGGATTCTACGGCGTCGAAATCCTCTTCGTCGTCTTCCTCGTCGTCCGACAAAAAGTCCAGCGACTGATCCCGATGAGTTAGAGTTTGATTTGCACTTTGCGTCCGCTCGACGCTTCTTTTTACGCCATGATGACTTGTCCGACCTGCGGTGCGAGTTTCGAACCAGAACTTTCGACTGCGCTGCCATTCTGTTGTGATCGCTGCAGGCAAATTGACCTCGGCCGCTGGTTCAACGAAGAGCATGGCATGCCGCTCGATGAAGGCGAGTCGGAGGAAGCGGACCGTGAGACTAACGGCGAATCACGGTAGTCCAAGACTTGCGGGCTTTCATAACGCTCACTGTAAATCAACTCGACGACCGCATTCTCGCTTGTTGCATGGCTCTGGCGCGCCCGTATAATGCGGACGTTTCGTCGGCAGTTTGGCCTGCAAAAAAGAACTGCAACTGGATATGGCATCACCCGAACCGGCTTCGCGTCAGCGGCCTTCTCGATCGATCGATTGGCTTGATGTTTTTCCCTGGCTGATCATTATTCGTGCGCTGCGACCGGCGATCAGCTTTCGTGTTCTATTTCTATCTGCCGCCGGGCTGCTCGCAACGATCGCCGGTTGGCGAATCTTCTGGCGATTCTTCGTGCCGTCACGCGAGGACATACTTACCGCCGACGCCGACCCAGTACTTCGATCGCTGGCGATGCAAATGCCCGAAGGCCGCGCTTGGCCGGCCTGGCCGTGGCAAGCGGTGCAATCGGATGTTCAATTGATTGAGTCGGTAACGGCCGGTAACGTCTCGATTGTGATCCTCACAAACGAACGACTTACGAATTTTATCACGCCATTTCGCTTGCTTTTCGCCCGCGATCTGACGTGGGTCAGCTTTGCGTTTGTCGTGCTCTGCGTGTTGTGGGCGCTGTTGATTTGGTCCTATTTCGGCGGCATGATCACACGCGCGGTTGCGCTGCGATTGACACAGGACGAAGTCCCAAGCTGGAAACGTCTCTCGTCGTTCGTACGAGGCCGCCTGCCGTCCTACTTCGGCGCGCCGATTTATCCATTTCTCGGAGTCGCACTGGCGACAGTTCCAGTGGCTATCCTGGGATTGTTCATTCGAGCGGACATCGGCGCGCTGGTCGCCGCGATCGTTTGGCCGCTGGCGATTCTTGCCGGTCTGTTCATTACGATCTTGCTCGTCGGCCTCGTGTTTGGATGGCCGCTAATGTTCTCGACGATCAGTGTCGAGGGTACAGACGCGTTTGACGCGTTAGGTCGGGCTTACGCCTACGTCTATCAACGGCCTCTGCACTACCTTTTCTATGCAATCGTCGCCGTCGTGTTTGGAGTCATCGGCTGGATTTTTGTCGAACTGTTCGCCGCGACCGTTTTGCATTGCACTTACTGGGCAGCCAGTTGGGGAGCAGGCGAAAGAATCTACACAGCCATTGATGACGGATTCACATCGTCGATCGGTTCCTTCGCTTCCGCGCTGTTAATGGCTTGGCACCATGGTGTACTTTTGCTTGCGTCCGGTTTCGTGATCGGCTATTTCTGGAGTGCGAGCACGGCGATCTATCTACTTTTGCGGCGCCAAGTCGACGCCGCTGAGATGGACGAAGTCGAAATGGACGAGCAAGACGATCTCTACGGCTTGCCGGATCTAGAATCGGAGTCCGCTAAGGATCGCGATCTGCAGGACGGCAGCACGGATTAGTAACAGCCGCGTCGCCCCGCCGCACCCACAGCCGTCTTTGTTTGCCCAAGGCTCGCACAGGTGCGGAAACACGCCGCCACCAACTCGGTTTGGACATCTCAAAACGTGGTTAAGTGGTCTCCCATATAATACAATCTTGTAAGGCATCACCCCGCGCAGCTTGACGTTCAACGTCATGCAATAGCGGAAAATGAATTCGACCAGCGTGGCACAACTTCGGTTGCTCGTTCAATCGCATGTCTACCGACAACGTCAAGTTGCGACTCACTAAACCGGATCGATCCGGGCGTACGACGATCACATTGGTTCTGGTGCTCTGCATCGCGTTGACCGCGATCCTGGTCTTTTTGAGAGGCCCAAACGGGAATGAAGGTTCAGAACAGACGGTTCTGCTTCAAACCGTCGCACGTAGCGACTTTGAGGCCTTCGTGACCGAACCGGGCGACGTGGCTAGCAGCAGCAACGTCGAAATCCGCTGTCGCGTGCGGGCTCGCGGGGCGAGCGGTACGCCGATTTTGAAAATTTGCGAAGAAGGAACTTCGGTCAAGCCGGGCGAATTTCTCGTGCAGTTTGACGACTCGGTCCTGCAGCAAGAATTGCTTGCACAAAAGATCGTCGCGGCCAACGACAAGGCCCTGCTCATTCAAGCCGAAAGCGATTTGGAAACGGCCCGGCGGACTTTGCGTGAGTACACGCAAGGGCTCTTCGAACAAGAGCGCGACGTGATCGACACTGAGCTGTTCGTCGCCGAAGAAAATCTCCAACGCGCGACTGCTTATCTCCTGTACAGCCGCCGGTTGCACGCACGGGGCTACGTCACTGCCGTCCAACTTGCCGCCGACCATTTCGCGGTCGAGAAGGCGAAAAAAGAAGTCGCCACCGCCAAACGCAAATTGAACGTCTACGATCGCTTCACCCAAGACAAGATGGTCGGCGAATACGAAGCAGAAATCAAAAAACAGGAAGCCAACGTCGAGGCCGCTAAATATACGCTCGAACTGAGCAATCAAAAGCTTGCCGAAATCGAAGAGCAAATTTCGCACTGCCTGGTCGTCGCTCCGTCGGCCGGTCAAGTCGTGCACGCCAACGAGCGCGACCGCCGCGACGACGTCCAAGTCATCGAAGAAGGAACGCTGATTCGCGAGAACCAAGTCGTCATTCGGCTGCCCGATCTGAAAAACATGCAAGTCGACGTCAAGATCAACGAATCGCACGTCAATCGGATCAAACCGGGCCAGCCCGCACGGATCACACTCGACGCCGACCCAGGCAACGTGCTGCACGGCACTGTCAAAGAAGTCGCGCCGTATCCGTTCCCCGTGCGCTGGCACGGCGCTCCGATGGAATACGGGGCGGTCGTGACGATCGACGATCCGCCGCCGACCATCCGGCCCGGCCTGCGGGCCAAAGTAAAAATCGTGTTCGACGCACAGCCGGACGTCCTACAAGTCCCGCTGGCCTCGGTCATCGAACAAGGCGAGCGGCACTACTGTCTCGTCCGCGACCAGGATGGCTGGCGCCCGCAACCGGTTGTGATCGGATCGAACAACAACAATCATGTCGTAGTGCTCGACGGGCTCGCCGAAGGCGACCGAGTCTCGATGACGCCCTTTCAGCACATCGAACGATCCGAGTTACCTGACGATTTCCAGCCCAGTAACATCGCGGCCGATCGTTCGAGCGAACCCGCCGTCTTAGAAGCCTCCGCCACTCCCGCGTCCTAATGCGGGGATCGTCGAAAGGAATAATTTCACTCAGGCTCTAGCGACCCTCTGCGCCTCCGCAAATTCCGCGTTTGATAATTTTTCATGTTCTTTCATCTCCAAATTTGGCGACTAAGCGTCAAGAACTTGTACCTGCATCCGCTGCGGTCGATGCTCACGGTGCTTGGCATTTTCATCGGCGTCGCTAGCGTCGTCTGGCTCTTGGCGATCAGCGAAGGCATCAGCCGCGAAGCCCAACGGCAGATTCGCGAATTAGGTGCCCGAAATATCATCTTGCGTTCCGTGCTGCCGGTACAGGAACTTTCGTCGGATTCGACGTTTTGGGTCCGCTACGGCATCCGCCGTTCGGACGTCGACGCTTTGATGCAGATTCCGACTGTCACCAATGCTTTGAAAATTCGCGAGGCCAAGCGCGAAGCCCACCACGACGGCGTCACGATTGATAGTCATTTGGTCGCGTGTACGCCCGCGTACGCGGAAGTCATGCGGCTGGAACTCGGCTCGGGACAATTTATTTCAGATATTCATGTCCGCGAGCGGGCAAACGTTTGCGTCCTGTCGGCCGCGACGGCCCGCCGATTCTTTCCAGTCAAAGATCCCATTAACAAAATCATCCGAATCCGCGAGCTGCCGTTCATCGTGATCGGTGTCATGAAATCTCGCACGCCGATGGCCGGCATTGGTAGTTCGCTCGCCGCGCAAGACTTTACCAACAACATTTACATTCCGCTAAATACTTTCTGGCAGCGGATTGGCGACCGAGTCATGTTTGTCGGTGCGGGAACGCGAACCGGTGAGGAAATCGAGTTAAGCCAAATTACATTTCAAGTCGCCACAATTGACGATGTGCGGCACACCGCCAAAGCCATCGAGCGTACGATGCGCAAGCTGCACGACGAAGAAGACTACGCCGTCATCGTTCCTTTGGAACTGCTCGAACAAGCCCGCACGACGCGGCTGATGTTCATGGTCTTCATGGGATTGATCGCTGCGGTCACGCTTGTCGTCGGCGGCATCGGAATCATGAACATCATGCTCGCGACGATCACCGAGCGGACGCGCGAAATCGGCATCCGCCGCGCCCTGGGCGCTCGCCGCAGTGACATCACGGGCCAGTTTTTGTCGGAGACCGTCGTGCTATCTGTAGTCGGCGGCGCGACTGGGATCCTCGGCGGACTGACTTGTCCTTGGATAATGCAGCGGCTTCGAGCGTTTCTTGAACAAACGATTCCCGAGACGATGAACGGCCTCCCGCAGTCCGTGCAAAACATCACGCCCGAAATCGTTCCTTGGTCGATCCCGCTCGCTTTCGGAATCTCGGTCGCGGTCGGTGTAGTTTTTGGTCTCTATCCCGCGTTGCGTGCCGCCGAAATGGACCCGATCGAGGCGCTTAGGCATGAGTGATTCGCAATTTCGCTTAGCGGGCAAATCGCCAATCGGTTTCACGAATCTTGGTACACGGTCACAAAACCTCGAAAGACAGACGAATGAAGCAAAATCTTAAACTCGCAACACTCGCACTTCTGCTCTTCTTACCTATCCGCGCGACGGCCGCCGAATTGCATTCGGCGCCGCAGGAATCTA
>CAJIAM010000555.1_pt1 | contig 9228 bp, 5 predicted proteins | sample 9199151 | NCBI WGS metagenome assembly CAJIAM01 (sample SAMEA7708259, study PRJEB35096) | sediment metagenome | biome: marine neritic benthic zone biome [ENVO:01000025]; feature: sediment [ENVO:00002007]; material: shallow marine sediment [ENVO:03000034] sea grass bed [ENVO_01000059] ...
CATCGCAACGTATGCTGTCGTGACTTGCGCATTTCCACTTACGGTACTTCTGCTGCGGCGTGACGGAAAAAAGTTGGAAACGATTGCGAGCTGATTTTCATCGGCTTGGGCAGTCGTCCATCGTCAGCCCCGGCCAATCGCCGACGTCCGCTTTATTGTGCTGGGCCTAATACGAAATTTCAGGAACGGCCTGCATGTTTCGAGCAGTTGGTATTAAAGGCGTTTCCGCCGCGGCGACCGTGGCGCTGCAACTGCTGCTGGCCCGGACGTTAGGCGCCGAAGGTTATGGTGAATATGCCATCGCCATGGCTTGGATCATGGCCGTTTCCGTTTTGACCATTTTAGGGCTGGATAACGCGTCGCTACGATTTGTCGCCGAATACCGAGCCCGCGGGCGGTTGGATCTACTGGCAGGATTTCTACGTCAAACGCTTCGAATTCTGATCATTGTGGGGATCGGCGCCGCCTGCTTAACGTTGCTTGAGGCAGTGCTGCTCAGGCCGTGGATTTCAGAACGGCTTTTCCTGTTCTTGGTTTTTGGCGCTCTAAGTCTGCCGGCAATTTCCCTGACATTGACATGGCAATCCGCGCTGAGAGGACTGGGCTGGATTGGCCGCGGCATGACGTTTTCAATTTCTCGGCCCGGCATCATGCTCATGCTGCTCGTTGTTGCCTTTTTATCAGGCATTCCGCTGACTTCACCGCTCGCCATGGCTTTTCACTTGATGGCTGTCCTGCTATCGATGGCGATTGTGCTTTTTTGGAACCGAAGTGTGCTGCCCGATTTTGTGGGAATCGTGCCTGGATTCGAGATTCGCAAGTGGGTCGTCACCACCTTGCCGATTTTTGCATTGACGGCTTTGCATTTTTTTCAGGGCCAGTGTTCCGTGATGATTGGTGGGGCCCTGCTTTTGCCGGAACAAGTCGGTTGTCTGGCGGCGATGCTTCGAATCTCGAGCGTTATTTTGATGGGACTCAATTCGGTGGACGCGGTTGCCGCGCCGCGTTTCGCCGCTGTAAATGCTACCGGCACCAAAGCCGACCTGCAGCGCGTGGCGAGCCGTTGTGCACTAGCCAGTACAGCGTTCGCGGCGGCAGCGGGAGGCGGTATCCTCCTTTGCGGTCCGTGGATTATCAGCCTGATCGGGCCCGAGTACTCCGGCGGTTACTTGCTGCTGACAATCCTGACACTCGGAAGCTTGATAAATGCCGTCGCGGGATCCAACGTCTTCCTGCTTACAATGACAGGACACGAACGTGATTGCCTGGTTCTCTACATCATAAGCTTCGCTTCTGCCCTTATTCTTAATGCCGTCTTGATGACGTCTCATGGTGCGATTGGAGCCGCGGTCGCAGTCACGCTATCGACAGCGATATGGAATGTTATGATGACGGCGATGGTGCGCTTCCGCTTAGGTATTTGGAGTTGCTTGACTCCATCGGCAATCTTTAGAAACCGTCAGCGCGGCGAACGCGAAACTCTAGAAACGCGGGCGCTGTCAACTCTAAAGCGTGATTCGCGTGAGGACGAACCGCGAAGGATGGCAGGCTAGGCAGACGCGTTGATCTCGCGATTGGCTGAGCAGTTGCTTTTTAGTGCGAAGGCGATCCAACCGTGTGAGCGGTCGCCTGATTGAGACGATGCAGCAGTAGTTATCGGAGCCCGTCCCTTCGTCACTACACGCAACTGCAATCAAACGCAAGAACTCTAAAGTCGCGTTAGTCCCTGCAAATGCGTTATTGCTGTTCCAGCTTGTCGAGCCGTTCTTTTAGTTCGGCGATCGTCTGTTGCTGTTCTTCGATCGTCGACTGTTGCTGTTGCATTGCCTTGGTCAGGACGGCCGTAATGTCCATCGCCGTTAAGTGCTTGCGATCGTTGCGAGCCACTAGTTCCGGAGCGTCCTCGGCGATGAAGCCCAACGAAAGCTCATCGGGATTGTCTTTGTAGTTAAATTTTACGGGCTCAAGTTCTTTAAACGCCTTTAGCGCTTCGCTGGCGTTAAGCTTGGCGATGTTGTCTTTCACTTCGCGGCTGGAAGCGTTCGCCCACGTGTTGCCATCACACGTAGCACCGGTGTTGTCGTATTTGATTGTCACGACGTCAGTGAGCGCGCTGTTTCTAATCTTAAACGTGCCTGCAGTAGCGCTCGATTGAATGAAAAAGTCATTGCCATTGTTGGTAAACAAAATATTGCGGGCGGAGTTGATGACTGAGTTCATGCGCAGCGTTGTGTTGCCGGCATCTGGCTTAACTCGGAGTGTGCCAGCAACGTGAAGCAAGTCTTCGGGCGAGTCTGTGCCGATGCCTACCCTGTCTTCAGACCCATCTGAGAAAAGCAAATTCGCGTCGGTGTCGCCTTCGACACGGAAATCGAGACTTGCGCTACCTTCGTTGATGACTGTCGCGGAACTATTCAAGTCGATACTGCTAGTCGGTGAATTCGGGCGGATGCGGAATGGCAGCTTCGATCCATTTGTCGCATCGCGGACAAAGAAGTTCGTCTCATTGCCAGCAAGGTCCCAGGTTTGCGGAGTGAAGCCGCTGGAACCGTCCTGCTCGAGACGCAGTGTTGGCGTGTTGCCATCAACACAATGGAGGCATGCTATTGGCGAGCTTGTTCCTAATCCAATACGCCCTCCGTCGTCCACATAAAGTGAATTTGTCGGGGCGCCGGCTTCGATGGTGAATGGAATTCTTCCCCCTGTGACATCTTCGATGAAAAACTTTTCGAGACCGCCATTGCTTGTTTCGTTGGCTCCGATTGTCCAGTCGTTTCTGGGAAAACTCGCCGAAGTGCTTGTGTCGTCAAACTTGATCCGAAGGTTGTTCTCTTTCAGCCGAAGCGTATCGAACCCAAAACTCTCGCCATTGACGCAGTCAAAGCCGATACAGGCGCTGCCGTCTACGATCAGATCATCATTGATCACAAAATCGGCAAAGCTGCTCGTCGCCGGTAACGCGACTACCAGGGCAAAAGCCAACATGCAAAAGCATTTGTAGGTCCAATGAGTGGTTTGCCCGTTCATGGCTGATCTCCCTTGGTTTTTTCGAGCACCGCTAAGATGAGGGACAAGTTGCGCGCGAATTCCGAAGTATTTCACTGCCCGCGCCCACAAAATACCAGCCAGAATGCACCTTGGCAAGCAAAATCACAGATAAAATTGGGTTAATAGCCTTTTGCGAAAGGCCACCGCCTCGGCCGGTGCATCCCTTGGCCAGCCGCTTCAAAAACGCGGGTCGATTCCTGGTTCGCTGGCTAGAGGGGCGGTGACGTCCGAGAGTGCCGACGTCGTGAGCCTACAACCCCCGGCAATTGGGCTGACAAGCTTGTGACATATCGACGTTCGACGATATTCTCAAATTCGACGGCCGAATTCCGCTAAGGGTCAATGACCTCAAAGCGGTGTCGGCGAAAAGCACGCTTGACGTGGTTTTCAACGCCCATTTATCGTGCTGGTTTGCGGCCTTGTATTGGCAAATAAAGAAAGCAAGAATGCCGAAATTTCTTGTTACAGGTGTTGCTGGGTTCATCGGATTTCATGTCGCGCGGCGCTTGCTCCAGCGCGGCGATACGGTGGTCGGCGTCGATAACGTCAATGACTACTACGACGTACAGCTCAAAGAGGACCGCATCGCACTACTGGCCGATCTGCCGAATTTCCGATTCGAAAGACTAGATCTCGCCGACCGGCAGGCCTGTCGGAGCCTTTTTCAGTCGCAGCAGTTTTCGAGCGTGATCCACTTGGCGGCTCAAGCCGGGGTCCGTTATTCGCTCACAAATCCCGAGGCGTATCTTGACAGCAATCTGGTCGGTTTTTTGCAAATTCTCGAAGGCTGCCGGCACAACGGCGTCGAGCACCTGGTCTACGCATCGTCCAGTAGCGTTTATGGGGCCAATACGCAAATGCCGTTCTCAGTTCACGACAACGTGGATCATCCGGTCAGCTTGTACGCGGCAACCAAGAAAGCTAACGAGCTTATGGCTCATACCTATAGCCATTTGTATGAGCTGCCGACGACGGGTTTGCGATTTTTTACTGTCTACGGACCGTGGGGCCGGCCGGACATGGCGCTTTTCAAGTTCACCAAGGCAATTCTCGCAGGACAGCCGATCGACGTTTATAACCACGGCCGTATGCGGCGAGACTTTACGTACATCGACGACATCGTCGAAGGCGTCGTCCGTGTCGCGGACCGCCCGGCCCAGCCTGACGAAGCGTGGACCGGCGAGCAACCGGACCCGGGCACAAGCCGCGCGCCGTATCGGATCTACAACATCGGCAATCATCAGCCGGTCGAGTTGCTGACGTTTATCGAGACGATCGAAGACTGTCTCGGAAAAAAGGCCAAAAAGAATTTGCTGCCGATTCAGCCAGGCGATGTGCCGGCCACTTTCGCGGATATTGATGATTTGGCCCGCGACGTTGGCTTTCGACCAAGCACGCCGCTACAGACTGGAATTGAGTTGTTTGTCGAGTGGTACCGCGACTACTACAAATCGGACACTTGAGCCATAGAGCCGTTCGCCGCCGTCTTACGCCAACCGTATTTTATCGCGCCCGTCAGCGACACTTTTTGTAGCATTGCGTGTGTCGACGACTAAGCGGGAATGGGCGACGATAAAGTCCCAGTTGTAAGCGGAATGATTAGTTACAACGACCACGCAATCTTGAGCTGCCAAATAGTCGGACGAAAGTTCCTCGCTCTGCAGATGCGGGACTGTATAGTGCCGCATTGACGGCAGTACGGGAATGTGTGGATCGTTGTAACTGACAATGCCGCCCATTTCGTTAAGTAATTCCATGAGTTTGAACGCCGGGCTTTCGCGCGGGTCGTCGACGTCTTTCTTATAAGCGACACCCAACAGTGCGATTCGGCTGCCACGCACGGGACGGCCTGCGTCGTTCAAGGCCGCCGCGATACGATCCACGACATACTGCGGCATACTCGCGTTGATTTCGCCGGCCAGTTCAATAAACCGTGTGGGCACTTCGTATCGACGGGCGAGCCAACTCAAATAGAACGGGTCGATGGGGATGCAATGACCGCCGAGACCCGGGCCAGGGTAGAAAGCTTGGAAGCCAAATGGTTTGGTTTTCGCCGCCTCAATCACGTCCCAGACATTAATGCCGATGCGATCGAAGAATGTTTTCAACTCATTCACCAGCGCGATATTTACGGCGCGGTAAGTGTTTTCCAGGATCTTGCAGGCTTCGGCAACTTCACAACTGGCGACCGGGACGGTTTGGACCACAACCTGGTCGTACAACTGCTGCGCCAATTCCAGACTGGAAGCATCGATGCCGCCGACGACTTTGGGAATGGCGCTGGAGGTGTAGTCGGGGTTTCCCGGGTCTTCGCGTTCTGGGCTGAAAGCAAGAAAAAAGTCTTGCCCGACCTGCAGGCCGGATTCGGACAAGATCGGCAAGACGACTTCGCGGGTCGTGCCCGGATAAGTTGTGCTCTCCAGAACGATCAATTGTCCGGGCCGCAGGACGGCGGCAATCTTGCGCGAAGTCGACTCGACGAATCTCAGATCGGGATCGCGGCTGTCGCTCAGCGGCGTCGGCACACAGATCAATATCGCGTCGGATTCGGCCAGCCGGGTCATGTCGCTGGTCGCGTCGAATCGCTCACCCTTGAGCCAACCGGAGATCCATTCGGAAGGAATGTGTTTGATATAGCTTTGGCCGGCGAGCAGGCGGTCGACTTTTTGCTGATCGACGTCAAATCCGATGGTCGAAAAGCCCGCGTCGGCGAAAGCCCGGATCAGTGGCAAACCTACGTAACCGAGTCCAACCACGCCAATGCTGGCGGTCTTTTGTTGGATCGCCGACTGTAAGTTCTCAAGACGTTGCGGTTGCGCATTTGCCATTTTTTTGAACGAGCGCCGGAGGAGTGCCATGAATCGGCTAAATATAAACAGTAGGAAAAACGCAGGCAATTCGACCCGGGTGATGTCTTGACTTCGAAACACGGCATATTCGAGCAGCGCGAATCGCTTGGACGAAATCTTTCCGTGCACCGCTGTTGTGATTTTCAGGTGACAAAAAATTGGCGTCGACTTATTTCGGCGTTACAATGCAAGAGCTTTTCGCTGTTTCAACTGGGGGTTCGATCTTTCTTTTTTGGGGTCGGGGCAGCACGTTGTCTCCGTCTAATCTGAGGTTATGCCCATGATGATGCCACAACGATTTTTACTAATAACATCCGTGTTCGGACTAACCTTTTGTTGGTCGTTCGATCCGCGTGAGGCGGCCGCGCAGGACATCGGCGAACTGCAAGAGCAAGCCAAAGAACTAGCAGCCGCGGTTGAAAACCCTTTGGTACAACGAAACGATCTGATAAAAACTCGGCGAGATTTGGCTCGGCTTTTAATCCAGATCGATCGTCTCATCGCGCGCGAAGGAGCCGAAGCGGACGAGGATCATCCGGCCCACGCAGTCCACAGTGAAGTCTCGCGGGTCGTGGACAGGGTCAAAGCGCGGTTGCCGAAACCTGACAGCCAATCCAATCGCCGCTTAGGCTTGCCTGTCGCGGAAATCGGCGACGACAACTTGCTTGCCAAGCTTGCTCGAGACTTGCGGTCCGCGGAATCGGCGCTTGGCGCCGCGCTTGCCACTTCGTTGCGTGATCAGGAAAAAACCGACAAGTTGATTCAGGAGTTGATTCTGGCAGAGGAAGCGCTAGCGTGGGAAGCCGGCTGGCCGTTCAATGCGAACGAAGCGAAACAATACAAGACCGCAGACGGTTTAACAGCAACAGTCTACTTATCGCGCCGTGATCGCGGCATCAAGTCGGTCAATCAACGACTACAGGAATCGGCCCAGCGTGTGGGTCGGACGGAGACGCGAGATTTCGTCTTGCACTACACCGACGACGCGCAGCTTCAAGCGACGATAGGAAACATACTTTCTAAAAAGCGCGGCAAGGCGGCGGCCGAAGTTTGGACGAAGGGAACAACGCGGCTTGACGACAATGAGTTGAGTCGCATTACGGGACGACGTCGCTGATTTCTCCGCGCATTATCACCGAGGCCGGAACTTGCCCTCCGATCCCTGGTTTTGACGGCAAGCGTTGCCAGTTGTTTTTTCTTCGCCCGGTCGATCCCGGCCGGCGAGCATTCCGGATTTTTGGACTGCCGGTTGTCATTTGCAAAAGTTTCGATCATCTTCTCAACTTGACCCAGAGGTACGCACTGCATGAGATTTTGGCTTCGGACTGGTACGAGTTGTCTTCTGCTTATTGTCCTCGTCGCAGTGTCTGCTTGTTCGCGACGCGACGGTCGCGGCCGTGCAGCCGCGGGCAAAGGCAGTGGCGAAACTCTGGCGCTTGACGATGTCACAGTGACAGGCGGCGCTGCGCCCGGCTACGTCAGTGACCAGACGTGCGTTCATTGCCACCAGGCCATTCACGATTCATACCAACACGTGGCGATGGCACAGTCTTTCTACCGGCCAAGCGCCGACCGCGTCATCGAAGACTTTGAGAACAATCTTTTTTTTCACGAACCGTCGCTCCGCTACTACGAAATGACCCAGAGCGACGGCGAGTACATTTTCAAACGATATCAGCTCGACGAGAGCGGCCAAGCGATCAATGTTTTTCGCCGCCGAGTCGATTGGATTCTCGGATCAGGGAATCACGCGCGCAATTATCTGTACCAAACTGAGGCCGGCGAATTGTATCAATTGCCGATCGCCTGGTATTCGCAGGAAAACAAATGGGCGATGTCGCCGGGCTACGACCGGCCGGACCACGATGGCGTACTGCGGGCCGTCGATCGCGAATGCATGTTTTGCCATAACGCCTATCCGGAAGTTCCCGAAGGCAGCGACCGCTATTTGATGCCACACATTTTCCCCGACACGATGAGCGAAGGCATCGGTTGCCAGCGTTGCCACGGTCCGGGCGGCGAACACGTTAAACTCACGCTAAAATCCGAAAAGGATCCCAAGGTACTTTCGAGCATCGTCAATCCGTCGAAACTGAATGCGTCGCTAGCCGACGATGTCTGCAACCAATGTCACTTGCAGCCATCGTTTGTGATTGACCGCGTTCGAAAATTTGGCCGCGCTGACTATTCCTATCGCCCGGGCGAATCGCTCGCGGACTATTTGGTTCTAATCGAGGCCGTCGAAAGAGGCGAGTCTGGAGAAGAGACCGCGCTCAGCCAAAATCGCTTCGAAATCAATCATCACGCTTTTCGCCTACGGCAAAGCGATTGCTTTACGAAGAGTGAAAATGGCATCCGCTGCTTCGACTGCCACGACCCGCACCATCGTTTAGCGAAAGAGCAGCGGGCCGAACACTATCGTGCGGCTTGCCTTAAATGCCATCAAAACGACGACTGTGGTGTCGATGCCGCCATCGCTGAATCGCAACACGTTGCGGTGGACGATTGCGTAACTTGCCATATGCCGAAGCGTCGCACGCACGATGTTGTCCATGTTGTCATGACCGACCATCGCATCGGCACTTATCCTGACCAGGAGTCGCTCACGGCACCACGCGCCGAAAGCCGACCAAGGATCAACGACGTCGAACTGCTCCAAGCCAGAACGGATCTGAATGATGCAACCGCGGATTTATATCGTGCAACGGCGATCCTGCGCGCGTCAGACTTTCGTCACGAAGACGGCCACAGTTGGGTCGCCCAGTTGCTAGGCGAAATCGAGCCCGATCACTTTGAGCCATACCTCGATTTAGCTCAAGGACAAATGAAAGCGCGACGATTCGACGATGCGCGCGCGACGCTCGATCATCTCGTCGAGATCGCGCCCGACCATCCCTTGGTTACTGAGTGGCTAGGCTTAGTAGAAACGACGCGTGGAAACCGCGACGAAGCACACCAACTGTTGTCAGCTTATGTCAAGGATCACGAAACCGCGCCCGAAGCACAATACAATCTCGGACTACTACATTTTTCGAAAGAGGACTTTGCCACGGCTGAGCAGTATTTTGAAAAGGCAATCGCGTCGCGGCCCAATATGTCCATGGCGTGGTTTTATCTCGGGAATACGCAGAGTCAATCAGGACGCCTCCGCGACGCCATCGTGAGTTACAGCCGAGCGATCGCCGTCGACCCGCTGCACGGTCGCGCTTATACGGCACTTCGGCAGACGTTGCTCGACGTCGGCCGAACATCCGCGGCCATGAAGATCAGCGCGCAGGCCGAGCGAATGGCTGCACTTATGCCCCAGCCGACTGGACTGGGCCCACCGACC
>CAJIAM010000677.1_pt1 | contig 9095 bp, 5 predicted proteins | sample 9199151 | NCBI WGS metagenome assembly CAJIAM01 (sample SAMEA7708259, study PRJEB35096) | sediment metagenome | biome: marine neritic benthic zone biome [ENVO:01000025]; feature: sediment [ENVO:00002007]; material: shallow marine sediment [ENVO:03000034] sea grass bed [ENVO_01000059] ...
GCAGTTGCTCGACGATCCGCCGCAATTGGCCGTGCTGCCTTGGGGCGCGACCGAAGCCCACAATTATCACTTGCCGCACGGCACAGATATTTTCGAGTCGTTCGAAGTTGCCCAGGCCGCGGCAGCGAAGGCTTACGAGCGTGGAGCGCGGCTGGTCGTCCTGCCGCCGATCCCTTTCGGCAACAACGCGCAGCAAATGGATCAAGTCGCGACCATTCACTTGTCGACGACGTCGGCCGCCGCGATCTTGAACGACGTGTGCGCAAGTCTGCGGCGACAAGGTATCGATCGCTTGGTGATCCTGAACGGACACGGAGGTAACGAATTCAAACCACTGGTCCGCGACGCGCAGCTTGATCACGAAATGCTCATCGTCGTGCTTAACTTTTGGACGGTAAAAGCAAAAGAAGCCGTCGAACTGTTTGACGACGCGGGCGATCACGCGGGCGAATTAGAAACCAGTTTGATGTTGCATCTGCATCCAGAGCTATGCGTGATGGACCAAGCCGGCGAAGGTCGGCGGATTTCGTTCGCGATCCGCGGGCTCGCCGAAACGGGAGCTTGGACGCCGCGGCCTTGGTCGGCAACGCACCCCGACACCGGCTGCGGCGATCCCCGACCGGCGACGGCAGAAAAGGGCCGCGCGTATTTTGATTTGATCACCGAACCGATCGGTGATTTGTTTTTTAATTTGGCCAAAGCACAGAAAGGCGATTTGCCTTACGTTTGATCGAGTTTGTTGGGGCGGCGCTTCGCTTGACCCAACCTACTCGGCCCCAATCTAATTGCCTCAAAAGCTGCAACTTCTTATATGAGACAAAACATCCAGTCACAAACCGATTCGATGGCGCGCCGCGAAAAAATTCCTTGCGAGATCTTCGATCATCCGCGAGACGCGAGCCGCGCCGTCGCTCACTTGATCGCCGAACTGATTCGCGAGCGGGCCGCGGCCGGCAAGCAGTGCGTACTCGGCTTGGCGACCGGCAGCACGCCCGTCGGAGTTTACGACGAACTAGTGCGGCTTCATCAAGAAGAACGCCTCTCGTTCGAGAACGTCGTGACGTTCAACTTGGACGAATACTACCCGATGCGGCAGAACGAACTGCAAAGTTATGTGCGGTTCATGAACGAGCATATGTTCGACTTGGTCGATATCGTTCCGGCGAACGTAAACATTCCTGACGGCACGTTGCCCATCGAAAATGTTAGCGCGTATTGCCGCAATTACGAGCAGAGAATTGCCGAAGCGGGCGGCATCGACATTCAACTCTTGGGCATCGGCCGAACGGGGCATATCGGTTTCAACGAACCGGGTTCGGCTCGCGACAGCCGAACGCGATTGATCACGTTGGATCGCGTCACGCGGATCGACGCGGCGAGTGATTTCTTTGGCGAAGAAAACGTGCCGCGCCGCGCGATCACGATGGGTGTCGGCAGTATTCTCAACGCACGCCAAGTCATCATGATGGCCTTCGGCGAGCACAAAGCGCCCGTCATCGCCCGCGCGGTCGAAGGCGAAATTACATCGGTCGTCGCGGCAAGTTTTCTGCAAGAACATCCCAATGCCAAAGTCGTCTTGGACGGCGCCGCGGCTGCAGAACTGACGCGCCGCAAATGTCCTTGGCTGGTCGGCACGGTCGACTGGGACAACGAGAGCATCCGTAAAGCCGTCATCTGGCTGGCCCGCCGTGTCGAAACGCCGCTGCTCAAGTTGACCGACGAGCAGTACAACGAGGAAGGCCTGCAGGACCTGCTGGCCGATCACGGCCCCGCTTATAACATTAACTTGACGGTTTTTCGGCACTTGCAGTCGACAATCACCGGTTGGCCCGGTGGCAAACCGGCTGAACGCAAACAGCCCGGCGACCGGCCGCAACCGCTGGATCACATTTTTCCAAAACGTGTCGTCGTGTTTTCTCCGCATCCGGACGACGACGTGATCTCGATGGGCGGCACCCTCATACGCTTGGCCGATCAAGGCCACGAAGTCCACGTTGCTTATCAGACTTCGGGAAATATTGCCGTCTTTGACGACGACGCCAATCGTTTTGTCGAGTTCGTCACTGAGTACAATCACATGTTTGAAATCGGTTCGGAAAGAATTGCCGAACTGGAAAACCACGTTGACGAATTTTTGAAAAATAAAAAGCCGGGCCAAGTCGATAGCCACGAGATCCAAATGATCAAAGGGCTCATTCGCCGCACCGAGGCCCGCGCGGCTGGGCGATTGTGTGGCGTCCCCGATGACCGGCTGATCTTTCTTGATATGCCGTTTTACGAAACGGGCCGTGTGAAAAAGAAACCGCTCAGCGACGAAGACATCCAGACGATCGTCGACCTGCTCAACAAAATTCAGCCGCACCAAGTTTACGCAGCCGGCGATCTATCCGACCCGCACGGCACGCACCGAACTTGTCTGAGCGCGATCTTGCAGGCCTGCGCGCGTGTCAAAGACGAAGACTGGTATAACGAGTGCGTCGTCTGGCTCTACCGAGGTGCTTGGCACGAATGGGAGCCTGAAGATATCGAGATGGCCGTGCCGCTCAGCCCGCATGAAGTCAAACGCAAGCGCGCCGCGATTTTCAAACACGAATCGCAAAAGGACCGCGCGCTGTTTCCCGGCCCCGACATGCGCGAATTCTGGCAACGCGCCGAACAACGCAACGCCGAAACCGCGCGGCTCTACGACAAGCTCGGCATGTCCGAGTACGAAGCGATCGAAGGATTCGTGCGGTGGAAAGGGGATTTGGATTTGATTTGAGTCAATGACCAATGTCCAAACCCCAATTTCTTACAGATGTCCAATGTCCAAATCTCAATGACCAAAAAAAGGATTTAAAAGCGGTTGGCCGGTTGGCAAGGATAGACACATTTGGTCATTGGTCATTGGACATTGGGATTTGGTCATTCACTAAACCGTAGATTTTCGAAAAGCTCATGACCGACTTGCCCTCATCCGTCACCCCGCCCCAACGCATCCTTATGGGTCCTGGCCCGAGCGACGTTCATCCGCGGGTGCTCGACGCTTTGAGCCGGCCGACTGTTGGCCATCTCGATCCGTACTACCTCAAAATCATGGACGAGATGCAGCAAATGCTGCGGGCCGTTTTTCGTACGAAAAACGAACTGACGTTTGCCGTCAGCGGGACAGGATCGGCGGGCCAAGAAGCGACCGTGATGAACCTAATTGAGCCAGGCGATGCGATGGTCGTCTGCGTCAACGGCGTCTTTGGCGGGCGGCTTGCCGACATGGGCGAGCGGGCTGGCGCGGAAGTCACCAAAATCGAACGGCCTTGGGGCGAAGTTTTTACCGCCGAAGATTTAAAAACGGCGCTTGCCACGGCCAAGCCGAAGGTCGTTGCAATCGTGATGGCCGAGACCTCGACGGGCGCTTGGCAGCCGATCGAAGAAATCTCGTCGCTCGTTCACGACGCCGGCGCGATGCTGATTGTCGATACGGTAACCGCGCTGGGCGGGATTCCTGTCGAAGTCGACGATTGGCAGATCGACGCGGTTTACTCCGGCACACAAAAATGTCTGAGCTGCCCGCCGGGTTTGGCGCCAGTTTCGTTCAGCGAGCGGGCCGTCGAAGTCATCATGAATCGCAAGGCAAAAACGCGTAGCTGGTATCTCGACGCGTCCATGCTTGCCAACTACTGGGGCGAAGACCGAGTTTATCACCACACGGCCCCGATCAATATGACTTACGCGTTGCACGAAGCGTTGCGACTCGTCTTGGAAGAAGGCTTGGAAAACTGTTTCGCGCGGCATCGATTAAATCACGAAGCGCTCGCGGCCGGACTCGCGGCGCTGGGGATCGAATTCACGGCCCAAGCAGGCCACCGATTGCCGCAACTGAACGCAGTCCGTGTTCCCGACGGCGTCGACGATGCCCGCGTGCGGCGGCGGCTGCTCGAAGATTTCAACATAGAAATCGGCGCGGGGCTCGGAGCGTTCAAAGGCAAAGTCTGGCGGATCGGGCTGATGGGCCACACCGCGCGACCGAAGAATGTCGAACTGCTGCTCGGCGCGCTCGAGCAACTCCTGGCCGACGAAGGTCACCGCTTCGAGCCCGGTGCAGCAGTCGCAGCAGCCGACGAGCTTTACCAGACCAGCGCGTGAGGCTCATAATTGGAGCGCCATGGCGAGCGACGAATTCTTCAACGCGCTGGAGCAGATCTTCCCCGCCGATCGGTTGCTGACCGGGCCGGCCGAGATCGTTCCGTACGAATCTGACGGGTTAACTGCCTTTCGCGCCAAGCCGGCAGGCGTGGTTCTGCCCGTCTCGCAAGACGAAGTCATCGCCGCCGTCCGACTCTGCCACAAGTATGACGTTCCCTTCATGGCCCGCGGCAGCGGCACGAGCCTTAGCGGCGGATCGGTTCCCGTCGAAGACGGCTTGGTCATCGGGCTGAACAAGCTAAACCGCATACTCAAATACGATGCCGCGCAGCGAATCGCCGTAGTCGAACCGGGCGTTATCAACACGCAAGTCACTGCTCGCGCGGCGGCGGACGGTCTGTACTACGCGCCCGATCCGTCGAGCGGCCCGGTTTGCACGATCGGCGGCAATGTGGCGTTTAATTCCGGCGGTGCACATTGCTTGAAATACGGCATGACTAGCAATCACGTGCTGGGCTTGAAAGTGGTCCTGCCAGACGGAGAAATCGTGACACTCGGCGGCGACAGCCTTGAAATGGTCGGCTCGGACCTGACCGGCATGTTTGTCGGTTGCGAAGGCCTCTTTGGAATCGCGCTAGAGATTACTTTGCGATTGCTGCCAAGGCCCGAAATGTATCGCACGTTGATTGCCGCGTACGACACGTTGTCCGGCGCGGGTAACGCCGTTTCTATGGTTGTGGCTTCCGGACTGTTACCAGGCGCAATGGAGATCATGGATCGGCTGGCGATGGACGCGGCCGAAGCGGCCGTCGGCGTCGGATATCCCGCCGAGGCCATAGCGGTCTTGATCGTCGAACTCGAAGGCCCGTGCGAACAAGTCGCTTGCGAAGCCGAACGACTCGACGAAGTCATCCGCAAGTCGGGCGCGTTTCACGTGCACGTTGCCGCCAACGAAGCAGAGCGATTGACAATTTGGAAAGGTCGCAAAAGTGCCTTTTCGGCTGTCGGCCGGCTCAGCCCAGATTTCATCGTGCAAGACGGCGTCGTGCCGCGCTCGAAACTAGGCGAAGCGCTCGGCGCGATCGAAGAAATCGGCCATCGCCACGGTTGCCGGATCGCGAATGTCTTTCACGCAGGCGACGGCAACCTGCACCCATTGATTTTGTTCGACGGCCGCAATCAAGGCGAACTCGAGAAAGCCGAAGAATGTTTGGCCGAAATCCTACGGCTCTGCATTCAGTTAGGTGGTTCGATCACCGGCGAACACGGCGTCGGCTTGGAAAAGCGGGCGTTTCTTAAAGAACAATTTGGCGAAGCCGACACGCAGTTCATGCACCGTTTGCGCGACGCCGTCGATCCGATGCGGCTGGCAAACCGCGGCAAAATGCTCGCCTCTGCCGAAGCCCCCGCACTGACCGCGACGGGCTATCACCCGCTAGAAAAACAAGGCGTCATTTTTCGCGAATAGCTAAGCTGCTTCGCGATCGTCGGGCGAAGGCTGCTGGACGTTTGAGACAAAGCCCGGTGTAACCGTGGGCTCGCCGTTGTATTGAAAGAAATTGTCCCACTCGCGGTCGAGGCGGACGAGTGCGGTTTCGATCGCAACGGAGCGGTAAGTTTCGTTTGGCGTTTTTTCGACCAGTTCCAATCGTTCGAGTTTGGCCAGTGCGTCGCCGACTTCGAAGTCGATTGCGAGGCCGGTTTGCTCTTGCAGAAAGAATTCTGCTTCGCGGTCGATTTTGTCTGCCGTCCAACCCGCTTCGTCGGCGAATTGCCAAAGCAAGTAGTACGCCAGCAGCGCTTCGCGGCATTCCTGTTCTTCGGCTTCGTCAATCAAGCGAAACAAAACCCCCGCGTTGTTGTCGAGGTTTTGGTAATAGAGATTGGTCGTCAGGTTCAAACGGTATTTGTCGCGAGCCCGCACGTAAGACATGAACGATTTGACGCCGTAGCCGATCGCACCGCCGACCAATCCTAGAAATGCCAAAATTCCGTAAACACCAGCGAACGCCAGCGCGAACGCGCCTTTCACTACTTTGTAAATCGTGACGACCACGCCAGAAATCGTCGGCAGGAAAATGCGGCCGCGATCGAGCAGCGACATTTGAACGCGTGTCGCCGGCAGCAGCATTTCGACGTCGACTTTGGGGATGTCTTTAAACATTTTCAAGTAGACGCGCGACGCGTCGCCGGCCTGACCATCGGACTGCTTGAGCCGAAACGCAATCACCAGACGCTTGTAGACCGGCACGACGTAGCTGCGATTGCGAAAGCGAGTCTTCCAGGAACGTCGCGTCCGCGTCATTTGGCTGTCGCCACGCACGTAGACTTCGAGTCGCTCGAAGGCATCAAAATCGACGGCGATCTTGACGCCCCAATCCGAGGCGGCGTTCAGCGCGTCTTCCAGCGCTTCCTGCGAGAGACGGCGGTAATTCGCCCGATCAAGCAGCGAAATAACGTTTTCAAAAAAACCGCTTTCATCCTTCGCCGTTTCGTCGCTGGAGTCGCCCAGCAGCGTGTCAGCATCCGGATCGAACGGTGCGTAGTGCTGTTTGAGCGTTTCCAAGTGACTGTGGTAATCGAAATGAAAACGTGCTTCGAGCATCCGACTCAATTGCTTGAATTGCTGCCGATGTTCGATTTGCGAAAGGCATTTCGCAATACGGTCAATCAAGTCTGCGCGGCGTAGCGGAATAAAATGCTCGGCGGACATAGCCTTCGGCCCTTGCGTGTGATGAAAACGCGGCAGTCGCCGCGGCGGTTTCGGCAGCAGCGACAAAGAAAAGTGGCGGGGACCGTAGCAAACCGCAGCGGGCGGCCCAAGGTCACTTGGCACATAAAGATCGCATTAAACGGCGCGTGCCAACTTCGCAGCGCCGCGTCTTGCAAGCTACGACGAGATCCGCGCGACGGCATCCTTTGCCAGCCGCGCCAACCGCGGATCGCCGTCGTCGGCCGCTTGTAGTTGCGGTAACGCCGACGCCGCGGCGGGACCGATTTTTCCGAGCGCTTTAGCAGCTTGCTGTTTGACGGCGTTGTCGGCGCCGGATGTCAGCATGGCCGCCAGCCGATCCGTCGCCGGCGCGGCTTCGGGGCCGAGCCGAGCTAGCAACGTCGCCGCCCAATAACCGACGTCCGGCGAGTCCTGATCGAGCAGCCCTGCCAATCCATCAACGTCCTCGCCGCGTGGCGGGCCGAGTTCTTCTAGTGCTCCGACCGCCCATTCGGCGACTTCCTCGGACGAATCGCCCGTCGCGCGCACCAACGGTACGGCCACCGCCTGCGCTTTTTCGCCGAGATGGCAAAGCTGCTCGGCCGCGTCGGCCCGCGTCTGTTCGTCGGCGTTTTCTAAGTCCTTGGCAAGAACGTCGAGAGATGCAGGCATGCTATCAAATCGTTTTCGTCGGCGCGGCAAGTGTCAAGAAAGGATGAACGCGAACGTAAAGTGAATCCGTCGCGCGGCAAAATTATGGCGCATCGACGGCGCATTGAATAGTTCGCGCGGCGTCCGCGACTTTCCGCTTCGCCACCTACAGTTAACAGGTTCGTCAAAATGAGCTTGCCCAGCCGCTGTGGTCTCACTAAGCTCTCAGCCGATTTTGCTAGGCCCAGGTAAACCGGCGTTATGAAGCAGTCTGCTTGGCACCATCTACTGCTCGTCGCTGTCGCGAGTCTCGTCTTCCTGACGAATCTCGGCGGCGCGCGGCTCTTTGACGAAGACGAGCCCAAGAACGCGGCGTGCGCCAGCGAGATGCTTGCGCGCGGCGACTGGATCGAGCCTCGATTCAACGGCGAGTTGCGAACGGACAAGCCGATTTTGCTCTACTGGTTCATGCTCGCGGCGTATCACACACTAGGCGTCAACGAGTTCGCCGCGCGAATCGCTTCGGCGCTAGCCGGCATCGGCACGGTGCTGCTGACGTATCACATCGGCCGCCGACTCTTCAACGCCGAAGTCGGCCTCTGGGGCGGCCTGCTGCTCTGCTGTAGTCTGATGTTCACCGTTGCTTCACGAGCCGCGACGCCAGACGCGCTGCTGATCTTTTGCTCGACGCTCGCGTTGTGGTTTTACGTCGCGGGCACTTTTCCCTTGGAAGGAAGAACCGAAAAGGCCGCAGGCCTGCCGCGACGATATCTCACATTCCTCGCCATGTACGCCGCGATGGGCGTCGCCGTCTTGGCCAAAGGCCCGATCGGCGTTCTCTTGCCGGGCAGCGTCATCGGCGTTTTCTTGCTAGTTCACAATCGAGTTTCTTTGCCCAAAGCGACCGTTGGCACTGCCGGCGAAAAGCGGGCGATCACCGCCGCGGCCTGGATAGTGCGTACGTTCTGGCCACCGCGCGTTTGGGATTTCGCCAAGCAAATGCGGCCGCTCACGGCGATCGTGATCGTCGGTTTGGTTGCGCTGCCTTGGTACGTTGTGGTCGCTATTCAAACTGACGGCGCCTGGCCGACAGGTTTTCTTTTGAAACACAATGTCGGCCGCTATCTCGAGCCGATGGAGGGCCACAGTGGGCCGCCGTTCTATCACGTTATGTCGATTTTCGTCGGCTTCTTTCCGGCGTCGATTTTTCTAATGTCGGCGTTGGTCTACGCCGCCCGCCAAGTCCGCAAAGATGCGACCGCCGGCGCTCCGCTGACGTTTCTGCTGTGCTGGGCCGCAACCTACGTTTTGTTTTTCTCGCTCGCAGGAACCAAACTGCCGAGTTACGTGACGCCGACGCATCCAGCGCTCGCGCTGCTGACCGGCGCGATGTTTCACGCTTGGTGTCGCAACCCAGCCGCGATCGGTTTGCGCTGGCAGCAAGGCATGTTGGTCGCGCTCGGCGTTGTCGGCTGCGCGATGGCCGGCGGTTTTGCGTGGGCCGGCGGCGAGTTTCTCGGCGGTGACCGACTGGTGGAACTGATCGGAATCTTCCCGATCGCGGCCGCGATGACTTGCATTTGGTTTCTACAAAAAAAACAGACTCAGC
>CAJIAM010000042.1_pt1 | contig 9068 bp, 8 predicted proteins | sample 9199151 | NCBI WGS metagenome assembly CAJIAM01 (sample SAMEA7708259, study PRJEB35096) | sediment metagenome | biome: marine neritic benthic zone biome [ENVO:01000025]; feature: sediment [ENVO:00002007]; material: shallow marine sediment [ENVO:03000034] sea grass bed [ENVO_01000059] ...
CCAATCGTGAACGCGATCGTTGGCCCTGGAGAGGTCGGCAGTGGGACCTGTCAGGCCGCCGCTGTCCGTCACTACAACACTCATTTGCCACGCGGAGGTCAAGCCAAGGTCGGCAGACCTGTCAACGACGCGCTGGCGGAAAAAGTGACTTCCGCGGCCTACGGATTCTATCCCAAGGCAGAATGGGTCGGGCCGGGCAAACTGATCGGCTATGGCAAGTTGGTTGACGAATCGACGAAGCCCGCTTCGATCAAGCCCGAACTCTTGACCCACCGCTTGGTTGTCCGCGTCGACCGCGCGAAGTTTTTGGCTTCACAGCGGTTCCGCCATCAATGGGACACGAGTTCATTTCGCATAGGTCAGCGAAATTGCGTGCATTTTGTTCGCGCTGTGGCTGAAGTGGTCGGGCTCAACTCCCCCATGCCCCGATTCAGCGAACTGCCGTCCACGTACTTCGAACGCATGCTGGCGACGGCAAGAAACCAGTCGCTTGCAATTCGAACCGAACAGATCGCTCGGCAAAACCAGGCGGAAAAACGAACGCCGAGCGTCACACGTTCGAGCAGCCGCCGCATCCAGCGGTGAATGGCCATTTACCGCTTCGGCCCTGAAGCGTTTAGGGTCGCGGCGGGCGCCTTACAAGATCAGCGCACTGCTTTTCCTCGCCGCCGCACCTCTCAGATCACGATCAACTGCCAATCGAAACAAGATGGCTTTGAGTTCGCAAGTACATGCGGCCTTGGGCGACTGCGGGTGTGGCGTAGCTCAATTCTCCGAGGTCGTGACGGTGCAGCAATTCGAATTTGTCCGCCGCGCGAAAAACCACGACAGCACCTTCCTTGTCGATCACGTATATGATCCCGTTTACGCAGACAGGCGATCCGAAAAAGGAACCGCCGAGTCGTTCTTGCCACTTGACGTCGCCAGTGGCAGCATCGAGGCACGATGCGACGCCGGTGCCATCGTTAATGACAAACAGCCTTCCGTCGCACGCGACCGGAGTAGGCACATACGGAATTGATTTCTTGACTTCGTAGACAAGTCGAGCCGGCCGAGAACCATCTGGGCTGCCCGGTCGCACGGCCACAAAGCGCTTGCCGCCGCCGCCTTGTCCGCACGTTGCGAAGACGAGATCGCCAACGACGACCGGCGAAGCCACTACGCGGAGCGAGAAAAGGTCGCTAAGCTCCCACAGCACTTTGCCATTCTGCGGGTCGATACCAGTCATACCGTTGGCCCGTGACGCGAAAACCAGCTGAGGCGATTCGCCATCCGCTTGATAAACGCACGGCACGGCATAGGCAGTTCCATTATTGACGGAACTGCGAGGCACTTTCCAACGAGTCTCGCCGGTCGCCTTATCGACGGCCAGCAAATAGCTGTCGCCCATCTGATCGTTCGCGATCACAACCATGTCTTCGTAGAGCATCGGCGAAGTTCCGCCGCCGTGACTGCTCTTGAAGCTTCCCAGATTTTTTTTCCAGACTTCCTTGCCGCTGTGATCAAGAGCCATCAGGGCGACTTCGTCTTCTGTCACCCAGTAGGTGTAAACGTGATCCTTGTCGACGGCAGGAGTCGTGGTGCCGTAGTTGTTGTACTTGTGCAGATGATACGGCTTGGAGAGGAAACGCTTTGTCCAAAGCGTGCTACCATCGGCCGTACTTAGACAGACCAGCGCGCGGTCGGCCGAGTCATTGAATCCGCTCATGACGAAAAGCTTGTCCTCCCAAATTACCGGCGAGCCGTGGCCCGTGCCAGGTAATTCGACGCGCCAGTTGTAGTCGCCTTTTTCGAATTTCACCGGAACCGTATCGGCGTCGCTTAGACCGCTGCCGTTAGGACCGCGGAAACGTGTCCACTCGGCTGTGTCTGCGGCCAGGGTTTGCAACTGGCTGAAAGCAGCAAAAAACGCGGCGACAAATAATATGCGAATCAAAAACGCAAACATGAAATGACTCCTGACAGCTGGGCGAGATTATTTGGACGCGTCCTGGGCAGGGCCAACAATGTGACCGGGAGGAATCATTATCGTAACAAAGATTTTTCGCGCGTCGAGCGTTTTCTGAACCTGGCGTCGAAGCCTCTATTTCGCAACCAACCATTGGAAAATCGCGAAGCAGTCGCGTACGCTAGTGCAGACTACGACACTGAATTCAAAAAACACAACAAGCAATCAGCCAAATGAATAGAACGTGTTTGATGCCGGCCTTAGCGGCAGTTTTGTTTTTTTCTCAAGTGAATTCGGGATTAGGTGTTTTGCCAGACGGCATCAGCAACTCTCAAAAGGAGGACGAGAATCCTCTTTCGCCACGAGAGTCGCTCGCCAAGATAACTGTGCCAGAAGGCTTTCACGTGACGCTCTTTGCCGGCGAGCCAAACGTGGCTCAGCCGATCGCGATGGCAATCGACGATCGCGGCCGGCTTTGGGTCGCTGAATGCTATTCGTACAAAAAATGGCAACGTACCGGCAAAGACCGAATTTTGATCTTTGAAGATACCGACGGCGACGGGCAGTTTGATCGGCGCAAATTTTTTGCAGAAGACTTGGCGAATTTGAGCGGACTGGAGTTAGGTTTTGGCGGCGTTTGGGTCTGCTGCGCACCGGACTTACTCTTCATTCCCGATCGCGACCGCGACGACCGGCCTGACGGTTCGCCGGAAGTAAAGCTGACCGGCTGGGACATCAAGAAGGCCGGCCACAATATCGTTAACGGCTTGACTTGGGGGCCGGACGGTTGGCTTTACGGCTGTCAAGGCATTCAAGGCCAATCGGTCGTTGGCGTGCCGGGCGAAGAACATCGGACGCCGATCAATTGCGGCATTTGGCGTTATCACCCGGTCCGAAAAACATTTGAAGTCGTCGCGCACGGGACGACGAACCCATGGGGCTTGGATTTTAACGAACACGGCGAAGGCTTCTTCACGAACTGCGTGATTGGACATCTTTGGCATTTGATTCCCGGCGCTCACTACAAGCGGATGTACGGCCAGGATTTTAATCCGCACGCGTACGAACTGTTGAGCGAATGCAGCGACCACTTGCATTGGGGCGGCGGCAAGTGGACCGACTCGCGCGGCGGCGAAGGCAAACATAGCGAAGCCGGCGGCGGCCATGCGCACGTCGGTGCGATGGTTTATCTGGGCGACAACTGGCCGGACAAATACCGCGGCACGCTTTTCACTTGTAATTTGCACGGCAATCGCGTGAACAATGACTTGCTCGAGCGCCGCGGCTCGGGATATGTCGGTCGCCACGGGAAAGACTTTTTGTTCGGCAACGATCCATGGTTCCGCGGGCTCGAATTGAAGTACGGACCCGATGGCGGCGTTTTTGTCAGTGACTGGTGCGACTACGGCGAGTGCCATGACAACGACGGCGTGCATCGCAGTAGCGGGCGGATTTACAAAGTTGTTTACGGCCAGCCGAACGAAATCGAAAAAGATTTGAATCTCGCCACGAAGAGCGACATCGAATTGGTTCAGTTGCAGACGCACAAGAACGACTTTTTCCGGCGGCGCGCTCGGCGCATTTTGCAGGAGCGGGCCGCAGCGGGACGCGACATGACCGATGCAAGACGAGAGATCGTCGCAAGACGGGCTCAGCCTGACTTGAACACTGCCGACCGGCTTAACCTTTTGTGGACAACAAACGTGATCGGGGGGCTCGACGAATCGCGACTGCTCGAAGTTGCCGACGAGAGCGACGAGCACTTACGAGCTTGGGCAATCCGGCTACTCGTGGATGACCCCAGTTCAATCAGCGATCGCGTCGCGAAGGAGTTCAAGAACACCGCGTCGCTCGACAAATCGCCGCTCGTGCGGCTGCATTTGGCATCCGCCCTGCAACGTCTCAAGCCCTCACAAGCCTGGTCGATTGCCGAAGCGCTTGTCGCCCACGAAGCAGACGCCGACGACCACAATCTGCCGTTGATGATCTGGTACGGCATCGAACGCCTGATCCCCGAGGATAAGAATCGAGCGATTGCCCTAGCCGCGAAGACCAAAATTCCGTTGGTCCGCCAATTCATCGCCCGGCGGCTTGCGGGACAGTAGTTGCCGCCTCGACTCCAAAGGTCGGAAGCCCATCTCGCGGGACTTGGCGAATCGTCTGCTCGCGTAGACAATTGGCGTTCGATTCGACAAGGCGGTCGTTCCATTGCCGGTTCTTGAGCGCGACGATCGGCAGCGAATCATTTCCTGATGCGAACCCTGGACACGGACTTTCATTTGTAATGGCTCAACCACGCACCATTATTCTGCGAGCACCGGGAACGAACTGCGACCGCGAGACGGCTTTTGCCTTTGAGCAGGCCGGCGGCCGTGCGGATATCGTGCATGTTAATCGCGTCTTGGAAAACCCAGACGTCCTCGCCGAATACCAGATTCTTTGCATTCCCGGTGGCTTCAGCTACGGCGACGACATTGCTGCCGGACGGATTCTTGGAAATCAGATCGAGCATCACTTGGCCGATGCGTTTAGCAAGTTCCGAGGCGAGGAGAAATTGATTCTTGGGATTTGTAATGGGTTCCAAGTGCTTTTGAAATCCGGTGTCTTCGTCGACCTCGATTCGCCACTCGCCAAGAAAGACCGGCCCACGGCCATTGCGACTTTGGCCTGGAATGACTCGGGAAAATTCGAAGACCGCTGGGTTCGACTAACCGTCGCTGGTGAGAATTGCGTTTTCTTACGTGACATCGAGCAGATGTACCTACCCGTCGCGCATGCGGAAGGAAAATTTGTCACTCGCGACGAAGCAGCTTTTGAACAGCTTGCCGAGCGAGGGCAGCTTGCCATCAAGTATGCCGGCAACGGATGCGCCGACGTGCCTTATCCACAAAACCCAAACGGCTCGCAGGGCAATGTCGCCGGTATCTGCGACGCCTCCGGGCTTGTCTTCGGATTGATGCCGCATCCCGAGCGCTACATCGATCGCACGCAACATCCGCGCTGGACACGCGGCGAAGGCTCGCAGCCCGGCGACGGGCTGCAGATTTTTGAAAACGCGGTGGATTATTTTGGGTGAACGTTGGGGGGGGCGACACTCATGCTGAGCCGCGAATTCAATTAGGCTCAATGGCTCGGCGGAAGACTCGCCCTCCCAACGTCTTCGCCGCAAAGTACGCTCAAAAAATTCCTTCGCCGAACGAGTCTTGCGGTTTTTGCGAAGAACGCCTTTGTTTCCTAGGTTGATGAGGGCTTGGCGTTTTCTGCTCGGCAGGTTCGGCCCGCGGCTGGTCCGGATCGGAGCGCGATCGCCGCGGCTCGGTTTTTCTTTCACTCGGCTCGTTTTCGGATGCAAAGTGCGGCTCGGAAGTGTCGTCGTCAATATCGTCGTAACGCGAAACGTAGCCCGGCTGCTTGGCGCGATCAAGTTCGGCTTCAAATTCTGTGATGACGTGGTCCTGTATTTGTTCGCGGCACTCAGAATTGATCGGATGGGCGATGTCGGCGTAAAGCTTGGCGCGGCCTTCGTCATCTTTGGCGGCGCGATCGTCTTTGAGACGCGATCCGCATTGATTGCAGTACGCGGCGCGAAGATGATTTTTACAGCCGCATTTCCCGCAGTGAGAAGTCAGCTTTCGGCTCGGCATGGCGACAAATGGCCCGCTCGTGCCTTCGATGATTTTCAGATCGCGAATAACGAAGCAGTCGTCGAACGTAATCGAGCAAAATGCTTTAAGCCGATCACTTCCGTCGTCCATAAGCTTGATGCGAACCTCGGTGATTTCCACGGCCAACTCCTTTAAAGACACAATCAAGCTGTTCGTCTCACCGTAAATACATGACTCCGCGTCCGAGCGCGAACCAACGCGGCGACGCGACGCGCGTGCTGAGCGTTTCGGCAGATGCCGAAGTACGCCGAGCCGCTGCCGGTCAATTGATGCGCCGCACAATCAGTCTTGTTAAATTCATCGCGTGCGCGGCAAATCCAAGGCGAAAGTTCTTCAGCCGCAGGCTGCAAGCGGTTGAGCATGGCTTTGCGAATTTTTTCCGGACATCCTGTGCCTAGCGCATCAACTAATTCCGACGCCGAGCAGGGCCGGTCCGCTGCACGACAGCGACTGTAAACCTCCGCCGTCGAAAGACCGCCGGGCGGATAGATGATGACCGCGTGCAGATCGCCGATCGCATTCACGCTTTCGATCCTTTCGCCACGTCCGCGGCAAATCGCTGGGTGCCGCTCGATGAAGAACGGCACGTCGCTGCCTAGCTCCGCGGCCAATGAAACTAACCGCGATTCAGTCCAACCCAATTGCCAAGCCCGGTTGGCAGCCACGAGTGCCGCTGCCGCATCGCTTGACCCGCCGCCTAAACCGCTCTGGACAGGAACGCGCTTAATCAGGAAAACCTGTGCGCCTGCGTCGACACCGGCTCGACGTCGGAGCAACTCGATTGCCCTGAAAATTATATTTTCGCGACCGACCGGAACGTCGTCGCGTGCCTTGAACTGCCGACCGAAAAAATGACGATATGAGAAATCGACGACATTTTTCGACGCCGAATCATGAGCATGAAAATGTAACGTGTCGAAAAGATTGACTGGCACCATGAGAGTTTCAATCTCGTGGTAGCCGTCGTCTCGCTTCGCGAGTACTTCGAGAAACAGATTGAGTTTGGCGGGCGCGTGAACTTCAATGCTCACCGCCGGCCTTTGGCCCAACATAAAACGATCCCTGCATCAATGCCCGAGATCTAAATTTACGCGATTGCTAGCTTGAATTTAAACAATCGCCGGAGTGGCTGCGATAGAAATGCCGCACGAAATGCCTCTCCGGACACCCTATTTTACGCAGATTGTAGAGTTCCGGTTATTTTCGTCAAGTTTATTGCAATTAGACTGACAGCGTCGATTGCCCAACTACGTCTCTAAAGACGAATTGCAGTCGAACTTCTGCGGAGAGCGGCCCAACAAATGATTACTAAGAGCCCTCAAGTCGATCCAAAGACCGCCGAGCGTGATCGACATTTTCCAACCAAGATAACGACCAGCTTTATGGGCGATTTTCTCAACGTGGTGCGCGGACTGCTCATGGGCGGTGCGGATATCATCCCCGGCGTTTCCGGCGGCACGGTCGCTTTGATCCTGGGCATCTACCAGCGGCTTGTGACAGCAATTAGTCACTTTGATTTGACCTTCATCGGTCACGTTCGTAGCCAGCGCTGGCGGGAAGCGGCACGGCATGTCGATCTGCGTTTTCTCTGCGCGCTGGGCTGCGGTATTCTCAGCGGGATCGTCGCGCTGGCGAGCTTGATGCACTATTTGATCACGACCGACGCGACACGCCCGCTGACGCTTGCCGCGTTCTTTGGTTTGATTTTGGCTTCGGGTGTGCTGGTCGGCCGGATGGTCGAGCGCTGGTCGTTCAACGCTGTGGCGTTGTGCGTCGCTGGTGCGGGCTTTGCGTTTTGGATCACAGGGCTCAAACCCACACCCGGCGAACCGACGACCGCGTTTATTTTTCTCTGCGGCATGATCGGCATCTGCGCGATGATTCTGCCGGGAATCAGCGGCGCGTTTATATTGCTGCTGTTGGGAGTCTACGTTCACGTCACCGACGCAATCAAGTCGATCAAAGGCATTACGTCCGGAGCGTTTACTTGGGACCACGCCGAGACGATTGTCGTCTTCGGCATCGGTTGCTGCATCGGGCTGTTAGCGTTCAGCAAGATCTTGCGATGGCTGCTGCAACGTCACGAATCCATGACAATGGCGCTGCTCTGCGGCTTCATGGTCGGTAGCTTACGCAAGATCTGGCCGTTTCAACGCGACCTAACGCCAGAAGTAGAAAAATTCAAATTGAAAATCTTTGAGAACGCCGGGCCTGAATCGACCGGCCAACTATTGATTGTCATTACGATTATTGTCGTAGCGATGGTATTTGTTTTCGCGCTCGACTGGCTCTCCCGCGGTAGCGCCCACGTCCCGCCGCTTCCAGAAGAAAACGCGTAAGTGCTGGTGGCACAAATTGTGGCCGCCTACGAACGCGTCAGCGCGTGAAAGCGCTCTTTGAGATCGTTTGTCACCGAGCCTGGTTTGCCGGTGCCGATGACGCGGCGGTCGACTTTGACGACGGGAACGACTTCGGCCGCTGTTCCTGTTAGAAAACATTCGTCGGCGATGTAGACGTCGTGCCGGGTTAACGCCACGCGTTGCACTTTTCGCCCAGACTTTTCGGCCAGATCTATGACTGCTTGGCGTGTGATGCCTTCCAGGATTCCTGCATCGCAGGGCGGCGTCAGCAACACGCCGTTTCGGACCAAGAAAATATTGTCGCCGGTACACTCGGCGACTTCACCTTTGTGATTGAGCATCAACGCTTCGACGCAGCCGGCCTGCTGGCCTTCGATTTTGGCCAAGATATTGTTTAAGTAATTAAGCGATTTGATTCGCGGATTCAGTGCGGCCGGATGATTGCGAATCGTGCTGACCGTGACCAGTTCCAGGCCATTGGTGTAAAACTCTTGCGGATACAATGAAATGCGGTCGGCGATGATGATGACTTGCGGGTTGATACAACGGTCGGGATCGAGCCCAAGCGTCCCTGCACCGCGTGTGACGACGACCCGCAAGTAGCCATCGTCTAGACCGTTCACGCGAAGTGTCTCGTTCGCCGCTTCGGCCACTTCTTCTTGGCTCATCGGTATCTCGAGCCAGATCGCCCTAGCCGAATTCCAAAGCCGCTCGAGATGCTGTTCGAGCCGAAAAATCTTGCCGCCGTAGCTGCGAATGCCTTCGAAAACGCCGTCGCCGTACAACAAACCGTGATCGAAAACGCTGACCTTGGCGTTCTCTTTGTCGAAGAACTCGCCGTTGATAAAGACCTTGAGCGACATAGGTTCGTGCCCGATGTGTTCGGCTTGCGTCGATACTTTACATCAAGAGGCCGCAACCGCCGATTGGGTTCGCTCTTCGGCTTCCTTGCGGCCGCTCGCGGTGTCAGCCTTGTTCGACCACGGTTTGTTGTACGGCGACGGCGTTTTCGAAGGCATTCGCAGCTACGGCGGCAAGATTTTTCGGCTCGAACAGCATCTCGAGCGGCTTTGGAATTCGGCTAGGGCGATCTGG
>CAJIAM010001017.1_pt1 | contig 9063 bp, 3 predicted proteins | sample 9199151 | NCBI WGS metagenome assembly CAJIAM01 (sample SAMEA7708259, study PRJEB35096) | sediment metagenome | biome: marine neritic benthic zone biome [ENVO:01000025]; feature: sediment [ENVO:00002007]; material: shallow marine sediment [ENVO:03000034] sea grass bed [ENVO_01000059] ...
GCCGGGCTCGCCGCCGACCCTGCATCCCGACGGTTTGGCCACGCGCGTGCCGGCCGGCTCGAAAATCGTGTTCGAAATGCACTATACGCCAAATGGCAGCGCTCAAGAAGATTTGAGCTGCGTCGGATTAAAATTCGCGCCGCGTAGTCAGATCAAAAAAATCGTACGCGGCCAACTCGCCGCAAATGCAGGTTTTGCAATTCCGCCCGGCGAAGCGAACCACACCGTAACTTCGCACACGCGAATCCGATCCGACGTTTTATTGTTGAACCTGACACCGCACATGCACTTGCGGGGCAAATCATTCCGCTACGAAGCTGAGTACCCAGACGGCGTCCGCGAAGTCCTGTTGGACGTACCGCGTTATGACTTCAATTGGCAACTAACCTACGACTTGGCCGAGCCACTGCTACTCCCGCGCGGAACGGTCATCCATTGCACCGCGGTTTTCGATAATTCGGAAGACAACTCAGCCAATCCCGATCCAACCAAAACCGTCCGCTGGGGCGATCAGTCTTGGGAAGAGATGATGATCGGTTTTTTCGATGTCATCGACGCCGACAAAAAAGACGTTGAATCCTTCTGGGCCGGACGCGAAAAGCAAACGCCGGTCGAAGCAACCGACCCATCAGGCATCTGGCGCTGGGAGCACAAAGAAGGTTTCCGCACGGTCAATAACATGCTCGACATCCAGTACGACGGCAACGAAGTGACCGGCACGTATCAAGGCAAAGATAAAAAACATAAGATCGAAAAAGCACGGATCGTCGGCCGCTCACTGTCGTTCGAGTTTCCTGTCGAACATCAAGGCCAACAATTGATCGTCGCTTTCACCGGCCGCATCACCGGTGACGAAATCACCGGCAGTGTCTCATTCGTCACTAGCGAAGGTTCGCTCGACTTGCCTTGGCGCGCCGAGCGTGATTGAGACGGGCGGAAATTATGTCGTTAAAGGAATCTCATCCTTCGCGAACGATTGATAGGCCGACACTGCGATTTCTTTATCTTTCGTCCGGTCGACAATCAGCGCCCGTAAGCGGGCTCGCACGATCACGCCCTTTTCCATCCAACGGCTGATGAGTTGGTGCTCGATGGCGATTTCTTCAGAATCCCGTGAGATTTTGCTTTCGTCAAAGTCGACGGGATGGACCATTTCGATGTAGCTAAACTGTCCGTCGGTTGGCCGGAAGACAAAACAGCCTTTGCCCCCTTTCGGTCGCGCGACGGCAGGGCGATCAGCAGCGACGTCTTCGAAATCCGTTGCCGCATCCCCGCGGAGCCATAAGATCTCTTTGGCCGCTATCCTCGTGTGGCTCATTACCGCCGGATGCGAGTCGAGCAAAGACGTCTGTGCCGAAGCGATGACTTCGACCGCCCCGTAAACGCATTCACCAATTTGGTCGGCTAAAATGCGCCAGTAAAGTTGTGTCTCGAATGGACGCTCGGATGTCTGCTGATAACGCGCAACTAAGTCGTTGCCCCGAACATAGCAATCGGAAATCGGCTCGGGCCCCTCGGGTGTGCCCGCGAAATGAAACTGCAGTACCGGATGAGTCGCATCGCCAATACCAGGCCGGACTCCAAGAAGCCCCAAATGCGGTCGCGCTATTTCAACTCGTGCCGCAAACGGTTCAAAGTTCGCTTGGGCAACACCGTCGCGGACTGTCCAGATCGAAGCAGCCATTGAATTTTGACGGGAACAAATCAACCGTTGCCAATAAAAAAACCCCGCCGTCCGCATGCGTGCGAAACGACGGGGCCGGAACAGAGAAGAGGCCGAGAAAAAGTCGAAACGTTGATATGAAATTGAATATGATGCCTCTGAATAAGATGATAACAACTTGGATCTTGCTGTCCACTACTTTCAAATAAAATTCGTTCTCAACGTTAACTCTGAGGTCGGGAGAACGGCTAAAAACTGCTCGAATTCCAGCACGACAGCCGCGTTTGAACCTCTAAATTGGGATCGGTGAATTGCCGTAATGACAAGTCTCGTCGAAGTTTGCGAACAAGCAGCACGAATGGCGGGCCAGGTCTTATTGGACTGGGCCGACAGGTTTGAAGTCCGCGAAAAGGGCCCCTCCGATTTGGTGACTCAGGCCGATATCGAAGCTCAATCGGTAATTCGTCGCTATGTTTCCGATCGTTTCCCAAACCACGGATTTCTCGGCGAGGAAGACAGTCCTACTCCTACCGAAATCACATCGGCGCTTGATTCAGGTGAATTCGTCTGGCTTGTAGACCCGCTCGACGGAACGACCAACTACGCACACCAAGTGCCTCACTATTGTGTTTCCGTAGCGGTGGCAAACCAAAACCAAGTCGCCGCTGGCTGCATCTACAGTCCGCGCACCGACGAATGTTTTCGCGCAGCAGTGGGCGAAGGCGCCTTTCTCAATGAACAGAGAATCCAGACCAGCGAGGTGGACCGTCTTGAGCAATCGCTCGTGGCCATCAGCTTTCCACCCAGACTGACGAAAGAATCGGAGGAGTTTGACGATCTGTTACGGTTGTTTAACAACTCTCACGCAGTGCGGAGGATGGGCTCGGCCGCCCTTAACTTGTGCTATGTAGCGTCCGGAAGGTTCGACGCTTATTGGGCTACGAAAACGAAAATCTGGGACGTCGCGGCCGGCCTACTAATCGTCCGCGAAGCCGGTGGCACCGTTTCGGCGCTCGACGGCCGTGAATTTCGTTTGGATAACCCGCGGCCGGCTGCGACTGCAACCCCGAACTTGAACCGCCAACTTGTCCAACTCCTGCGGCCGGCTAACTAACAAAATCCCGATTACCGACGGGTGCGTGAGCGCCGCGCTTTCGATGGCTTTAAGATTGAACTATAATAAAGGTCCCTTTTCTTGGGAGTAACGCCGCTAAATAAATCAATTAGGTTCTAACCGGACTGCGGCAAGATTCAACGAGCCGAAAATTGACTTCGCCATTGATTGGGCAAGTATGTTTGTCGACTAATTGGCTAAAGACCGCTGGCGCGCGCTTGACGTTAAGCTGAATGGATCAACATGTGTGGCAACGTAGTTCGATCCTGGATTACTATCGGTATTGTCGCAGCGATTATTCTCAACGCGGCTCCCGCTCGTTCCCAGCCCGGCGACGACGGAACAGCTGCTGAGGACGCACCTGCTTCCGAATCGGCGACAGCGACCGGCGAGTTCGGTCCAGAGATTTACTATCTGCTGGACGAAAACGGCAAACTCCAACCCGCCTGGGTCGATAAGATCACGTTCGAGGAGTTTGTTAAACGCATCGGCCGATTAGCTGAGCCGCAGGAAGCGCCGCCGTCGTTCTTGATTCACTCGTTGGAGGGCAAAGGTCAAGTCAAGGGCCGGACGGCCGATGTCACCTTCAAATTCTTGATCGAGCATCTTGCCCGATCCGAGAACGAATTCGTCAAAATCCCCCTTCACCTGAGTGAAGGATTCTTACCCTACAGCGACGCAGTCAAAGCAGACGGACCCGAAGAATTCTATCTGCAAAATACCGATGAAGGGTTTGTCGCTTTCGTGCGCGGACCGCTTGGTAAAAAGCATGAAATCACGATACGGTTTCGATTGCCGGTCGAAAGCATCGGCCCGGAAACTTTGATCGAGATGGGACTTCCTCGGGCACTCAAAAGCCGAATTGAAATCTCCGTCCCGGGTAAGGACATCTCGGCTCAACTTTCCGGCAAAGGCAATGTTGAGGTGACGCCCGCGGGCAATAATTCGCAGTTGGTTGTAAATGGAGCAACCGGATCCGTTCGCTTGATGTGGCGGCAAACGCCAACGGATACGCTCCCTGAGCGCAAGCATCTAGAAGTCGAAGGGCTTCAAGTCATCACAATCGAAGGCGCCAATGTCCAAATGACGGCGGACCTAATGGTCCGAAGCTTCGCCGGTAGCTTAGAACGATTTCGCGTGAGCCTGCCGGCGGGCGCGCGGCTCGTTCCTGAGTTAAATGATGAATACTCGGTCGTAGTCATCGAACCCCAATCGGGCGGCGAAAGCGACGAGCAGCGCGCACAGATCGTCGAAGTGCAGTTGGCCGAGAGTTCAAACGATGCGGTCAGCGTCCGTTTAACCGCACAACGGTTTTATGATTTGAAAAAGTCCGCTGAAGCAATTGACTTTTCTGGCTTTGAAGTGGCCGATGCAATTAGGCAGTCGGGGCATATTGCCGTGCGCGTCCTGGGCGATTGGCAAATTCGCTGGCAAGATGATTTTAACGCGCGATTTGATATCCGCCGCGTCAACGATTTACCGGACGAGTTGTTGGTCGAGAATCTGGTCGCCGGGTTCACGTACTATACGCAACCGTACACCCTTAGAGCCGCCATCAAAACTCCGACGCGGCTGGTATCCGTCACGCCGTATTATTTGATCGACGTTTCACCACAAGAAGCCACGTTGCTCGCCTTCCTCGACTTCAACGTGCGCGGCGCTCAAATCACGAACATCAACGTCGGCCTTTCCGGCTGGTCAATTCAGCCGGTGGACATTGGTCCGCCGAACCTAGTTGGCTTTACTAACGGCGAGCTTGATTCTGACGACGAAATAATCGCAATTCCGCTTACGCAACCGCTCAAAGGCGAATTTCGTCTTGTGCTCCGCGCCCGACAAGAAATTGATGCGGACACTAGCGAAGTAACCTTTCGCTTGCCTTCTGTGCAAGAGAGTACTGTGGCAACGACAACTTTAGTAATGGTATCGGCCGACGACGTGGCACTGGGACATCAAGTGCCGTCCTCCCCTCCTCCGCCATTGCTGCCGTTCACATTGCCGTCAAGGCAAAAGCCTCCCTTTTATGCCGTGTTTGACCGCGGTGAAACGGCACCCACAGATGTGACTTGCTCTCTCCAAATCAAACAGCTCGAAGTCAAAGCTGACGTCTTTAGCCACGTGGGAGTTGGTCGCAACGAAATCCGCGTTCGCCAGGCCTTCGAATACGAAATCCGACACAAGTACGTCGATTCGCTGGTCCTTATAACGCCATCTGAATTCGGAGAAGTTCAAAACCTCACGTTCTGGAGGGGAGAGGAACGACTAACGCCGATACCAGTAAGCGGCGAAAACGTGGACGCCGAAGTCGGCAAAGAACCTTCGACCCAGAGGCTGCAATTGCCCCTTGGATCCGCGATCGGTCCGGTCAAACTCGCTGTTCAATTCAAGTTGCCTATGGAGGAGAGCTTTTCAGACGACATCTCCAAGAAGGAAATCCCGCTGGTGATGCCGCTTGACGAACAGTTTCGCGCGCACGAGGTCGCCGTTTCGGCCGCGGAAGGCTTAATTGCCCAGCCAACGGCTTTATCGAGAAGCGCGACTCTTTCCGATCCGTCGGTCAATGAACGGGCAATTCACTACGAGAGCAAATCACCGATTCGTTCGTTGGAAATGGCGTTAAGCTTGGCGGGAGGTTCTTCGCCACGATCAACGTTGATTCGTCGAGCTTGGTTGCAGAGTTGGCTTAGCGGCGCTAGTAGGATCGATTTTGCCGCTGTCCGATTCGAAAGCAACGGCGAGCCGGTTGAAGTCTCGTTGCCCGCCGATGCCGATCCGTTAAGAACAGAAATCCGTGTCGACGGTGTGGGCGTCCCGCCAACTCGAAAATCGGAAAATGTTTTGGAGATACCCGTCGCAGATAACGACGGCGAGCATTTGCTCGAATTGCGATACGAACTAACGGGCGGCCAGCAGAGCTCAGGCAAGCTAAGATTTGAATTTCCGCAATTTGTGGACGGCATTCGTCTTGGGGCGGAGCCCATCTACTGGCAGCTTGTGTTGCCTAACGACTTGCACCTGCTCGCTCCTCCCCGAGATTTGAGCTTTGCTTCGAAATGGAAATGGCAAAAGCTTGGATGGCAGAGAACGCCTTTTTTGGATGATGAATCGCTCGTCCGCTGGGTCGGGCATTCTGAACTGGAAAAAACAAACGTCGCAATGCCAGGGGAATTTGGTACCGATTTGACAAATGTATATTTGCTGCGGATGCGATCGTTGCCTCGCGAAGTTGCAATCCGACCCGTTTCGCGAACGGTCCTTACGGTCGTTGCTGCAGGCGGTGTTCTGGCGATCGGTTTGTTATTTATTTACGTACCTATTATGCGGGCTCGAGGCGTTCTCTTCTCCGCATGCGTGATCATGGTAGCCGTCGGACTAGCCTTTCCCGAGCCTACGCTCGTCGTTGCTCAATTGGCCGTTGTAGGAATTATCTTGGCGATCGTCGGATTTGCGCTGCGTTTGGCTTTAAACTTGCCCAGACGTAGATCGGGTATCTTGCGTGTGACGGGACCACGTTCGAGTGTTCGGCAACGCGTCACGGAAGTTTTTCAGCCGACGGCGGTCGCAACCGGACAGATTGGGTCGAGCATTTCCGGTGCAACCGCCGTCAGCGAGCCCGTTCCAAAGCCTTAGGGCCGTTTGGTGGATTCGTGAAGAGGTTTGCAATTACTTCGCAGCTGGTCGTTGTCGCGATCTTTCTCTGCGCGCCGATTGCGTTGCCGCAAGATTCTGACACTCGCTTTAGATTTCGGCGCATTTACGTGCCTGCAGATCGAATCGAAGACTGGCCGGTTGGGAATACTCGATTCGAGGCGATCGAGGCAAGCAAATTCGAAGAATTAATTGCAAATATCGCCACAGACACTTCCAAGCAAGGTGCTTTTGTCGAGCACGCCCTATTCGAGGCTCGATTCGACGAAGCCAGTAAAACCTTGAAAGGGTCGGCAACTCTTGGGATCGTCCTTAAAGCAGACCGGCCTGTCGTTACGTCGCTGGCTCCGACAAATCTTCCGATGACGGATTTCCAGTGGCAGGGCGAAACGAACGCCGAACCGGCATTGATCGCCTTGGCGGGGGACGGAAACCTTTCCCTGTTGGCCGACCGCTCAGCAGAACTAGACCTGCAATGGTCCCTAAGGGCTCAACACGATGTCCACGGGCGGCTTCACTTCTTACTGCAACTTCCGCCAAGCCTGAGTCGGAGAATCGACCTGAATTTGCCGGCGGTTTATGAGCCTCGCGTCGATCATGGCCTCGTCAAAGCAAAAAATGCCGCCAGGGACGGACGCCGAGACTGGCAGATTCTCGTTGGAACGTCAGGGAGGTTGCGATTGAGTTTAGTTTCGGCGAAGGCGGATCGGCCGAAGTCTCTAGCTCATTATGCGGACTCTCACTCTTACGATATTTCTCGTCGCGGAGTCGATTTAATCGCGAGCTTTAAACTATCAGCAGTCGACCACGAATTGGAAAGCATATCGGTCAAATTGGATCCTGAGTTGGAACTGCTAGAGGCCCACCTTGGCGGCTCCGAACTTGATTGGTCGCGCGAGGCTTCCCAAGCCGCCCCCAACGCTGCCACTTTTTACTTTCCCAAACCGCTCATGGTTGGTTCGCGGACGCTCCGCATTCGCGCCTCTTGCTCAACCGAGGTTGCTAATTTGTGGCAGCTTCCGAGGATCGTTCCGCGCGACATGCGCTGGGACCGATCAGAAACAAAGCTTGTCGTTCGAACGCCGCTCGCGCTTGCCGATTTACAGATGCGTGACGGGCTCCAAACAAAACGGACGCCTTTGCCTCTCGCGAGCGGTCAGTCAATCGAGATAAGACACTTTTCTGCGCACCCGCGCAATTCGATTATTCTCCGAGAAGCTCCGTCCGAATTGCAAATCGATTCGGCGACCATGATCGAAATCGGCGAGACGACAATCGGAGCGCGTGTGGTTGCCGATCTTTCTATAACGGGACGAGAACAGTTCGTCGTCCGTGGGCAATTACTCGGACCATGGCAGTTGGAACAACTTACTTCCGAGCCGCCGAATGCCATCGACGGCGTACCGATCGTCGATGCCAAGAACAATTTAACTATTCGTCTCAGCCGCGGACTAGCTCCTGATCAGAATTTACGCCTAATACTAAGGGCGACGGCTCCTCAGTCACCTGCGGAACGTCGAGTAGAGAACGGTGCTCTTGCCTTTCAGCAGAAGGACTTTCGAGTTCTCTCGTTCGACGCCGAAGAGATTCGCCACCGCAGCTTGATTCACTTGCGGGTCAACGACGCATTTCGAATCGATTCAGAAGGTGCGGATCGAGTCGAACTGCTTGATTTTCAGGACGTGTCCGCAGCCGACGCCCGTCGACTCGATGATCAGTCGCCGGCGCTGCTCTGGCTCGACCAGCCGCCGGATAACTGGTTGCGAATTACTTTACGTGGTCAGGAACCACGAATAGCGATTAGGAATGAAATAGACGCGAGCTTCAATTTCGACACCGTCGTCTGTGAAAATCGCATCTACTGCAATCCCGAATTCGGGTCTGTCAACCGTCTCCATGTTCGATTTAGCCAGCCTCAGGAGAGTGCCCCGCAGTGGCGGATCGTAGATTCCCAAACCACTGTTGCTAGTTCTAAGCTGTCTGGAGGTAAAGCCAATGAAGTCTGGCTACTTCAATTTTCGTCGCCGCTCAGCGATCCCTTTGTGATCGCAGCGCGGGATTCAAAACCGCTCGAAGATCCGCATTCAATCGGCTTATTCTCGGTAGATGCTTCTGGCGAGCAAAGCGGCAAGCTAACCATCCGCAATCGGTCCGGTGCCATTTTTTCGATCCGACAGAGTGGGCTTCAGCCATTGCAGCCGGCGCCGGCCGGTCCGACCAGATACGGGCAAGTTGTCGGCGCTTACGAGTATCTTCCGCTGGCGGATGTTGGAAATGTCGAACAATCGATAAGCGTGGATCACATTGATGCGGACGGGCCAACGCGCTGCTTTGCTTGGCTTGGGCAGATTCATTCCCGTTTTTATGCCGACGGCTCCGGTCTCCACACGGTTTCCTACCACATTGAGAATTCCGGTGAACCATCACTTCAAATCACGCTGCCATCCAAAGTTCAGTTTCGCAACTTGGTGGTAAATGGCGCGAGCCAACTCGATCAGATTTCCGAAGGTGATCGCGTTCTCTCCATTGCGCTTCCACAGGACGATCGGTTCCCCACGGTACGCCTGCAGTACGAATCCGCCGCGAGTTCGCGTTGGCTTGGGCTGGTAAGACAAGTGACGCAATTGGTACCGGACAC
>CAJIAM010001042.1_pt1 | contig 9043 bp, 6 predicted proteins | sample 9199151 | NCBI WGS metagenome assembly CAJIAM01 (sample SAMEA7708259, study PRJEB35096) | sediment metagenome | biome: marine neritic benthic zone biome [ENVO:01000025]; feature: sediment [ENVO:00002007]; material: shallow marine sediment [ENVO:03000034] sea grass bed [ENVO_01000059] ...
CAGAGTTTTCTCCGAAAGTGGCAGTCCCATGTTGTCATCAGTGGGCTTGTATTGCGGGTTGCGCTCGAATCCAAAGCGCTGTCCGTACCGCCCTGTGATAAAGCTTGCGCGACTGGGGCCGCAAACTGAATAGCCGACATAACCGCTCGTGAACTTCACACCACCGGCTGCGATGGAGTCGATATGCGGCGTAGGAATGTCCTTACAGCCGTTGAAGCCGACATCCGCATAGCCCAGGTCGTCCGCCATGATGACGATAAGGTTCGGGTGATCCGCCAGTGTAGGCGTCGGGGACAGGACCGGCACTGACGATAGAAGCGTGAGAATGATGAACTGCGCGGGGTTGATTATGTTCGCCCGAGCTTCGGTCTGTTGGGTGTTGAATTTCAAGCAAGTGTCTCCTCGGTTACGATTTCACCGACTTGATTCGCAGTGGCCGTGTCTGCCGTTCACTTAATGGAAACGATATGGACCATCAGCTTCACGTATTCCGATTTGCCCGGCTTCACTATCGCGATCACCTTAACCTCCTTGTCGAGATGTGGAGTTACCTGTGCCGCGAGCGAATCGATCACAAAGTAGCTTTGACCGCCGTTCTTATCGGTGAACGTCAACCCGCCCTTCGCTGATTTTGAAAACGTTCCGTTGGTCTGCAGGCGTTTTTTCGCGGGATTTGAACCTAATTTCGCCTTGCCGGCCTTCACCTTGTTCTGGTGCGCTTTCAACTCGGGCCAACTAAGCGTGCCGTCTTTGTTGGCGTCCGCTGCTGGGTTCTTCCGAAAGTAGTCGGCTTTCCATTCTTCCGCCGTCGGCTCCTTCTGCGGAATCGAGTCTGGTATCCGCGCGAGCAGTTTTTCGCGGAAGGAATTCAGGGTCTCCGCATGATCCGGATTCAGCGCCAAATTGGTCCACTCATGAGGGTCTTCGGCACAATGATAGAGTTCTTCCTTCTCGTTCTCATACCGAATGTAGCGCCAGTCCTTCGTGCGCAGTGTGTAGCTCTGAAATGCCGGGTCGTAGTAAGTTGCCCATCTGTAAAGAGCGGTGAGAACAGCATCAGGGCCGTCCCACTTTCCGGCGGCGGGATCGCTGAGCAGCGGCTTCATACTGAACCCTTCGAGTGGCCGGCCTTTGTCATTCTTAACGGTGTCATCAGGCAGACCGCACAGATCGATCAACGTGGGATAGAGATCGATCAGACTCACCGGGGTGTCGCAAACCTCTCCGGCTTTTGAGACGCCCGGCGCGCGGATCACCAGCGGAATGCGAGTGCTTTCCTGCCAGGCGGAGTTCTTATACAGGTAGTCTTTTTCACCCATTCCCCAACCGTGGTCGCTGGCGAACACGATTATCGTGTTGTCCTTCAGCGAGGAATGATCCACCACGTCGAGAATGTCACCGAGCAGATCATCGACCGAGGCGACGCTGGCGAGATAGGCCTGAATAAACTTCTTGAGTGCCAGCTCACGGTTTCCTCCATAAGAAGCGACGATGCTTTTATAAATCTTTACTCCGCGTTCGTCTTCAATTGGGTTGATAGTATGCCTGAAGGTGTCCTCAGCATCACCGTCTTTAATGTCCGGCAGCCGAATCGACTCCAGCGGAAAACGATCGAAGTACTTTCGCGGGACGATCAGCGGAGTGTGCGGGCGGACAAAACCAACGCCCATGAAAAACGGTTTTGAGTCCGGCTTTTCCGCGAATTTCTTCAGCTTTTCCACGGCCCATTGAGCATTCAACTCGTCGCCTGTCGGATCGCGATCGTCATCCGATGCGTAGCGCAGTTCACGCTGCTTCGCCCAGCCTCCGGTTCGCCAGGTGAGTTTCTCTTCCGGCCGCAGCACGCGAAGCGGGCCGAAAGACCCATCAATCGCACCAAAATCATCGCGGAACGGGGCTGGCACATCCGGATGGGGCAGGTTGTCCTTGCCGCCGGCGTAGGCAAACGGGCCGTAGTCTGATGGGTGACCATATTCATCCCATTCAGTCTTGTCGCGATTGTGCATCACCTTGCCAGTGCCGAGTGAGTGATACCCGTGCGCGCTGAAATGCGCCATCATCGTCCGCGAGTTTTTCAGGATCTCGTTCTTGTCCCAGTGCTCGAAACCAAACTGCTGCGAGGTATGCGGGTAGATGCCGGTGGCAAAGCTGGCACGCGACGGGTTGCAGATCGGGCTATTGCAATGTGCCTGCATGAATGACACACCGCTTTTTGCCAGCCGAGCCATATTCGGCGTCTTCGCCTGAGGATGCCCGCCGAAGCCTTCGACGTAGTCATTCAGGTCATCGCAGATTATTAAGATGACATTGGGATGCTCAGCAGCAATCGTCTGACGACACGACACAGAAATGGCGATCGTCAGCAAACAGAAACAGCAATGCCGCAAGTCCCATAGTTTCATGGTCAGTGGTACCTTCGAGTACCCGCGCCGAAGCCGGAGATAGTTGTGGGCTGATAGAATGAATTGACCAACACGCGAGAATCATTAACAGCGAATCCGTAATTTCTTTGGAAACCTCGAAAAACAAGGGAAAGGACCGCGCGACACGCTCGCGGACGGCGGGAATCACGAAAAATCGATCTTCTTCGGACAAGCTTGTTAATGATCCGGGCCAGACAGACAAATGATATTGTCGGCTCGTCGCGAGTTTTCCAACCCGCAGCGTCAGCGAGGATTCTGCATGCCTCTGATCGCCGTCCCCGCCGATGCTACGGGTTAAGATTGTTAACAAGAGCAAACGCAAGGAAGAAGCCGCTTCCGAACCTCCGGTGGAGCCATGCCTGACGATTCCGAATCCTTTGCCGTGCAGTGGCTAAAAGCCGAACCGACCCTGCGCGCTTTCGTGGCGGCGGCGGTCTGGGACGCGCACCATGCGGAAGACGTGCTGCAGGAAGTCGCGGCCACTGTCACTCGAAACTACGAGTCGTTCGATTCATCGCGGCCCTTTTTGCCATGGTGTCTGGGGATAGCCCGTCTGAAGATCAAGGAATACCTGAGAGCAACTTCGCGAGATCGAGTCGTTCTCTCGGATGCCACATTGCTCGCTTTGGAGTCTGCCGCCGCAGACCTGGTCGAAGATCACCTGGCGGCCCGACGAATTGCGTTACAACAATGCGTGCGGAAGCTGAAAGGGCGGCAGCGGCAGGTGATCGAGATGCGGTATCTGCTCCAAACGCCGCTGGAAGAGATCGCCCGCAAGCTGTCAACGTCCGCCGGTTCGATTGCCGTCACACTGCATCGCGCCCGAGCCAGCCTGAGAGAATGCGTGCTGCGTACAGTTCAGGCGGAAGGAGCATCGAAATGAAATCGCCCGAAGAATTGTTCGATCTTTACGTTGACGGTTCACTGTCACCGGAGGAACTGGCAAGAGTCGAAGAGTGGATCGCCGAAGATCCCGCGAACGCAAAGCAGTTTCTGCTGTGGTCGGCGACCAATCTGGATACGCGTGTGGCGTTGCAGTCCGACTCGCTTCGTGCCGCAGCGACCGTTAACCTGAACCCAAGTGAGCCGACGGCGCTAGCCGACGGCCGCGATCCAATGTCCGAGGCTAGCTCGCAAGCCAGGCGTCTTCGAGGCTCCGCACTGCTTCGATACGGCACCGTCGCAATCGCGGCAAGCCTGCTCGCAACGATCTCGCTCCTGACATGGCAATCACGACAGCAGCCCACGACCGTCGATACCGCCGATCCGTTCACCAGCAAAGACAACATCGCGGCCCGCGTGATCCAGCGAATTGACTGTGTTATGCAGGACGAAAGGTGGAGTCTGGCGAACCCTAATGAATTTGAAGCGGGACAATCCGTCCGTCTATCGGAGGGTCTGGCGATCTTGCAGTTTAGTCGTGGCGCCCAAGTTACTTTGCAAGGGCCGGCAGAGCTGGAGATTGTATCGGATAACAGCGGCTTTCTTCACTCAGGAAGACTCACGGCGACTGTACCGCCTAAAGCGATCGGCTTCGAGATTCTCACACCCAACAGTCGCGTGATCGACCACGGGACAGAATTCGGCGTCAGCGTCGATGAAAACGGCGACACTGAAACTCATGTCTTCGACGGTGAGGTCGAACTCATTGCCACCCAAACACAACTCCCGCAAGATGCAGGCCAGCCAAATGCGAACGCCGAAAAAGGGCGACAATTGAAAGAGAAAATGGCTGCGCGCATTCGTAGCGAAACAGGCGTGAGGACCGAATCCATTGCAGCAAGCCCGGAAAAGTTCATTCGACTTCCCGTTCGTGACATCGATTCAGCTGAGCGTCTTGCATCCATCACTGACCTTCCCGCGCGCGACAATCTGGTGATGTGGTTCGAGGCCGATCAAGGCGTACAACTCGATAGCGACTCTCGTGTGATCTCATGGCAGAACCTGGCGACGGCAACGCAACGGGCTGTCGGCGATGAAATAATGCCCAATTCCACAGCGTGGCAAGTCGATGCGGAATCTCGCCCACTTTGGAAGGCGGAGAGTTTTGCGGGGCATGCGGCCATCAGGTTCGGCGGATACGACAGCAGAGAATTTCTGGCAACGACCCCGATTCAAACTGGTAACGACGTGACCGTACTGGTGGTTTGTAGTTTCGGTTCGGTCGAAGGTGTCGGTTATGGGCACATCGTGTCGCTTGGCAATCGCACGAGATTGATTGTCGAACGAAAGTTCGCCGACGCTGTAGGGACGTATTCCTGGTCATGGAGAAAGGATAGGACGCCTCATTTCCGCAAAGAAGTTCTCGAAGCCAATGACCGCGTGCCGCCGGCCACACCGCTGCTCTGCGCCGTCCGATACAGCCAGAAGTCAAACACTTACGACCTGTTTTGCAACGGGCAACTGCAATCATCGGGCGAAGCAATTGGCAGCCTCGCAACGGATGCCTCGCACGTCATTGGCTGCGACGGGAAACGAGACCGCTTCTTCTTCAACGGCAGCATCGCCGAGATCGTCGTCTACGACCACATGCTCGACCGGCAATCGTTCGATAAGGCTACGACAACCTTAATGGGGAAGTACGGGATCCAATCCGAGTCGAAGAACTAACCGCTAAAGACGAGAGTCGCCGCGTACCATCGAATCGCAAAGTGTTACCGACACTGCGGATAAGCGGCGACATCTACCGCACCGCAAATTCGCTCTGAGAGCTAACCCACGAGTCGCTCTGATTTCGCAATTGTGAAAGAGCACCCCGGGTAGGATTCGAACCTACGACCTGCTGATTAGAAGTCAGCTGCTCTATCCAACTGAGCTACCGGGGTTTGGTTAGCGCTTCGAATTCTGCTTCGAAAAAGACACCGTGCGGCTTTACGAGGTTCAATTTTAAGCCGTTCGCCGAGTCTAATCTTTGCCCATTGGGCTGCATAGCTTTGGCAGCTAAGACCCGTGATTCTATGCGGCGACAAGTAAATCGAAGGACGGCGGGCCAGTCCATAAGGTCTTACGTTCATCCGAGCATGCCAGAGATCCAAAGAGCGTACGCAACCGGCGCGGCGAATAGTGGTGCGTCGAGCAGGTCCAAGACTCCGCCAAAGCCCGGCATCCAAGCGCTGGAATCTTTGTAGCCCGAGTCGCGCTTGAGTAGCGATTCGGCTAAGTCTCCCAGGACGCCGGCAACGCCAAGGGCGAGACCGTAAATCATAACGGCGATCAGCGGCGGCCGTGTGACGGTCGGCGCGATGAGCGGTATGAGAAGAGCAAATGTCACCCATGACACTAACGCTGCGACTGCCAGTCCGCCGATGAGCCCCTCAATCGTCTTGCCGGGACTTAACCGCGGCGCCATTTTGTTTTTCCCAATCATCCGGCCAACGGTGTACGCGCCGATGTCGCAAGACTTGACGATTACCAGCATCGAAATCAGCGGCACGCCGTTCCACGTTTCGCCACTGACAAAACGGAGCTTTACAAGAAACGCAAGTAGCAGCCCAACGTACGTCGCGGACAAAAAACCGAGCGCAAGATTCTGCGTCAAGCCTTGCGGGTTTTCGTAGCGAAACATTTCGCCAACAAACGCGGCCAACGCTGCGGCAGCGAGCCCCAAAAGCGGCCAACCCAAATCGCCGAGCGGACAGTCGGCCGGATAGCCGGGCCACAGATGCGGCACACCGGTCGCCGCCACAACCAAAAACGCACCGCCGTAGACGACCCAGGGAATCGGACGCTGATCGCGAACACACGTCAGCCGCAACATTTCGCCCGCGGCGACGACGGCCAAGATCAGCGCAAGCGGAAACAAAAAAATGCCCGGCGTCGCGCTTTGCAGATCCAGCCAGAATAGCCCGGCCAGCAGCGCGATGAAAACCGTTCCGAGAATCAATCGCCAGCGCAGCACCTTCGACTCCTGCGACGTTCAAGAAGTTTCGGTGCCGCCAAGTCCGCCAAACCGGCGTTCGCGGGTAGCAAAATCGCGAATCGCCGCGTGCAAATCGGCTTCGACAAATTCGGGCCAGCATTTCTGGGTCACCCAAAGCTCGGCATAACTAATTTGCCACAAGAGAAAATTGCTGATCCGCATTTCGCCTGCCGTGCGAATCAAGAGATCCGGATCCGGCATGCCGGCTGTGTAGAGTCGTTCGCTAATCGTCGTTTCGGTAATCTTGTCAGGCTCGATGCGGCCCGCCCGCGCGTCTTCGGCCAATCGCTGTACGACATCCAACAATTCGCTGCGGCCGCCGTAATTGATCGCCAGGCAGAGCCGCGTGCCGGTATTCCGGGCGGCCATTTCGATCGTCTTGTCGGTTTCGCGCAGCACGTTGTCCGGGATGCCGGTCCGCCGGCCGATCGTCGAGACGCTGACGTTGTTGCGCATGATCGTCGCACGTTCTTCGATCATGTACTGTTCGAGCAAATGCATCAAAAAATCGAGTTCTTCCTGCGGCCGCTTCCAGTTTTCGCTCGACAGGCAATAAAGTGTCAGTTGCTCGATGCCCAACCGCGCGCACTCTTCGGTCGCGCGACGGACGCTCGCGACGCCCCGGCGATGCCCTTCGATCCGCGGCAGACCTTGCCGCTGAGCCCAACGTCCGTTTCCGTCCATGATCACGGCAATGTGTCGCGGCCACTGCTCACGCGGCACGTCGGCAAGCGTATCGGGAGTCTCTTCTGCGGGCGTCGCCGGTGATTCAGTTTCACCAGAAGTAGCAGCGTCGGAAGACATCGGCGTTAAAGATCGGCTGAAAAAATTTCAAACAGAAGGCGCGGCGTGCGATTAATGCAATTAGCGTTTTATCTTGCGCCGTGCGAATCTGCAACGTCGAAAAGCGGCTCGGCTCTGTTGATACAAATTGTGACGCAACAAGCAGCATCTGAACCGAGGCGGCCCCAACAAAAAAGCCGCACGATCAAACGGCGACCGCATCGGCCGCCGTTTTGCCCAGGATTGTTTGGCTCCGCTCGGGACCGACCGAGACACACGTGATCGGCCGCTCGAGCAGTTCACTCACGCGATCCAAGTACCGTCGCGCGTTGTCGGGCAAATCATCGAGACTGCGGGCTTCTGTGATTTCTTCCGCCCAGCCGGGCAGCGTCTCGTAGACCGGTTTTGCACGGCGAATGTCGTCAACGTGGCTAGGAAAGTTCGTCACGCGCTGGCCGTCGATTTCATACGCGGTGCAAATCTTCAGTTCTTCGAATTGACTGAGCACGTCCAACAGCATGATCGCCAGTTCGTCCGCGCCGCTCAGCCGCGCGGTGTAACGCACGGCAACTGCGTCGAACCAACCACAGCGCCGCGGCCGCCGCGTGACGGTGCCGTATTCATTGCCACGATCGCGGAGCGTTTGGCCCGTGTCGTTGTCTTGCTCGGTTGGAAACGGTCCGCCACCGACACGCGTCGAATACGCTTTGACAATACCGATCACACGGTCGATAAACCGAGCGGGCACGCCGGCGCCGCCGGTCACTCCGACTCCGGAACTGTTGCTACTGGTCACAAAAGGAAATGTTCCGTGATCGACGTCCAGCAGCGAGCCCTGGGCGCCTTCGAAGAGCACTTTCTTGTCGGCTTCTAACGCGTCGAGCAAGAAACTGGTCGTGTCGGCCATGAACGGTTCGAGCCGCCGCGCGTAGCCGGTGTACTGCTCGAAAATCGAGTCCGCGTCGAGCGAGTCGATTTCGGCTTGCGAGCCGCCCAAGCTTGCCAACGTCCGTTTCTTTATTTCGACGACGTGGCCGATATGTTCTCGAAACGTCGGACGCAGCAGATCCCCAAGCCGAAACGCGTGCGAACGACCGACTTTGTCGCGATAGCAGGGCCCAATTCCGCGGCCCGTCGTTCCGATGTTCTCGCCATCGGACGTTGACTCGTTCAGCACACGGTCTTCGAGCATGTGCCAAGGAAAGATAATGTGGGCCCGGTCGCTCAACATCAAATTCTCCGAGACCTTGACGCCGCGCGACAAGAGCCCGTCGATCTCTTCGATGAACGCCGGCGGGTTGATGACGACTCCGCCGGTCACGACGCACTGAACGGCCGAAGTCAAAATGCCGCTGGGAATGAGCGACAACTTATATGTCTGATCGCCACGGACGACCGTGTGTCCGGCATTCGCGCCGCCTTGATAGCGGACGACGATGTCGTTGTTTTCGGTCAGCAGGTCGACGACTTTCCCTTTGGCTTCGTCGCCCCACTGAAGCCCAATTACGCACGTTCCCGGCACAGCACGGTCCTCGGCAAGAAGTGAAGATTCCGTCGTACGCCGGCGTCAGAATTTGGCCAGCGCACAAACCGTCGAGTCTATCTAGGGCGATGGGCACTGGCAAGTGAACGGACGGTAACTCAGCGTTTCAACCAGCCGGAAACTGCCGGCAGTATTCATAAACAGCGATCGCGGCGGCGGTCGCGGCGTTATGGCTGAACGGCTGCCCGTAAACGGAAATTTCCACCACGTCGTCCAGCGTGGCGAGTACTTCTTCGGTCAGGCCCGTGCGTTCGTTGCCGACGACGAGAACGGTGTTTCTTTCGAACCTGTATTCGTAAAGATCGATCGAGCCGCTCGTTTGTTCAAGGCCCACGATGCGAAAGCCTTCGCGGCGAAGTTGGGCGAGTACGGGCG
>CAJIAM010000696.1_pt1 | contig 8969 bp, 8 predicted proteins | sample 9199151 | NCBI WGS metagenome assembly CAJIAM01 (sample SAMEA7708259, study PRJEB35096) | sediment metagenome | biome: marine neritic benthic zone biome [ENVO:01000025]; feature: sediment [ENVO:00002007]; material: shallow marine sediment [ENVO:03000034] sea grass bed [ENVO_01000059] ...
GCTTCGAAAGTCAGTCTCGGCCACGAAATCGGCTCGCAACTGTTGTCGAATCATCGGCCGCTTTGGATCGGCTCGGGCATCTTGGCGGCCGTGTCCCTAACGCCGGGCCTTCCGAAGATCCCCTTTTTGCTTATTTCGGCTGGCCTGTTTTTGTATTTAAAACGAGCGGCGCGAAAGTCCGCGGCCGAGGCAAAAGCCAAGCCGCCGGCCAAGCCGCCGAAAATTTCGCGCGAGCAACAGCAACTCGACGAATTTCTTCAAACGGATCGCGCAGGAATCGAGATCGGTACGCAGCTGACTCCTTTGGTCGACACCAAAAGCGCAAAAGGACTCGCCGAACGCATCACGAGCTTGCGGCGCGAGTTGACGCGGCAACACGGCTTATGGATTCCAGCTTTGCGTGTTCGCGATAATTTGACGCTCGGCCCGGACAGCTATCGCATTCTGATCGGAGGTCGCGAGGTCGGCCGCGGCGAACTGCGCCCCGATCATTATCTCGCAATCGATCCAGGGAAAACCAAACTGACTGTCGCCGGCACGGACACGACCGATCCGGCCTTTGGACTGCCGGCCAAGTGGATCAGCCCAAACCAGCGACAACGCGCCGAAATGGCAGGCTATACCGTCGTCGACGCACCAAGCGTCTTGATTACTCATCTAAGCGAACTGCTCAAGCGCTACGCGCACGAACTGCTGAGTCGCGAAGATCTGCAAAAACTGATTGAGAAGGTTCGTGAAACCTCGCCCTCAATTGTCGAAGAACTCAAACCCGAACTAATTCGCATGGGGGCGCTTCACAAGCTCTTGATCGGTTTGCTCGAAGAGCGCGTTCCGATTACGAATTTGCCTCGGATCCTGGAAACGGTTGTTGCCCACGCCGCACAACAGAAAGACCCCGCCGCGCTGATTGAATTGGTCCGTCAAGATTTGGGTCGCGACATTTGTCATCGTTTGAAAGACGAAACCGGCCGAGTCCGCGTGATCGTGCTCGAGCCGCGCTTGGAACACGCGCTGCGCGAGTCGCTTCACAATGGACATCTTTCGTTGCCGCCGTCCGAGCTGGAACGGCTGGTCGTCGGGCTTCAGCAGATTTGTCAAAAGACAAACGCCGAAGGCAAGGATGCTGGCCTGCTGACCGACGCCGCGCTGCGGCGTCCGCTGCGCTACGCGATTCAGCGATCGCTCGCAGAGTTGCCGGTGATCGCCTACACCGAAGTCCCGCACGACTTGATGATTGAACCGGTTTCCTTGATTCGGCACGATGACATTTTCACGGCACAGCAACAACCTCAGACGAGTAGTCAGACCACTGACGCATTTGATCAACAAACTTATTCGCTCACCGAACAACTAAAAGCCGCCGTGGCCGGCGCCGCGGCATGACGCATGAGTTCATGAATTACTGAAACCGATGGCAGAACATCACCAACCATTTCCCTGGGGACGCGTCGCCGCGCTACTGACCGCCTGTCTCACAACGTTGATTGGCGTAGCGTGCGGCGTCGAACCGTTTGTCATTTTGCAACGATCGTTCTTCGGATCGGTGGCTGTGGGCTGCGCGATCAGCCTCGCCTGCCAAATGTTCAAGTTAGCCAATACTTCATAGCTCCACTATTTAGCACCGCGACAATGGAACTTGCCCAGCATGGAAGCGGCGGCAAACACTTATCACAAGGTTGCGCAGAAACACCGGCGAGACCAGTTGGTCCTCGACCACTTGGACTACGTCCGGCACATTCTGCAAAAGCTGCTCACGCAGCTACCCGGCGGCGTTGACGAAGAAAACCTCGAAGCCGCGGGTTTGCTGGGACTCGTCGAAGCCGCCCAGCAGTTCGATTTTTCCCGCAATGTTACTTTCACAACGTTCGCCTATCCGCGCATCCGCGGCGCTATCGTCGACGAATTGCGACGCAATAGCCCGTTGCCGCAGCAGATGCTCAAGCAAATCGCGCGCATCCGCGAAGCGAGCGAAAAGCTGCCGCCGCCAGCTACGCCCGAAGACATCGCGCGAGCAACAGAAATGTCGCTGGCCGAGGTCGAACGTTGTCTTGAAGCGACGAGACTGACACGCGTCAGCTTGTGGGAAGAGTCGGCCGTCTCGATAGCCGAGATTCAGGACCGGCGTGCGACGCAACCCGAGACCGAAGCCGAATCCGCCGAACGCAAACAAGTTCTCGCCGACGCCATCGAGTCGCTACCCGAACAAGAGCGGGTGGTTATTACGCTTTACTACTTGGAAGATCTGCGACTTAAAGAGATCGGCGAGCTGATCGAGCTTTCCGAGTCACGCGTCTCGCGCATCTTGGCCAAAGCGCAGTTTCGGCTCCAACAGTTCGTCAAAGCGAGAGGTGGATGACATGGATTCTTTTTTCATTAACAACGTCGACGCGTCTTCGCGCTACGTGCCCGACCGTAAAAACAACTCCGGACAGCCGAAGAAATCGAAGAACAAACCCGACCGATCCGATTCTGACGAGGACGACGAACCGGCCGAAGGCGAAGACACGACTGAAGAAAAAGAACCTACCAAGACAATTGGAACCGTGATTGACCTGGAGATCTAGAATGAGCTTTTTCGAAGAAAACCGGCAGACGGAACGCCGGCAAGGCGACCGGCGTCGTAGCGATCGCCGTCGATTGGTCTTGCCGAACGAATCGGTCTGCGTCGACGGCCGCACGACGCTGGTCGGCGTGCCGACGGCGACGGCCAACGCGACTCCGGAAGTCCGCGTCGTCAAAGACGGCTCGATCGTCCAAGCTATCGAAGTCATCTGTCCGTGCGGCAATTGCCTGCGTCTGGTTTGCCAGTACGACTGAGGAAAAAATGAAGTCACTCGCAGCAAAGTGGTTTGTAGTCAGCGGCAGCATGGTCGTGTTCGGCTTGGCTGGCTGTGGCTGGTGGCAGCAGACACGACCGCTCAAACATGTACCGCCCGCCACCAGTCCGGATGTCGTTCCGCCGGTCAACGCGTACGGACATTTGCACAAGGGCAGCGCGTTTCAAGGCGTAGATTTTGAAGTGCCACTGTCAGAAACGGCGACCGAACACGCGCTGCGACTGGAACGGCGCGTCGACGAACTGGAGTCAATCAACGCAAGCCTGCGTCGTCGCATCAGCCTGCTGATGGACGCGGTCGAGCAGCGAGACGAATTGTTGGATTCGGCAGAAAAGGAACTCGCTACGTCGAATTCAAAACTCACCAAAACCCGCAAAGAACTCGCTGACTGGCAAAAAGACATCGAGCAGTTGCATTCGCGGCTGGTCACTTACGAAACCAAACATCGGGACGATCTGGACAGCCTCCTGAAACTGGTCCAAAGCCTCGTCGGTCAATACGAAGCGGACAGCGCGGACAATGCGGGTCAGCCCAGCTCAAGCGCCCTAGAACTCGTCGCGCCCAGAGAACGCGAATCGCCGCCACTTCCAGAAAGCGAGCAGTAGCAGAATGTCGATCGATACTTTCGGTGTTCGCCGAATTCGAAATTTTGATCGTCGCAGCTTTTTGAAAGTCGCAGGGCCCGCTGCGCTGTTTTTCGGCTGCCAACGCCCGCACAAACCGATCAAAGGCGTTCCGGCTTTCAGCTATCAATCGATCCCCGGCGTGTTTTCGACCGTTCGCCGCGTGGTTATTTTGCCAACAGGCAACGAAACGAAACACCGAGGCGCGGAAGAAATCTTTCAAAAAGCGCTCGCCGAAGCGCTCCAAGCGACTGGCCATTTCGAAGTCATCCGTCTCGCGCCTGCCGACCTCGAGGGCTTACCGCCACCCGTACCGTCAATGGCGAGCTACTCCGAGAAACTTCTTGCCCTACTCTCAAGACGATATCGCGCCGAAGGCGTCGCCTTTTCAACGCTGCGAAGTTATCACCCATACTGGCCAATGCGAATTGGTGCAAGCGTCAACGTTGTCGACACGCGCGAAGCGGTCACGATGGCGTCGGTTGACGGCATCTGGGACGCCAGCCAAGAATCAATCGCCCGCCAGGCCCGCGGCTTCTTCGCGCGACAAACGTTTCAACAATCGCTCCCGCACAACGATTTAATCTTGCACTCGCCCCGCAACTACAGCGCATTCGTCGCCTACCAAATCGCGACCGCAATCGTCGCGGACGCCAAGAGGACGCACCAAACTTTTGACGCACGCTAATTATGATGTTGCGTCAACGCTTTAGCCGCCTATTAACGTCTAACGAATCAGGTTCGTTAACTCTTCTAAAATCTCGTCGGTTACGGTGATGGTTCTGGCGTTTGCCGAGAAACCGCGCTGCGCGACGATGAGGCGGGTGAACTCCAATGCGATGTCGACGTTGGCTTGTTCGAGATGTCCGCCGAGCACTTGGCCGCGATTTCCAGACAGGGCTGTACCGATTTGGACTTCGCCCGAATTGAGGGATTCCAAAAAGAAGTTGTCGCCCCGTGCAGTCAGGCCTTTGGAATTTCGAAAGGAAGCGATCGCCAACTGCGCAATCGGAAAGGTACGGCCGTTGGTGGCGACGCCTTCGATGATTCCGTCGGACGAAACATTGACGGATGACAGCGAACCGGGAGCAAAACCATTTTGCTTAGCAGCCATGGAAGAATCGGCTGCCACATGAGTTAGCCCTTCAAACGTGCCGTTGGCACCGAAGGAGATCGCAATGGTTTGCGGCGTAGTAATGCCGTTAAATTGAATCGTGATCGCAGCGTCGCCAAGGCCCGTTCCCAGCACTTGTCGCAGAGAACCGTCGTCATTGAAGGTGATTTGCTGCACGGAATCGTCCAGCATTATGCCTTCCTTAGCGTCAATACTTGCGGTCAAATCCCAACTGTCGCTTGCGTTTTTCTGAAACGTCAAATTGACCGTATGTGATCCGCCACGGATGTCAAAAATCTCGAGCGCACTTTGGATCACGTCACCGACTTTGCCTTCGGTCGTCGTGACCGGTAAATGGGTGGCGAAGTTTATGCCGCCGGTATTCGCTACGCCGTTACCGAGGGATAGCGTCATGGCTGTTTCGCCAATTGTGTCGGCCGTCAAAACAAGATTCCCAAGCACGTCAATGCTGCTCGAAGCCCCGGCAAAGGCCGCGTCGATCGCCGCCATGAGATCGCCGAGGGTTGTCGTCCCGTCCACGTTCAACGTTGCGCTGACCGACGAGCCATCGAAGTCCGTTCCAGCAATTGACACGGTATCACCCACGATAAACGGCGCGGTCGAGCTATCCAAATTATTGAGCAGCGTGGCGGCAGTCGCCGGCGCACCACTTTCCTGATAAGGCGAACTGGATGTAATGACTTCCGCCCGCGGTCCGGTTGCGTCGGCCGTCAAGTTGCCCGACAACTCGACTTGCGTCGTTCCTTCTCCGGCAATGCTTGTACCGAACGGGATGGAAATTGTGGCGTCGCCGGCTTCTTGAAATCCCGGGTTGACTCCATCCGTTTCGCCTACAGTGCCGACCCGCAAAACGGCATAGCCATTAGTGGCATCAACGAGCTTGCCGGATTCGTCCAAAACGAAGGCGCCCGCCCGCGTGTAGAGATTAGTAGACCCGTCGCTGGCCACGAAGAAGCCGTCGCCTTGGATAGAAAAATCCAACAGACCCGACGTCGGATCCAAGTTACCCTGCGTAAATCGGCGATCGACCTGAGCCATCTTGACGCCCGACCCGACTTGAATCGGATTGATGCCGCCAAAGTCTGTGTTCACGGAACTACGAGCCGGCCGCAACGTCGTATAAAGCAAATCGGAAAAAATGACCCGTTGAGCTTTGTAAGCTGTCGTGTTGAGATTGGCCAAGTTATTACCAATGATGTCTAACATTTGTTGGTGCGCGACCAAACCGCTAACGCCTGTGCGTAGTGAGCTTGCCATGATTGAGTTCCTTTATGTGAGGTGGGTTTGTGTTAGGTGGGATCGTTAAAGATTCGATGACGGGACTTGTGCCTCTTGCAGCAGGGGCGGAGAGCTTGTCGGCAACCGACAAGCTTAGTGGGTTAGGCGAGGACGCTTTCGACTTGTTGAATTGACACGGATTGGCCGTTAACAACCAGCGCGAGTTGGCCGTCGCTGGCCTGGACGGCTTCGACGATGCCTTGCGAAGGACCGTTCTCGGTGTTGAAAGTGACAACACGTCCAATCAGGTTTGCACCCTGCGCGAGGGTCTGCAGTTTCAGCATGTCTTCAAAATTTGCGTTTAGCTTTTCAATGCCCTCCAATGTCGAAAACTGCGCGAGCTGGCCGAGAAACTCGTGCTGTGCGACCGGTTCGAGCGGATCTTGGTTTCGCAATTGAGTCACGAGAAGTTGCATGAAGTCATCGCGGACTTCCGTAGCCGAAACAGAATTGATTTGCATTTTTCCTCCTTGAAGTCTTAGCTCTACGACCGACAACCTCAGACGACTAAATCAACGACCCCTTCGTGGCTGGTCACGGCTTCCTGAGATGAAAGATTCTCTAAGCCATGTTCGGCGGGACGTGCGTGGCGGGCCGCCCTGCTCGTAGGCGAATGGTGATTTTGCTGCTGTTCGAATTGCTGCCAACTATCGGTTGAGTTATCGTTGCGAGCGACGTCCAACCGCGATAGGTCGATGCCTGCTTCGTGTAACGATTGGCGCATTATCGGCAGTTCTTGCTCGACCCAGTCGAACGCTCGGTGGTGAGCGACGAGGATTTGGCCTTCGAGCTTGCCGCCGGAATCGCGAAGCTGCACGATCATCCTGCCAAGCTCCGGCGGTTCGATCTGGACGACGAAAGTATCGGACTTGTCGGTGGGTAGGTTGCTTGCACGCGCGAGCAGCACCTCGGCCATTTGCTGCGTTGCACCGTTCCTATTCAGTTCGACTGTCTGTGCGGCCTGCTCGTTCAAAATACTTGGCGGCCAAGTCGTGAACTCGTTCGGCTGTGTGATGGGAACGGCAGCGAGCGCGGTGTCAAACGTGATCGGCTGGTTGGCTGGGCGAGAATCTTGGATTGCGGCGCGTGTCGGCTTCATCGCGTCTGGATTGGTAAGTTTTGCAGATGTCGGTTCAACTCGCGCGTTGATATCGTGATCTGGTTGCGAAACAGGCGTCGTCGCACTTTGCGGCTTGTCGGCGTTCGCAGGATTCGGTGGTTGCGTGGTTATCTGAGTTTCCTTCGAAACGAAACTTACCGAGGCCTTTAAATCGGGAGTTGCTTGAACTTCGGGAGTCGGAGGTGTCTTCGAAGACAAGGTGGCCGCGGAGTCGCCCGTAACTGGCTGCGTCGGCACGGTCGGCGGCGATTTTTCGCCCAAGGGGAGGTTTTTGGACGAGCCTTTGTCTGCGTGGATGGCAGCATCTGCGATCGGCAAGTTTTTCACCAAGAGCCCCAGTTCGTAATCGACCGAAGTCGCTGCACTATGCGACCGTTGATTTCCTTGGGATTCAGCCGCTTGGCTGCTGCCGTACAAACCGCTTTCGTTCATCGCTTTTGTTTGTAGCTTTGCCTTCGGCGACCCTGGCGTAGTTTCCGTAGTAACGACAGCGGCCTGGTAAACCGCCTGTCGCACCTCTCGACCAGATGGTTTCGCGATTACTGGTGCAGCGTCCGATGCAACAACGAATGCAGATAAAGGGGTACGATCGACTGGCTTGTTTTCTGACGTGACTGGTGCAACGCTCGAAATCTCAGCTTCGCTGGAGACTGTCCGTATCAAACCGGGATTTACATCACGTGCGAAGTTTTTCCCTTGGCTTTTATACGCAGTAGCGTTCTGAGGTTCGATAACGTCGTTCGATTCGGAAACTACCGCGGGTGCCGGTTTGATGGCCACAGGTTTCGAATCGAGATTCGTGATCTGTGAATCGTCGGAGGAAGATTTTGGACCAACTACAGCGCTGGCGACAGGCGCGACACGCGTTTTCCCCGGCTTCACACGAGGAGCGTCATGAAAGTCGAGCCCTTCGACGCTGGATCCATTAAAACCAGCGATCTCGCTTGCTGAACTGACTTGCGGATTTGATTTCAACGAGACAATTTCTTTCAAGGGCATCTCAGCGAACGCTTTTTCGGTTTCAGCCGGCAGCTGTTTTTTTCCAGGCTCCTTCGATTGGGACTCGGCTGATAGCGGCGGAGCGGCCAACGGCCACGCCTCGACGGATACCGTCGTTTTCAGCGTATCTCTCTGACGGGCACGAAGGTTCATTTCTTCCACGGCGGACAACTCGAATGCGGCTGCAGTTTCCTGATACGTTTGCTCGTCGAGAACGACAGGATCCTCCGCAGTCGCCGAAACTGCAGGAGCAGCGTCTGGTACGAAGGCTGCTTTCGGCTTTGCAGAATCCTGCACGGCGATAATCTCTGTTTTGTTTTCAAGACCGCCGACAGCGATCTGAGTTTCTGCTTGGTTAGCCGCTCCAGTTGTTGGCAGAGCTGCACCTGGTGCGGTTGCTTTACTCGTCGTCAGCAATTCTGCGAATGCGGGGAACTCGCCATACGCTGACTCGACGCGCGCGGCGGCAGTTGCCGGCCCCGGCGTTTGGCCTTCGCTGGTCGTCGAGAAAGGAAACATGGCTGCCATCAACTGCATATCTTCATCGCCTTCGCGAGCGGCGCTTGCGGGTTGATGCTGCTGATAGCAATCGTTGTGCCGAGCAACACACGCGGCGAGCTGTCTTCGAGCGCAATGGCTTGGCAGACAACAACGTATGGGCACGCCACGCGAAAGATACAATGCAGCGCAAACGGAGAGCGCGGAAAAGATTTCCGCTGGCAGTGGGAAATTCTTTCCTGATTACGAAGCGGCCAACGTCGGCGTCGAGCCTCGTGCAAACAAAGTTCAGGCCGCTTCGCGCTGGCGGTAACGATTCATTTTGTTCGTCAATGTTCGCGCGGTGACGCCGAGGTGTCGTGCGGCTGCCGCCTTGTTGCCGTTAAAGCGGCGCAGGCTTGCAAGGATGACTTGCCGTTCGACTTCGTCGAGCTTCAATTCGGTAAGCTCTTCGGCGACATTTGTTTCAATGGGCGGCA
>CAJIAM010000035.1_pt1 | contig 8948 bp, 5 predicted proteins | sample 9199151 | NCBI WGS metagenome assembly CAJIAM01 (sample SAMEA7708259, study PRJEB35096) | sediment metagenome | biome: marine neritic benthic zone biome [ENVO:01000025]; feature: sediment [ENVO:00002007]; material: shallow marine sediment [ENVO:03000034] sea grass bed [ENVO_01000059] ...
CGCCGACCAATTCGGCCCGCGTCCGCAGCGCGGTCAGATCGGAACCCGCACCGGGCTCGGTCAATGCAAATGCCGACAACTTACGGCCGCTTGCTAAGTCCGGGAGGAATCTCTCTTTCTGCTCGGGCGTGCCGAAAGTCCGCACAGGATCGACCGCGCCGATGCAGCCGTGAACGCTCGCCAAGCCTGCGACGGTCGGATCGAGCATCGCCATCTGCGTCAGAAACGGCGCGAACGCGGAAAACGGCGCTCCGCTGCCGCCGTACTCTTGCGAGACGAGCAAACCCCAGTAGCCGGCTTCGGCAAGCTCGCCGAGCACGGCGTCGGAAATTTTCTTGTTCTCGTCCAGCAGGTCGCCGCGTTCGCGGAAGCGGCGAACGACTTCGAGCGAGTCGTCCATCACCGTGCGGACGGCGTCGGGGTATTTCGGATCTTGGCTGACAAATAGATCGACCGGCAGCGGCTTTTCCCAAACCGCGCGATGGGCCGGGCTATTGACCGTTTGATATTGCGGCGCAAAAAGGGCTTCGACTTGATCATCAGCCTTTTCGATGACGCCCGTGCGGCGAGATTCATCGGCGCTCTTGCCGCCCAGCTCTAGTGCGGTTTCGGCGAACGACTTTTCTTCGTCGACCGGCGGATTGTTGGTTTCGATTTCGGTCTTTTTCAGTTCCGAAGTTTCCATGCGATCACCTTTTCCTTGGTGTGAAATGGTCCGCGGCCTAGGCACTTTCGCAGCCGAAAGATTGGCCGCCGCGAACTGATAAGTACCGGTCGGCATGCGAGTTGCGCGCAGCCGCTGACCGGCTTCGGATGGGGCTTCCTATAATTGTACGAGCGAAAACAACAAATCGGATGAACAAAAACGCAAACTCCGTTTAATCGGACGTTTGTTCGTAAAGCGTTCGTAGTACATTTGCGAAATTCGCCACAATCGCGTCGCGGCGCAGCTTCAGCGTCGGCGTGAGTTCGCCACTTTCGATCGTAAAGCCGCGATCGAGCAGCTTGAATTTGCGAACTTGTTCGGACGCCGAGAGCCCGGTAAGTCGTTCGTCGATCCGCGATTGATACATTTCCAAAACACGCTTGTTAGACAGCGCGCCGGCCCGCGAGAAGACGCGGATTTTTTGGCGTTTGATTGCTTCGCGTAGCGCGTCGGGGTTGGGCACGATCAACGCGACTAAGTAGTTTTGTTCGCTCCCGTAGACCAGCGCTTGTTCGATTAACGGGTCTTGGCAGAGCAGTCCCTCGATCATCGCCGGCGCGATGTTCTTGCCGGTTGCCAGCACGATGATCTCTTTCTTGCGGCCGGTGATTGTGAGAAAACCGTCTTCGTCGAGCGTGCCCAGGTCGCCGGTGTAAAACCAACCGTCTCGAATCGCTGCGGCGGTTGCTTCGGGATTGTGATAGTAGCCTTCCATCACGTGCGGTCCGCGTGTGAGGATTTCGCCGTCCTCGGCGATGCGAACTTCGACGTCGCGGATCGGCGGGCCAACGGTACCGATCTTTACTCGCTCGGGCGTGCAGGTCGAAATCACCGGCGACGTTTCCGTGAGGCCGTAACCTTGCAAGAGCGTGACGCCTTGCTCTTGAAAAAATCGTTCGACGTGCTCGGGTAACGCCGCGCCGCCGCTGACGCAGAGCCGCATGCGGCCGCCGAGCATCTTTTGTAGCGCGCCGGGCGTATCCGCCGCGCCCGCGGCCGTTAGCGCTTGGAAAACTTTGTCGTAAAAGTACGGCACGGCGTTGATGAGCGTCGGCTGCAGTTCCGCGCAATTCGCCAAAACGGTCTCGCGGCTCTCGGCGATGGCGAGCCTCGGGCCCGAACCGATCCAAGTGTAAAGATCGCAAGTCCGCGCAAAAATGTGGCTCCACGGTAGCAAACTGATTCGCAAATCCTCTTCGCGGACGTCGAACGCTTCGAGTGAACCGGCCGCGTTGCAGACCAAGTTCCGCTGAGTCAGCATGACGCCTTTCGGTTCGCCGGTCGTGCCGCTGGTGTAGAGGATTGTGGCGAGATCGTCGGGCGCGACATTTTCAAGCGCTGCTCGTTGGATGGCTTTTGCATCGTCGGGCGCAACGTCATTTGCCGCGTCAAATGTTGCTTCGTGTACGTCGTACGTATCCGCGGGGACTTTTTCTTTGATCTCGTTGCCGAAAAATAAAACCAATCGCGGTTGGCAAAGCCGCAACTGCTCGGCGATCTGCGGGGCAGTCAGTGTCGCGTGAAGCGGCACATGCACGGCGCGGCAAATCATGATCGCCAGATCGTAGACAATCCATTGCGGCGAGTTGGGTGCGACCAACGCAACGCGGTCATCGGGCTGGACGCCGAGCGACTGTAGCCGTGCGGCGGCGCTGAAGACTCGGTGATGCAGTTCGTTCCAAGTCCACTCTTGCCATGCGTCTTTGTCGCGAAAGGCGAGCGCCGTCTTGTCGCCGCTCGCAGAGACCCGCCGCGCGAACATTGAAACGAGCGTATCGCTGGCGGGGTCGATTTGCATTTTTGACAGGAGAGAACAGAGAGAACGGAGGCGGATTTTTCGCCCAAGTATGTCCGTAAGTATCGTCTAGCGGCAAGCCGAGCCAGTCCAACTGCTCTGTCCTCTCTGTTAGCTCCTCTTCACAACTCTCTGGCCAAAATTCTGTCGCGCGGCATTTCCGTACTTCGCCTCAACAAATTTCGGTGTTCAATCGATCAGCTCAAAGATCGTGGCGATGCCTTGGCCGACGCCGATGCACATGGTGGCTAGTCCGTAGCGTGAGCCGCGATCGCGCATGTTGTGAAGTAACGTCGTTGCGATTCGGGCCCCGCTTGCGCCGAGCGGATGGCCGATGGCGATCGCGCCGCCGCGGACATTCACTTTTTCTAAATCCAAATTGAGCATTTGGATGCAAGCGAGCGCTTGGGCTGCGAACGCTTCGTTGAGTTCGACGACGTCGATGTCGTCGAGCGTTAGGCCCGCGCGCTCTAGGGCTTTTTGCGTTGCGGGAACTGGGCCGGTTCCCATCACGCAGGGATCGACACCGACGACGGCGGATGAAATGACGCGGGCCATCGGCTCCAGGCCGAGCGCTTCGGCGGATTTTTCGGACATGACCAGCATGGCGGCCGCTCCGTCGTTCAGCGGCGAACTGTTGCCCGCGGTGACGGTGCCCATGCCGGGCATGAACGCGGGTTTGAGCGCGGCGAGCGCTTCGAGGCTGGTGTCGGCTCGGACGCACTGATCGCTGGTGGCGAGGAACCGCCCGCCGTCTTCTTCGCGGCCGTAGACTGGGATGATTTCTTTTTTGATTTTTTCATTGTCGTGCGCGGCCGCGGCCAACTGATGGCTGCGTAGGGCGAACTCGTCTTGGGCTTCGCGCGAGATGCCTCGTGTTTGCGCGAGGAACTCGGCAGTGATGCCCATCATCAACGCGGCTTTGCTTGTGCGATGGAACATCTTTGGATTGACATCGATGTCTTTGTCCATGGGGATGTGGTGCATGTGCTCGAGGCCGCCGACGATCTGGACGTCTTCGAAGCCTGCCATGATCGCGTGCGTGGCTTGATTCAGCGCCTGCAGGCTGCTGCCGCAAAGCCGATTGATCGTCGCGCCGCCCGTGTGCGAAGGCAGACCGGCCATGACCGCGACATTACGCGCGACGTTGAAACCTTGCTCGCCTTGCTGCTGCGTATTGCCCAGCACCACGTCCTCGATGCTCTCGGGATCGATCCCGGTCCGCTCGATGAGGGCTTTGATGACGTCAACGGCCAGATCATCGCTCCGCACGTCGCGAAACCATCCACGCTCGGCGTGTGCCCGGCCGATCGGTGTCCGAACGCAATCGACGACTACAGCATTTTTCATGACTTCCTCCAAAGGGCGTGCGACGCTTGTGGCAAGTGCCGCGGAACGCGGTGATGTCTAGGGCTTACTATACGAGATTCTACGCGCCGGCGGCCATCGGAAACCGTGCGGTGCGGACGACCAGACTGACGCCAAAGCGCTTCGCCGATAAGAAAGCGGGACTAAAACAGCCGCTCGATCGGCGGCGAGTCTTCGACCTGCTTGAGAAGATCGCGCGGCAGACCCGATTGCAAGCGCAACTGTCCGATGTCAAACAGCGTGTGCATGATCGTCGCCATCAAATTCGGCGTCGAAATCGGATCGGCCGCCGGCACATCTGCGCCGCGGGCCGACTGGCCGATGACTTGACCCATTTCGAGCCCGCCGCCGGCAAAGGCCAGTGTGCCAAGTCGAGCCCAATGGTCGCGTCCGCCTTTCTTGTTGACTTTCGGTGTGCGGCCAAAGTCGCCAGTGACCACGAGCAAGATTTTGTCGCTCAAACCGCGATCGGCCACGTCGTCGAGAAAAGCCGAGACCGCTTTGTCGAGACTGCGGCCGAGCATCTCCATGCCTTTGATCATGCCCGGATTGTTGCCGTCGGCGTGCATGTCCCAACCGGCGCTGTGAACGGTCACGAATCCACAACCGGCTTCGCAAAGCCGGCGGGCTGTCAACATCTGTTTGCCCAACGTCGAAGGTCGAAACACCTTGTGCCCGATGCGAATGTGGCTCGTATCGTAGCGCTCGACAAGCCGCGGGTTTTCGTCGTCAATTTGAAAAGCTTGCGAAGCGCCGCGAACGATCAAGTCGGCGGCTTGCTGGTTGAATCGATCAAAACCCGTCATCGCGCCGGCGCTGTCTGCTTGGCGGCTGAGCCGATCCAAATCGCGCAGCAGCGCGCGGCGGTCTTCGAAGCGCTCGATCGGCAAGTTCAAACGCATGTTGGCGACCAGCGCCGATTCGTCTTTCTTATCGCGCCGATTGCGGTCGCCCGTTTCGTCGTCGCCCGCGCGCCAGCCGGTTTGGTATTCGAGCGGCGCGTAGGGCACACCAAGCTCGCCCGGTCGCGAGCCTTTGCGAATGCGGCCGAGTTCTTTACGGTATTGGCCGTCGATTTCTTCTTCGACCAGCAGCGAGTAACTCGGCATGCCGGTCCGCGGATGGTTCGTGCCGCCCAACCGTGTGTACAGCGAACCCATGCTGAAACCTTCGTTGCCCTGGCCGGCGCGGTCCGTGCCGCCAGTCAGCACGTGCACGTGGGCTTGCTCGTGCGAACCGACCGGATGCTGGAACGATCGCACAACCGCTAGCCGATCAGCCCGTGCGGCCAACTGCGGAAACGTACCGCCGAACGTCACGCCAGGCAGCGAAGTTTTCAATTCTCCGGTGACACTCCGCACTCCGTCCGGCGCGGTCATTTTGGGATCGAACGTCTCGATGTGGCTCGCGCCGCCAGATAGGTACAGGAGCACGACCGACTTGTCGCGGACGTAATTGCTCGTCGAAGCTCCCGCCTGCGCAGCCAACAACTCGGACAACGAAAGGCTGCCCAGTGCCAACGACCCGATGCGGAGAAAATCCCGCCGCGAAACGCCTTCGCAATTCGTACTCACGTTGTGCGAAAAGACGGTAAGCATCGCTTTTGCTCCTTGCTCGGAAAGCCGACGGTCGCTGCCGCGTCGCGATTCGACCCTGGCAGCAACCTGCATGCACTAATCGCACATTGTACGCAAATTATCGACTGATCCAAGCAGAGACTTAAGCCGTCGACTGGCCGCGATCGCTTAAGAAAACGGACAGCGAAAATTCAGACTGTCGCAAAAGCACTGCAATTCGCAGTTTTTTTCGGCAAAGGGCGTTTCCGCATGGCGCACCAAGCGGCCGCCAACGCTGCGGCCTTCAGAGCCAGCAGGCTCGCGGATCGCCAGAAGCCCAGCGGCACAGCCTGCCCCGGCGCGAGGAAAGCGATCGCCAGAGCACACGCCACGACCACCAAGCCCGCGAGTGAGAAGTGACTAATGCCGCGCGACACAACCAGCCAAGCGAGCGGCACGACCAACAACAAGTCTTCTGTGCTGGTAACGTGCGGACAGAAAAGCAAGTACGCCGCGATCGCCACCAGCCAAGTGAATTCGGCGAATCGACGTTTCCGCCAAGCGACGGCGACCGCCGCGCCCGTCGCCAGCAACCAAAGTCCGGTGCTAATTCGACAAGCCAAATGATCGCCGACCAGACCGCTCGACCAAAGCACCGCTCGCAGATTGGACATATGGTCCGGCCTTAGCGACCAAGCGAATTCCACCGGCGCCGTTTCGCGATCGTAGTTGGTGATCAAGTGCAAATATTCGCTCGGCCAGTTCCAGCCGAGCAACGGCGTGAGCGCGACGGTCGAGACAACAGTCATCAGCACGGCGGCGCCAACCGTTCGCCAACGGCGAAACGCCAGTAGCCCCGCGCCGGCAACGATCGCCAAAGGCGGCTTGGCCGTCAACGCCCACAAAACCAGCGCATCGATTGCGATAAACCAAGACCAGCATTCACCGTGCGCGTACTTGTCCCTTTGCCGCACAATCAAAAACAAAATGGCCGCAGCCGACAATAGCGCCGATTGACCTAGCGCGAGACAATAGAATCCAAGTGGACTGAGCAAAATCAATGCGCTAACGACGAAAATTGAAAACTCGCGACGCGTCAGCCACCAAATGGCCGCGGCACTTAATAACGTCCAAACAAGAAATGCCACCACGCTTGGCAGCGCAGCAAACGGCGCGAGCAACCAGAGCATCGTCGGCGAATAGCCGAACGGCAAAGCACGATCGACCGCACGGCCTGCCCAGCGGTTGGTCATTTCTAAGTGACTCGCCAACGAATAGTCGGTTTGGCCGCGCCAAAAGGCAGCCGCAAACTGCCGATGCGAAGCCCAATCGCGGACAACGAGTTCGTCGCCGTCAAAGCCGATCCCAAAGTTCGCTTCGCCCAGCGCGGGCACCAGGACTCGCGCAACCAGGATCAGCAACAAGACTGCCACGAGCGCGCGATGTAAACGCCAACCGGCCTCGACGGCCGGCATTTTGGTTGACGACACGCCGGATAGCGGCCCCGCTTCAGGCTTTTGAGTGAAAGGCGTAGACATTCCAAAAAAGCCTAGCCCGCGTGCGCGCAATGGCTCGAATGGACTGATGCCTGTGCCGCTTAGACGGAATGTGCCGTCGTTTCGGAGAAAGGATCACAGGATGAACAGAATTTCTAAGAGCATCCAACGTGGATTCCAAATCTTCATCCTGAACATCCTGTCGTTCCGTCCAAAAAATCTGGTCAATCACCGCCGGCTTTTTGACACTTCGGGCACCAGTAAGTCGACCGCCCGAGATCACCTTGGCGCTGCATTTGGATCACGGTCCCGCACTGAAAGCACGGCTCGCCAGCGCGGCCGTAGACCCAAGCCCGCCTGCCATCCAGACTTCGCCGAGTCGTCCGCGGGTAGCCTTCCAAGTTGGCGAGCATCAACTCGCGGGCTTTCTGAACCAGTGAGACGATTTGCGTGTCATCCAGTGTCGCGACGGCCGCGAATGGATCGATGCCGGTAAGAAACAACGTTTCTGATTTGTAAACGTTGCCGATGCCGCACACGATGGTTTGGTTCAAAACAGCTTGGCCGATCGGCGTCGGGTCATGCACGCGAAAGCGACGAATGATTTCGTCCGTATTGATTTCGCCGCCGAGCAAATCTGGGCCAAGCCGCTGCAAATAACGATGCCGTCGCAACGCGTCGGCCGTTAGCAACTCGATTAGCTTCGGACTATAGCAAACGGCAATAACGTCTTCGCACTGCAAGACGACGGCAGCTCGCCGTTCGGGCTTTCGCCAAGGTTCGCCTGGCGCATAGACGTGCCACGAGCCTGTCATTCCCATGTGCGAATGGAGCACAAGTCGATTATCAAAACCGATCAAAAGATGTTTTCCGCGGGCTTCGACGCGCTCGACGGTCGAGCTGCTGATCTTTTCTGCGTCGATGTTCGGCTCGCGGCTGGCGGCCTCGACGATCTTCTTCTCAAGCAGCACGCTGCGTAGGCGCACCGCCGTGCGAAAGATCGTATCGCCTTCGGGCATCCGCTACGACTCCTCGACGGGCGTTTCGTGCGGCTCGGCGGGACCGCGCTCGGACTCTTTCGGGCCGCGATACACATACCCCCGCAAAGTCGCCACAAAGCCGTGCATTGCAAACGCCTCACCCAATTGGGAAGGCGAGGCTCCCGCCGAGCCGCGATCGGGTAACTCGCCGAACGCAACGCCGTCGAGCTTCGCGAGCAACATCGGCGTGCCCGCCGCGGCCAGCCCAGCCAAGGCCGCGGCCAACGCGTCGCGGGCGTCTGATAATTGCGGCTCGCTTTCAGGAAGAAACGTCAACAAACTCTGAGCGGTCCGGCTTAAATAACCAATCAACTCGCCGTCGTGAATCACAACGCGAGCGCCTGCAGCCCGCTGCGGCCGCGCGGAGACGCTCGGTTTCTCTGGCCATGGCAACGCCGCGCCGTACGGATTCGCGGGATCGGTCGCCGCGAGCACGTGCGTTTCTTTTGTCTCGTCGTCCGAAACCGATTTTTCGCGCAAGCGGTCGTCGGCGCCTGGCGCAGCAAACTGAGCGGCTCCCAAGCCGGCAACAAAGTACCCGCGACGGACGCGGCCGGTTTCTTCCATGAGTTTCAAAACCGGATACAAACCAGCGAAGCCGCCCGCGACGTTTTCGGCATGGACCATTTCGCGGGTTAATACTCCGTAACGTTCGACCAACTGCCGCGCGATCGCAGTCTGCCTTTCCGTTGCAGTCGTCGACGATTCGGCAGTTGCCGTGAGCAGCGACCAGCGGCCTTCTGAGCCGGGCGTTTTTGCCACGCGCCGCGAACGGAAATTTTGTCTTCGTCGCGAAGACTCGCGGCGGCGTTGGCGGCGGCCTTCGCGACCGGCGGCACGACGCAATGACCGAAACGGAGCGAGCGTGTCGTTGGTGACTTCGCCGGTCCAAACCAATTCCCAGATCGCGGCCAGCACATCGTGCCGGAACGCCCCGAGATTGCGCACGATGTCGTCGAAGAAGAGCGCTCCTCGGCTCCCGAGCAA
>CAJIAM010000436.1_pt1 | contig 8885 bp, 11 predicted proteins | sample 9199151 | NCBI WGS metagenome assembly CAJIAM01 (sample SAMEA7708259, study PRJEB35096) | sediment metagenome | biome: marine neritic benthic zone biome [ENVO:01000025]; feature: sediment [ENVO:00002007]; material: shallow marine sediment [ENVO:03000034] sea grass bed [ENVO_01000059] ...
CTTGTCGCAGCTCCGCGAGTTCTAAAAACGCGGTGCGAGCGTCTGCCCTGCGTAGGTCGTCCAAATTGACCATTATCTTTTTCCTGACTTCGCGAAAATGTTCTCAAAATTCGAAGGGGATTGATTGCGCTCTTTTGACGAGTTCGTATCGCCCCGGCGTCAACGTTTCGCCGACAACCAGTTCCGTCGGTACCGGGTCGGGGTCGGGCGGCGGCGGATCAGTGCCGGGGGGACCGTACAAGACGACCATGCGTCGAATGTCGTTAGCGCTTGGCATGCGCGTCCCGTTCATCGCGAAATACATGATGTCTTCTTGTCGCGGCGAGTGATCCAACCCTAGCGCGTGGCCAAGCTCGTGAATTCGCACCGCGAGCCACAGCCAGCTCGTTGCCGACCAGTTCTCGCCGGAGTCGTCCCGCTGTTCGCACTGGTTGCCCTCTTTCGGCCAGTTGATACCCGGCAGCATCGACCACGCCAACACACCCGACCGACCGTCGATGTGCCGCATGTGCGTGTAGACGTCAGCCGCTCGCTTGGTGTCGACGGTGTGCATCTGCAAGCCCGTCGGATCGTTCCACGCGGCGAGCGATTGAAAAATCACGTCTTGCACTTCGCTCGGCGAAAAGCCGGGCGGCGACATGTCGTGCCAATACGTGATGTCTTGGTGATTCCATCGCCGGTACTGCCCCGGTGGCACTGCCGGCAGAATGTCGGGGCACCCGCAGAACCGTAGTTGCTGGGCGGCTTCTGTCTTCGGTCCGAACCAGCCATCGATTGTTTGACCGGTGTACCTTTGCAGCGACGCCGTTGCGGCTTCGTCCGATACGCGCGGTTTCAAGTGCCCGTGGTATGTCAAGAATCGCCTCTGGTACGGCGTGAGGGGTGGAGCGCTCAAACCACACCCCCTTCCACGTATTTCTTAACGAGCTGGTTCACGCTTGACTCGCTGCCGTCCCGAGCGCCGATCGCTCCGATGATTGCAAGAATAAATTCGAGAATGACGGCGAAGAGCGCTTCCCAGTCCACATTTTCCCAGTCTATCGCGCCGTCTGCGCGGCGAGGTAATGTCGCCCCGAGAATCCGTCTAACAAAAGGGATGCGTGAAATGAAGCGTGCCTCGCGAAACTGCTCTCGGTCAATCCTGCCCGCATCAAGGGCGTCACGGGCGGCACTGACGATTTCTCTTGAATTGATCATGTCTTCCCTTTTTTTGATGTGAATGGTGAAACAGCGGCAATTCATTCGCGCCAAGATACACACTCATAACCGGACCGGCAACCTTACAGCCGGCGAAACTCTCGTATAGCGCCAAGAAAGCCCGCCATGAGCGGACTCTTACTAGCGTACGGCTCGAGCGCACCAATTCCAAACACCACACCATTCTTCGCGGCCAATGGCAGCAAGTAATGGAACTTTTCGAGCCAATTAGCGCTTCGCTCGATAAACTCAACGTCTGGCATGTCCAATTCACTGCCAACCTGGGCGAGTGCTTCGTCATACGCCCGGGCCGCGAGCAGCGCCGGCGTTTGAAACGCCTCGGTGATTTCGAATGGTGCCTTGACTTGCCAATCTTCACCATCGAGCTGCTCAATCAGCGGCTCGAAGATGACGCTCAACGGTACCGGGCCGAGTTGTTCATTCATGGCGTTTTTCCATGTTTCCGGGCAATGTCGACCTCAATCTTGCGGATCCGCTCCAACAACTGCTCTGGTGGCAGCTTGTTTATTTGGCGCTGTAGCTCGCCGTCACGTTCTCGCAGCCGCAATTCCATTTCGTGACCTTGCTGATACGTGAAGCGACTTCCACGTTCCATAAACCAATGGCATTCGAGCGTCGACCGTGTAATCCAGATAACCCACGGCAGCAAGATAGTCACAGCCACAACGCGAAACACAGTCAATGCGCTGTCGACGAATTTCTTCTTTTGATCGTTCAAATTCCCGGTCCCCCTTTTTGGTGTCCACTTCGAGAGGTAAATCACGACTACGAGGATTGGGAACGTCTCGTTACACCCGCTTTGGCTGGTTGGTCGCCCCAAAGTGGGTGTTTTCGTGTCATAAAAAAACCCTCCCGGCTGCGTGAACCGGGAGGGCAGGGAGTAAGCCGAACCGAAGCCCGGCTTAATGGCTCAACTTGCTTTTGCGGGCTCTGGCGGGTCCGCACCCTGCTCCAGTTTGGCCTTTTCCGCCTCCAACTTCTCGCGCTCAGCCGCCAAGCGACCCTGCTCGATGAGCAGCTTGTCGCGCTCGGACTGATTGTCAACGACGAGAGTCTTCTTGCTCGCGTTCTCTTTGCGCAATCGCTCGGCGGATTCCTCCATCGTCAAGATCGTGGCGCCTTCGTAAACACCAAACGCCTCAACGAATTCTTGTGGAGCACAACCAGCAACACCAGCACAGGGATATGCTTTTCCAGGCAAGTGTTTTTTGATTGACCCAACGAATCGCGCGTTGCGAAACTGCACCCGCGCATTGAGCTTTTCGGCATCCTTGTGGTCCTGCTCGGACACCTTGACGCCGTTGACCCAATACAAAACCAAATCTCCACGTGCCATCGAAAGTTCTCCCAGTTTTTAGAAACGATCAGTCAGTTTCGAGCTTGACGCCCGGCATGTCTTTGTCGTCCGGCGCTCCGCCGATTCGGTCCCAGTTGGTGTTGAGCGCCAGCGCCGTATTGTCTGGCGACGCACCGCCGTTGGTTTCGTCCCAGGCAAACGTCTTGATGCCCAGGTTGAAACTCCACTCTGCCTGCATGGTCTTGCCAATGTTTTCGCCGCCGTTGCTGAGTTCAGCATTCGCGAAGAAATCATCATTGTCAGAGACAACACAAGCACCGGGCACGAGACCCAAGGCGAAGTGCCCCGGCGTAGCCGAGACGAGGGACGGCGAGTCGGTCATGACAATGCGATTGCCAAACGGGTCTTCGAGTACCTTGACGTTGCCAATCACGAACAATCGTTGCGTGTTCGTCAGGTTGCTCTCGAAGAAGTCAAACGCCTGGGACGAGTGACAGACCCAGCAAACGATGTCCATGCCACGGTCGCCAAACTTGCGAATTGCAGCGTTCTGGTTCAACGGCGTGAACTTACCGCCCACTGTGACATCCGTCTCAATGGTGGCCACGTTCGACATTGCAGCGACCAACCCCGTGATTGCGGTGTTGATCTTGTCTTGCATCGCAGCCCGTGCCAACTGCTTGCCAAACTGGGCGCCAGCTTCTGCCGGATCCAGTTGCAAGCGAAGCCACTGGCTTGGATTCATGTTGATGGTTCGAGTTCGTGCGTCCACCTTGACCTGACGCTCGATGATGTGCTTGATCTCTTCATCGTTGATCGCCGTCACGCCACCATAGGCGTCGCGTCGCTCGACCAGGTTCGGAATGCGATCGTAGATTGCGCGATCAAAGAAATCGCCACCCTTGGGATCGGTCGTGAGGACAATGCAACCGCGTGTCGCTTCGTTAAAAAGCTCGACCTTTTGCCTGATCTCCAGGTTAAACGCCGTGTACGCGAAAGGTTTGAAATTAGCCATATCGGCTTGGTTGCCGGCCATGATAGAGATCCTCAGCTAGAGGGTTGGGCGAATGAAGAAACAAGAGCTTTTCCCCAGCCGGCAAAAGAGTTGCCAGCTAACCCAGGTCGATACGTCCCCGTGACGCGGACCTACTTTGATGGCAGCGAGTTGGAGTCTCACCGAATTCGCCGCTGTGTTAGATAATTCCGAAACTCTCGAAATTTGTCAAGACCGGGGGAGAGCCGACAGCCCGGTCTGCCGGCTTCCCTTCTCGCGTTTAACTGGACTCACATCGACGCACTTCCCGGATCGCCGAACGCCATTTTGAATAGCCGTTTACTCCATTAACTGACTGGCGATGTATTCCTTGTACTCGGCGGCATCCATCTCGTCAGGGTCTTTTTTCTTGATGGCTTCACGTTTCGGCCCGCCTTTTGGTGGACCGTCGCCGCCACTGCCGACATCGGCCTTTAGCACCGGTTGAAGTATCTTCCACTGACGCAGCTGGTCGCGAAATTCTTCGGGACTGTCGACCGGATTGCCAAACTCGTCTTGCCGAACAATGCGCACTTCACCGTTTTCGACTTCAGCTCGGAGTCGCTTTCGAAGATGCGGCTCGGCGGTTTCCATGTATTCCTGATTGACCTTGATGTCAGCGGCCAGCTTTTGCACCTCGACGTCGATCAAGTGCTTGCTGAGCTGCTCGTTGGCCGTCTCTTTCAGTTTTGCCTCTTCCTTTTTCCACTTCTCTTTCGCGTGCTTGAAATCGGCCTGAATCTGCTTGTACTCTTTTTCCCAGTGAGCGTTTTTCTGCTCGTCTGGAAGTGAGCTGGCGTGTTTCTCTTTCATGTCGTCGAGTTGTGACTGGAAATCGCCAATCTTCGATTCGCTGTCGGCAGCGCGTTGCAGAGCGCTGGCCTTTTCAGACTTCACAATTTGCAGCGTGTTCTTCAGGCTCTTGATTTGTTTCTGCAAGTCAGCCACTGACGGCGTATTGTCGTCGTCGCCACCCTCGTCGCCGCCAAGGTCCGCGTCTTCGTCTGCCATAAAAAGGACTCCCTTAATTGCCCAACAGTGTTTTGAATTGTTTGAGTGTCACAACCTTAAACGTCACATGTGGGTTGTGCCTGAAGTCTTGCCGATTTCGCCTGAGCGTTTGCTTCCACTCGTCATGAGACGGACAAACGAGAAACTCCACTTTCAGCGGCGAGGGGAACGAATCGTACAACGCATCGCCGATGTCGGTTGCCCAGTCGATGGCACCCGTCTTGGTGTTGCACCGAATAACACAACGATGCCGTTGCCCAGTAGCGTCGAAGACGACAGCACTGTAGGGCGCATTTTCGGCCCAGTCCACAAAATACCTGTTGCGTGGCATGCGGCTGAATGGCGTCGGGTCTTGAACGGGAGCCGCACGAGACCGAAACGGAATGTGCAGAATTCCGAATGGTGCCAACAATAATGACGGAATTAGGTCACGTCTTAACATCACGCTGCCCTTCGAGCAAATACTTCCTGGCGCCTGCGATACTGACGTTCCTCAAATGGCGTCAGATCCCATTGGCCTTTGCCTTCCCGATATGCTTCGTTCGCCTGTTGCTGTGTGCGGCGAATCTGACGGAGAACATGACGGCGCCGATTGCGGCGCCTGCGATTGTCTTCACGTCTCAGAGATGCCACCGAAAGAAATCTCCCTTTTGTCCCAACGATGTCAGCATATTCGACGCGCCCCAAGCGGTCAAAGATCGTTTTATAGCGACGCTCGCCAATCATCCGTTTTTTGATGCCGGGTCGCTGCATGTCAAACCACTGCGCCCACGTGCCGACCTCCCTCACTTCCAGCTCTTCATAGCCCGGCTGATCAGTAAACTGCCAACGAATAAAATACTCGCGGCCAACCGCATCTTCAACAATATCGCGGGTGAAACAGAGGCAATTCGGACCATATGGCGGGATGATTCGGCGAGACCACGGACGATCTGACCCCTCGCGGTTGTCTTTGTAGAACTTCATTCCGTCGTTGGACGCGTGCAGCGGTCGAGTCGTCTGGATGAACACGCTGTGCAATTGGTACCCGAGAAAAATGTCATTGCCTTCTCGGACTCGGTCCATCGCGTGCTCATACATTCGCCGGATTTCGTGGCGGCTGCTGATCCGCAGGCGGGATCCGACTCCCTTGCCGCCAACCTCAGACGCTGACGGCTTTCCGACCGGCTTGCGTGGCCGATCTCCGGGCTCGCTCGGTTCCAACGGTGGCGGGTGATCACGAGACACAGGAAGGCCGACAAGCTCCCGAATGACTGACCGAGCTTTTTCTATTGGAGCCGCGACGATCTTCGTCACCGTTTCGCGAACGGGAAGCAGCAGCCCCTTGATTCGTTTCCGCCAATGGTCAAGACCATCCTGAAGACCAGCGACGTTGACGAGGTCGCTCGGTTCAAGATTGACGATCAGATTGGCGGCACCGGCCAACGGTTTCGAGAGGGTCACGCCAGCCCAGAGCAGCGTTGACGCGTGCGTCACGATCTCGAACAAGCTCATGCTCTCGTCTTCAATATTTGACGGCATCGGTCCGGGGGCCGGCTTCACGTTCCCGTCGTCGTCGATTGGCAGCCCGGTCGCGGCACGTTTCTGCGCCGGCGTGAGAATCATGTCGAGCGTCTTGCGTTGCGATTCAATGACCAGCTCGGCGGACCGCTCGACCATGTCCGCGAATGCTTCCTGAACATCGCGATTGAATTGTACAGTCGAGCGAGCCAATGACCTGCGAAGCGGAAACCCAGCGAGCGATTCCTTCGCGAATAGCGTCACTTCTTCGTATCGCCGCAGCGCCGCCACGAGGCGCTCTAGCGAGGCGTTGCCCATGACGACCTTGGACAGCAGGAAAAGCTCAGCGGTGCGCACGGCGTGCCAGTCGCGAGTCTCCCGGCCTCTGTGGAGCAGATATCGCAGCTGTGGGATTGTGGCCGTTGTGAGCAGCCGAATCAGACGCTGACGATCGCCGACGGTGTCACTGTCGAGCAGCGCCTGGAAGCGTCGCCAGAGATGTGGGAATTCTGCGGGCATCCCAACAGACTAGTCGGTCGAGTCGTCCGATGGCAACGGTGTTTCATGCCCGGCCTTTAGATTTCGCCAGTAATCACGAACGTAAGTTTTGATCTCTAAAAGCGTGCTCTCTAGATTCTCGTCGCAGACTTTTGAGTCTTCGAGGGTTTTCAAGAGTTGTTCGAGGCGATCGGGGTTTCGTCGATCGAAAACACTCTGGTAAGCCTCACGCATCGCCTTGCTCGCTTCGCCCGGACCGCATGGTTCGCCGCGAGTGGAATGCCAGTAGAACATGGTACCGTGACAATGTGCCCTAATAGTGACGGTGTCGCCTTGCTTCATACTAAGCAAGATCGTGGCAATGTCCCGAACCACTTCGAACGTGTATTGATTGTCTGAGCCCATGCTTCACGCCCTTCCCAGTCGCCTCGTACGAGGTGCCGCAAGACGACACGCTTGTGAACAAAACAGTTGATTCTTCTTCCCCGTGAATTCCGACTTGCACGTCTCACACACGCCCGGATGCGTCTTCTTTTTGGAGTTGTGAAACAAGGTCCGGCAGCGGTCCGTGCAGAACACGTTCCCGCCATTTGCTGCTTTGCGTTTCTGTGTTAGCACCGGCTCAAAGGCCCGGCTGCATTGGGTGCATGTGAGCAATTAAATGAATCCCGTGGCTTTGGCCTGCATGATCGCAAGCTCTATCTGCTGGTCAGTTTTGCCCTGATCGGCGAACCGCTTACGCAGCTTTATCTCGGCTTCGCTTCTTTGCTCCGTCCCAGTCGTCTGTGTATTGGGCCGACTTGGCTGGGGCTTTCCAGTGGTCTGAGGGTCGTCCGGCATTGGTTCGCATCTCCGATTCTGATGGCGTGCGGGTGCGAGACATGAACACCACGTCCGGTTCGCCGAAACGATCATAGTCCCAGCCATCCGGGGCAAACTCTCGCACAAACTTCATTCGGTTCGTTTCTGTGAATCCAAAGTTGGCGTAAAGTCGAGGCAGAAATTCGTCGTAACAATCGAGCGTTTTCGCGCCGGCGTCGATCGCGGCAAGCAGCGCCTCGACTGCGGCCCCTTTGTTCGGTCCGTTGTTGAACAAGTTCTGCAAGTCGCCTTCGGGACTCACAGCAACGCCAACGTCCTCGTCAGCGGAGAGGAACAACTGGTGGTCCTTCAGGTCTGATGGCTCGATCGGTGACATGAACTCCGAATACTTCGATTTGTCTCTGGCCGTGATGAACGCAGCGGCGTCAGGCTTTTCCTGCCAATCGGGAGACCACTCCCCCACGTTATCGGCTGCTGGTCGTTGGTTGCTTGGTTTTTCGATAAAATACGAGGGCCGACGACTATCGCGTTCGCCAACCTTGTCCTGCTTGATTTCGCCAGCGGTTTGTGCCTTGGGCCACCGCATTACGACAATATCAGGCGAATCATCAAAATTGTGTGCCAAATGTGCTTCAACACGTTCTATCCAATAATTGACGCCATTCTGCTCCGAGAAGAAAATCCTTTTTTCCGTGTGCCCAGCATAATTCGAGAATGTCCGTTGAGCTTCGAATGAAAGCCCGTTTTCAAGAATAGAGTCAGATACGCCGGAATGCGTAACGTGGTAAAAAAATTCGTCTGCGCTGCCAAGTGAATCAAATCCGGTTTTTCTTGGGTCAATGAAATCATCCGTTGAGAAGCGTCCCACAACTTCAGGAATCGCCATCGGATCCCAGGGTGGCTGATAGGTTTTTCCTATTTCCTCTGTTCGAAATCGCTCTGCAATTGCGGAGTCCTGACTTACTGCCGGTTTTTTTCGCTCCGGTTTCCTGCGATCCGGCGCCTTCTTCGGTCCGTGTGTCTTCTGGTCGTGGTCGCCGTGCAGCAATAGCTCATCGGCGTCTGAATTATTACCCTCCCGGTTATCACCGTCAACCGGCTTTTCTCCCTCGCTGAGAACGTATTTCTCCAGAAATGCCCAAAGCTGCGGGAAGTCACGACGCAGTGTCTCATCACCACGTAACGCCATGACCCCCGCAGTGGCGAAGACCTCTTGCCGATACGTCTCTTCGAGGTACTCAGGACTGTGAGCGCGGGGATCCGTGATCGCCTCGACCTCGCCGCGAGTGAGCGCATTCAAGAGCGCTTCCATGTTCTCGACCGCGATGACGTCCTCAGTCGAATCGCCCTTTCCGGCTCTGTACTCTTCGAGATACGCGACAACTGACGCGTCGAAGCCTTCCCCTTGCTCGAACATATCGAGCGAAAGCGCGGCATCGAATTCTTGCGTGTCGGATAGTGTCGGCATACGTCCAGCTCCCTCGTTGCAATTGCTTGGTCAGAATC
>CAJIAM010000510.1_pt1 | contig 8811 bp, 6 predicted proteins | sample 9199151 | NCBI WGS metagenome assembly CAJIAM01 (sample SAMEA7708259, study PRJEB35096) | sediment metagenome | biome: marine neritic benthic zone biome [ENVO:01000025]; feature: sediment [ENVO:00002007]; material: shallow marine sediment [ENVO:03000034] sea grass bed [ENVO_01000059] ...
CCCCAGGGCCTTCGATCGGCGTGGTGGCGCACCAATGACGGCTTCATGACGGTTGGATTCGATATGGCGCTGAAAAACACGAATCAAGGTGGCATCAAGCTCAACGCGTGCCTTTGCGATTCCCAGCCTGCGGCGGTCGAGTAGTTTCCCCCGCTCAAAATCGGCACGCCGATCCAAGAATTATCGCTGCTGTTGCTGCTGCTGGACTTGTTGCGTTTCTTTCTCAGCGTCAACGACTGCAAGTTCGATTTCGGCTTCTAGTTTTGCAGTTGCTCGGCTGCCGCGAAACGACCCGGTCAGCGCCGCGGCATTCGCTGGATCGACGGCGGCGGCAACGGCGACGTGACGATCGGAGACTGCCAAACCGTGCGCCGGATCGTATCCCCGCCAGCCGCCGCCAGGCACGTAGACTTCGGCCCACGCGTGCAGTTCGTGTCGTTCTTGTTCCGAATCGCCTTCTTGATAGCCGCTAACAAATCGCGCGGCGATTCCCTGGCTGCGGCAGGCATCGACAAACAGAACGGCCAAGTCCCGACAAGCGCCTTCTCTTTTTTCAAAAGTCTCGGCCGCCTGCCAAGCGTCGCCTTCCGCACGGTGAATGCATTCGAACTTTTTGTAAATTGTAGAATTCAGGTTGGCAAGAAACGCATTCAACTGGCCGTTGGACTCTTCGCGGACTTGATCAGCATACTTGGCAACTACATCTGTCGCGTGAGCACACACAGCGCGGCGCCGCGCCGGGGCGAGCAACTCGGCCGCGGCTTCATCGTACTCGACCGGCAAGTTGTTAAACGCCGGCTGCAATAAGAAATCAAAAGGATTCGTGCGTAGCGTCTCAACAGTGACGCGAGCCGTAACCGCCAGTTGGTCATGCTCGCCGTCAAACCAAACGCTCGTTACGGTGTTACCCTCGGCGTCGAGACAATGCGACATGCCAGCCGGTTCCGGTTCGACCGCCAGCGCAAAATCCCGCAGCCGTTGGTAGCCGCAATTGCGCGGCTGCATGCGAATCCTGTGCGGTTCGAGGAATACAGCGCGCGAAAATGCGTAGCGGCTAGTGTGCAGAATTTTGAATTGCAACAGCGCACGCTCCCCGACTTAACCGCTCGTTTTTTCGGTTCCGACCTGCGGAAGTTGCAGTATCGACGGCTCTGATAGCTTTTGCTGGAGCGGCTCGAGCCAGTCCATGGGCAGCTCGCGAACCGACGTTCTCAAACGGTCCTGCCACCAGTTGGACAAATGGGCGAGATCTTCTTTTTTGTATCGATGCTCGACAATCTTGCGTGCATCACGCGGATACAGCACAACGTCCACCGGAAAATCGACGTCCGCGGCGCTAATCCGAGTCGAATCAAACGCCAGGCAACCGACTTTCAGTGCAAAGCGCATATTGTCTTGAAATTTCAGCGTTCGGTCGAGTACAGGTTTGCCGTAACCGGAAGCCCCAATAATGTGATAAGGCGTACCGGGACCGATCTCGACCCAGTTAGCTTGGGGATAGATCGTATACAACTTGTGCTCGCGATCTTTCTGCATTTGGCCGCCGACCACTACGTGGATATTGAAGTGCAGATCGGCTTCTTTGAGTGCCTCGCCGTCTTCTTTCCATACGCGGCGAATCTGTTCAGCAAAAAGCGTCACGACTTTAAACAAACGGTCGCTAGGAGCCTCACTGGGGTCGTCCATGATCTCTTCAAAGTAAGTCAGCGCCTTGTCGCGCACCGATCGTAGTCCGGAGGTCATCAAGAATAGAGCCCAACCGTCGCCCTGGTAGACGGATACTTTCTTTGCCGTGATACATTCGCTGCCGGACGTGACGCGTGTGTCGGCGATTCCGACCAAGCCGTCTTCGACTCGCATTCCCAAACAAAATGTCATGTTGTTCCTTAGCTAATTGCCTCGACCATGGCTTCGCTCTGCATCGGCCGCATGGCGAAAAAAGTATCGTAAACGGCGTCGCCGATAACGTTCAATCTGAGCTGCAAATCGTCGACAAACTCGTGCAGGCCGCGTTCGATGATATCGGAAGCCCGCGTGTAGGCCAGTTCTGCACGTAGCTGCCCTAAAATCTGCTCGGGCCGGTTGCTAAACCCGCCCAGCGCCGCGCCGGTGATCGCGTGCAGCGATTCGTTCGCCTTTGTTAAGCAGAACAGCACGGCACGCGGGAACTCGATGTCGAGTATCAAAAACTCGACAACGCTGTTCGGGGCAATGCGTCCATGGCGTTGCCGGTACATTTCCAACGCACTTGCCGACCGCAGCAGCGAAGACCATTGGATATCGTCCAGCGGCGTGCCGATATCTTCGGGACTAGGCAGCAGAATGAAATACTTCACGTCGAGTATTCGCGAAGTCTTGTCGGCCCGCTCGATCGACCGGCCAAGCCGAGAAAAATGCCAAGCCTCGCCGTGCGTCATCGTCGCGTCAGTGACGCCCATGAACTGCTGGCCGGCAAAGCGAATTCGTTCAAAAAAATCATAGATCTGTTCGCTGACTCCGGAGTAGCCGCCGCTGTTCTTGAGCATCCAATAAAAATTGTTGAGATGCTCCCACATTTCGGCCGAAATGCACTCGCGGACGCTACGCGCATTTTCACGAGCGGCTGTTAAACAGGAAGCGATCGAATTGGGATTTTGGCGATCGAACGTCAAAAACTCGAGCACGTTTTCCTTCGAGGAGTTGTCGTATCGCTCTTTGAAAGGGGCTTCGTCGCCCGCCGTCACGACCAACGGCAGCCATTGCTGCTCGTTCTCGCGTGGAAAGTCCAAACTCAAATTCAGATTCACCGACACAAACCGCGCTACGTTTTCGGCCCGCTCGACGTAGCGGCTCATCCAATAGATCGAGTTGGCAACACGGCTCAGCATGAAGAACCTTCCGCCGCCAAGACCCAAGTGTCCTTGCTGCCGCCGCCTTGCGATGAATTGACGACCAGGCAACCTTTTTGCAGCGCGACGCGGGTCAGTCCGCCCGGCATAACGTAAATATCCTCGCCGTAAATGATAAACGGCCGCAGATCAACGTGGCGACCTTCCAGCCCGTTGCCAGCCAGGATCGGGACGCGCGAAAGATTAAGCGTCGGTTGGGCGATGTAGTTTCGCGGATTCGCCCGAATGAGCTCCGCAAACGTTTCTCGCTGCTCGGCAGTCGAGCTTGGCCCGATCAGCAAGCCGTAACCGCCCGATTCATTGGCCGGTTTGACGACGAGCTGATCCAGATTCTTCAAGACATGATCGCGTTGTTTGTCATCCCAGCAAAGATACGTCGGCACATTGGGAATGAAGGGATCTTCCTTGAGATAGTATTTGATGATTTCAGGTACGTAAGCGTAAACGACTTTGTCGTCGGCAATGCCTGTTCCCGGCGCATTTGCCAAGGCGATATTACCCGCGCGGAATACTTCGAAAAGGCCCGGCACGCCGAGCATCGAATCTTCGCGAAACGCGGTGGGGTCGATAAAGTCGTCGTCCAGCCGCCGGTAAAGCACGTCGATCCTCTCGAATCCGTGCGTCGTTCGCATGTAGACGAATTTGCCAGAGACGATCAAATCCCGACCTTCGACAAGATGCACGCCCATTTGTTGGGCCAAAAAAGAATGTTCGAAATAAGCCGAGTTATAAGTGCCCGGCGTTAGCACTGCCACGACTGGGCGACTGACACTGCGATCCATCAAGAACTGCAAGGCATCGAGCAAGCGGCTGCAGTAATCGTCAACCGGCACGACATTCGACTGCTCGAACAATTGTGGAAACGTCTGCTTCATCAACTGCCGATTCTGCAGAACGTACGAGACGCCTGAAGGGCATCGCAAATTGTCCTCGAGGATGTAGATCTGCCCGTCGCGGTCGCGAACCAAATCCGTGCCCGTGATGTGGCACCAAATCCCTTTAGGCGGGTTGATCCCCACACACTGCTGGCGAAATGACTTGGCAGACATGATCACATGTTCGGGAATGACCTTGTCCTTAATGATTTGCTGCCGATGGTAGACATCGTCAATGAACATGTTCAGCGCCAAGATGCGCTGACGCAGGCCTTGCTGAATCCAAGTCCATTCGTCGTGCGGAAAAATGCGCGGCACAATATCGAAGGGGATGATACGCTCGGTACCTTCGCTGGCGCCGTAGACGTTGAATGTAATACCCAAACGCATCATGGACCGATCCGCTGCTTGCTGCCGGCGGACCAATTCGGTCGTGGGAAGCTGATGGATCCTCTCGCAAAGCGACTCGCAGCTCTCGCGCGGACGCGCATTGGGCTCGAACATTTCGTCGTAGAAGTCGCCCGTCTCGTAAGCGCACGAGTCGAGAGTCGTCGAAGAGTCGCCTTGCGGCGTGCGGCCTGTCGTGGATTGCGAACTGCTTTGCATGGTGGATAAGCTCGTTTATCGTAAACGATTACTTTGCGGGCCGAAATCAGGCAGTGCCGCAAAAATAGTGCCCGCGGAAAGTCGCCTTTTATAAGGCTTTGCCATACAACCACATGCGACGCTAGCGTTTTGAGTGCACAAAGAAAATGCACAGAGATTGCGCAGGGCTCGCTCAGTGGGTACGCGGCGGGCGTCGTCTTTTCCAACCTTTTGCTAGGATGGAACGTTTACTAAGTCCGCACCAAAGCCTTCTGAATTCGAACTGGGTAAGGAGAAATCTGTGAAGCAGCGACGCTTTGCTTTAGTTTTTTGTCTGGCTGGGCTGGCCCTGATCGCTTTGACTGTTCCATTCGACAAGATGTCACGGGCCGAACCGCCGATCGTCGCACGAAAGCGTCCAAATAAAAAGACGACTGCCCAAGAAGGCAGTCCAAAAAGTACGCAAGACAAGCGATCGCTCCCAAAATGGATTTGGCGGAACGTAGCCGAGAGCGCTAAGCCGGCGTCCAAGATTTATCTTCGCCGTGAAATTCGGATACGCGGAGTCACCGCCGCACGGCTCTACGGAGCGTGCGACGATCGCATGACCGTCTATCTCGACGGTCAGCAAGTCCTCACCCACGCCGACGCAACGAAGCCAGCCTTCAAAGATATCACGCCGAACATCAACCGGATTGCCCCCGGCGGTAAACAGGTAATCGCGATCGAAGCAGAAAACCCTGGCGGCGGCGCGGCCGGAGTTCTCCTGCGGCTGGAATTGGAATCTGGCTGGCAAAAGACGACAAGCGTTGTCACGGATCAATCGTGGCGCGTGGCCACCCAAGCAGAAGACGGCTGGAAGACGCCAGATTTCGTGGTCGAGGTCGATCGTTGGCAGCCCGCTACAATCGTTGCCGCGCTCGGCGGTCAGCCTTGGCCGAAAGTCACCGCGGCAACGCTTGCCGCCGTGGCACGCATGAAACAACCGACAGCCACGCCTGTTGAACGCCTAAAAATTGCAAACGACTTTCGCGTCGAACTCTTGCACTCCGTTCCTCAAGATCAACAAGGTTCATGGGTCAACATGTGCGTCGACCCAAAAGGCCGTCTCATCGTTTCCGATCAATATGGAGGCCTGTTTCGCGTCACGCCACCGCCGATTGGCTCTCAAGCCTCGATCAAGATCGAAAAAATCGAAGTCGACATCGGCGAAGCCCAAGGGCTACTTTGGGCGTTCGACAGCCTGTACGTCGTCGTCAATCGCGGAAAAAAATACGACAGCGGTCTTTATCGCGTTCGCGACACCGACGGCGACGATCAGCTCGATTCGCTCGAGACGTTGCGAAAACTCGACGGTAGCGGCGGCGAGCACGGGCCGCATGCGGTCTTGCTAGCGCCGGACGGTGAATCCCTCTACGTTGTCTGCGGGAACAAAACGTTCCTGACCGCAATCGACCGATCCCGTGTCCCGCAAGTTTGGGACGAAGATCAATTGCTGCCGCGCGTTTACGGTCGCGGTTTCATGAAAGGCACGCGGGCGCCCGGCGGTTACATTTGCCGTATCGATCCCGACGGCGAAACTTGGGAATTGGTCGCGACCGGATTTCGCAATCAATACGACGCGGCGTTCAACGCTACCGGCGAGTTGTTCACTTACGACGCCGATATGGAATGGGACATGAATACGCCCTGGTATCGGCCCACGCGTGTCTGCCACGTCGTCAGCGGCGCCGAGTTTGGTTGGCGGAACGGCGGAGGCAAATGGCCCGTCTACTATCCCGACAGCCTACCGCCGGTTGTCAACGTTGGCCCAGGATCGCCGACGGGTATTTGTTTTGGGTACGGATCCAAATTCCCGGCCAAATACCAGAACGCGCTATTCATCTGCGACTGGAGCTATGGAAAGCTGTACGCGCTTCATCTGGAACCGCAAGGCGCGTCCTACGGCGGTCGGCTCGAAGAGTTTGTAACTGGCACGCCGTTGCCACTGACCGACCTTGTCATCAACGAGCACGACGGAGCACTGTATTTCGCCATCGGCGGCCGCCGCGTGCAGTCCGGGCTTTATCGCGTCACCTATCAAGGCAGAGAATCAACGGCACCTGCGAGCGTTGCGCGAAAGGACGACTTCGAGACCCGCAAACTACGAAAGCAACTCGAAAATCTGCATCTGGGCGATCATCCCCGCGCAGTCGACGAAGCTTGGCCCCATTTACGTCATACCGATCGATTCATTCGTTACGCGGCGCGGATTGCCATTGAGCATCGGCCGCTCAGCGAGTGGCGAGACCGCGCATTAGCCGAGAATGATCCGCGAGCAGCCCTGACCGCATTGTTGGCCCTCGCGCGGCAATTCGGACGAAAAGACAAGGGCACCGAGCCCGATATCGACACGCCGCTGCCCGATTGGCGTGCCGAGTCATCTCGAACAGAGTCCGCCGAGCGGGCCGAAACCCGCGGCGCAATGCTGGCGGCACTAGAACGGCTCGATTGGCAGAACTTGTCGACTTCGCAGCGGATCGAATTGCTTCGCGTCTACACGCTCACGTTCCTGCGTATAGGTCCGCCGACCGCCGCCGAGCGTTCCAAACTGATCGCGCGGCTCGACCCGCATTTCCCGGGCCGCAGCTATCCGGTCAATTCGGAACTAGCCCAAGTAATGGTCTACCTCCAATCGCCTACTGCCGCTGAGAAAATCGTCGAGCTTCTAAAAAATGCCCCGACGCAGGAACAGCAGATCGACTTCGCCAAAACGCTACGGCATCTCCGCGTCGGTTGGACTGCGCCACTGCGCGAAGAATATTTCGAGTGGTTCGTCCGCGCTGGCAATTTCCGCGGTGGAGCAAGCTTCCGCCTGTTCGTCGAAAATATCAAGAATGACGCGGTTGCGATGTTGAGCGAGCCAGAGCGCGGGGCACTGGCCGAGTTGATTAACACAAAGCCCGAATCGACCGGGCCCGTGGCAGCGGAAGCCAGACCACTGGTAAAGAATTGGAAGCTCGACGACCTCGTCCCGCTTGTCGAAACCCGGCTGACCGGCCGAGACTTCGAACGCGGCCAAAAGATGTTCGCCGCGGCAAAATGTTTTGCTTGCCATCGTTTCGATAATCAAGGCGGCGCGATCGGACCCGACCTAACGGCTCTATCCGGCCGCTTCAGCCCACGCGAAATCCTCGAATCGATCGTCGATCCAAGCCGCGTGATCAGTGACCAGTATCAAGCGGTCGAAGTCATCACGCTCGACGGCCGAGTCGTCACCGGCCGTATTGTGAACTTGGCCGGCGACTCTATTAGCATCAACACGAATATGCTCGACCCATTCGCCCAAGTGCGTATCGACCGCAAGCAAATCGAAGAGATCACCCCGTCGCGGACTTCGATGATGCCTGCCGGCTTACTCGACACGCTTAGCGAAGAAGAGATCCTTGACCTGATGGCTTATCTGCTGTCTCGGGGCGACCCTGATCACGAAATGTTCCAACCCGCGAACGAAGCTCAATAAAATCTCTGTCGCAAACTACTGCACAAGTCATATGACCTTAAAGAGAATCCAGCCGGGGCCCGGGCAAGAATCGGTCTGGGACTATCCACGCCCGCCGCGTTTGGAAAAGTCCGAAAAGCACATTCGAGTCGTCGTCGGCGCAGTGACGATCGCCGATAGCCGCAATGCATTGCGGGTGCTCGAAACCAGCCATCCGCCCGTTTACTACATCCCGCCGGCAGACGTTCGAATGGATTTGCTGACCGCGACCCGCCGGCAGTCATTTTGCGAATGGAAAGGCGCCGCGCGGTATTACGACTTGCAAGTTAACGGCAAAGTCATTGAAGAAGTCGCGTGGAGTTACCCGTCGCCAACCGCCGCGTTTGCCGAGCTAAAAGATTGCTTAGCGTTCTATCCTGGCAAGATGGACGCCTGCTACGTCGACGACGAACTGGTCCAATCGCAAGCCGGCGGCTTCTACGGCGGCTGGATCACCAGCGATATTGTCGGCCCGTTCAAGGGCGAACCCGGAACGATGGGATGGTAGATTGCCTGGGGTGTGCCGTTGGTTTCGTTCAACCAGTCGACGGTGTCTTGTTAATCTGCCGGATCACGAGTCAGTAGTGCTCTCAAAAGTTTGGAAGACATATCATCCCTGAGAAACTGCCCATCCAAATTGCAGTACACAGCGTTTGTGCCACCGTGATGTGGCGATGAGATTCCGGTTGGAAATACCTGAGTGAACATACTGCCGTTCTTGACTTCCATTCGCATCGAGTAAAGCTCTAAGTCACGAGGCTCCATCCAACGGATTCTGGTATCAGCGTTAGCAAGCGAAATTGCATCTGAGTTGGATCCGCTGTGCGGACCATTGAGGGTTTGTGATTGCCCCGCTCTACGTTCTCTATTCTCCTGTCCCGCTTTACTACTGTCCGACATTGCTTCGGTCTGCACAGCGGACCCTACTTCGTTAACCACTGCA